>MDTD01110662.1_pt1 | contig 12066 bp, 9 predicted proteins | sample 811221 | NCBI WGS metagenome assembly MDTD01 (sample SAMN05326646, study PRJNA326480) | marine metagenome | isolation source: seawater | place: Pacific Ocean: South West | collected 2011 | reverse complement strand
CGATACGCCATGCTGGATTAATAAATAAAATTAAAGTTAATATTGAATGGGTTGACTCTGAGTTATTGGAGGGCTCGCCACCAATTGATTATCTTGATAGTACAGATGCAATTTTGGTCCCAGGCGGTTTTGGCCAACGTGGTAGTGAGGGTAAAATTAATGCAATTAGATTTGCGCGTGAGAAGAAGGTTCCATACTTAGGTATTTGTTTCGGTATGCAAATGGCCATTATCGAGATGTCAAGATCGCTTCTAAAACTTCATGGGGCAAACACGACAGAGTTTGGGGATACAGATCACCCTGTTGTTGATCTAATGAAGAAATGGAAAAAAGGAAAGACCACTGAAAAAAGAGATGAAAATACTGATCTTGGAGGGACCATGAGATTAGGGGCGTATGACGCAGTACTAAAAAAAGGCTCAAAAGTCGAAGGGATATACAAAGCAAATAAAATAAATGAAAGACATAGGCATCGTTGGGAAGTTAACATTGATTATAAAAAGCATCTAGAAAATCATGGGGTTGTATTCTCTGGTCTATCACCGGATGGCAAGTTACCAGAAATTATAGAACTATCGGATCACCCTTGGTTTGTCGCTGTACAATTTCATCCTGAATTGAAATCTAGACCTTTTAATCCGCATCCTTTATTTGTATCTTATATTCTTGCGGCCAGAGAGAAAAGTAGGTTGGTCTGAGGATTCTATTTCATGCATGATATTCAAAAAATTAGAGATAATCCCGATAAGTTCGCTGAGCTGCTGTTACAAAGGGGCGTAAAAATTGATGTCGAAGAAATAATAACATTGGACTCATCAAAACGCATACAAATGACAAAGCTACAAAATCTTCAGAATGAAAGAAATGAGTTATCGCAGCAAATTGGGTTACAAAAAGGAAAAGATAAAAGTGGTAAAGCGGATGAATTAATAAACAAAGTCCATATTATAAAGGATCAAATCTTGCAATTTGAAAATCAGATTACTCTAACCAATGAGCGTCTTGAAGCCATTCTATTGGGCCTCCCAAATCTTCCATTTGACGATGTTCCCATTGGCAGTGATGAGAGTTTTAATATTGAAATTGAAGCAAAAAGATATGGAAAAGTTAATGACAAAAAAACTCCTGAACACTTTGAAATAGACACGATTGAGGGCATGATGGATTTTGAGACTGCCGCCAGAGTATCAGGCTCAAGATTTGTGTATTTGAGGGGTCAGCTCGCTTTACTTGAAAGGGCGCTTGGACAGTTTATGCTTGATACTCATACAACTAAGAATGGTTACACGGAAATCGCACCGCCACTAATTGTGAATAATAGCTCCATGCTCGGCACCGCTCAACTGCCAAAGTTTGAGGAGGATCAATTTCAGGTTATAGTCCACGATAATGATTTAGCAAATCAGAGTAACCGAAAATGGTTAATCCCAACAGCAGAAGTTTCATTAACAAATATTGTGAGGGAGAAGATAACAGACAAAGCAGATTTACCACTAAGATTTGTTGCTTTAACATCGTGCTTTAGGGCGGAGGCCGGTGCCGCAGGAAGGGATACAAGGGGGATGATTCGCCAACATCAATTTCAGAAGGTAGAGTTGGTTTCAATGACAGAGCCGGAACTATCAGATGAAGAGCATAACCGTATGCTTGAATGCGCTGAAACTATACTTAAGATGCTTGATCTTCCTTACAGAGTTATGTTGCTCTCATCAGGTGATATGGGTTTTTCTGCCCAAAAAACATATGATCTTGAAGTTTGGATGCCTGGGCAACAGACTTATCGCGAAATATCTAGTATTTCTAATTGTGGTGACTTTCAGGCCAGAAGAATGAAGGCTAGATACCGTGATGGTAACAAAAATACAAAATACCTACATACATTAAATGGTTCAGGAGTAGCTGTTGGTAGGGCGCTTATCGCTGTTCTTGAAAACTACCAAACGCCTGATGGCATTCAAGTCCCTGATGTATTAAAAAAATATATGAATAATTTGAGTACCATAAAAATTTGAAATTAATTTACTAAGGCAACTTATTGATGACACCAAAAAAAATATTGATAACTAATGATGACGGTATTAACGCTCCCGGAATTGAGCTCTTAATTAATGCCGCAAAAAGAATATCAAATGATATAACAATTATCGCCCCAGAGAGAGAGCAGAGCGGAAGATCTCAAGCGATGTCATTATCAGATATTATTAGACTGAGGGAGATTGATGTAAATATATTCTCTATATCTGGCACGCCCACAGACTGCGTCATGCTTGCGATCAAGCAATTAATGAAAGATAATAAGCCAGATCTAATTCTGTCAGGGGTTAATAGAGGACAAAATCTTGCTGATGATGTAAATTATTCTGGAACAATTGGCGCGGCAATGGAGGGTGCAATACACAACATTAAGTCTATCGCGTTGAGTCAAGTTTTTAATATACACAATAAAGGGTTGGATGCATTTCAGGCAACAAAAAAAAATCTGGATAGGACATTAGATATTGTTTTGGATTTAGACTATCCAGATAATATTGTTTTAAATATCAATTTTCCAGATATCTTTGAAGATAATCTGAGTCATCAATTTACTAGACAAGGAAAAAGAGATATTCCGGCTCACACAATGGAAGAAAGGAAAGATCCCAGAGGGCAGAAATACTATTGGATAGGATTCAAGAGGGCAGAGGGCGGTATGCACGATGGAACAGATCTGGATTGTATTCAGAAGGGTTTTATTTCAATTACGCCAATTGGGCCAGATCGAACTGAATATTCATTTCTTGAAACCAAAATTTAGTTATAGAATTTATCTTTTGAAATATAATATTAACTAATTTTCAATAAACTAAAATTTACTTTTAATTAGTGAAGTTTGAATGATAAATGCCTTCGAAATATCGATCTAAATACATTACATTAACTTTATTTATATTTTTACTTACCTCGTGTAGCGCTGGTATGGAGAGATTTAAAACTGTAAATAATGATGAAAGAAAAAATCAAGTTAACCAATATTCTGAGTATCAAAAAGAAACATTAAAAAGTGCTTATTCAAGCTACTGGATCGTATCGAATGGGGAGACTCTCGATTTTATTGCAAAATCAACTGGGGTACCTCTGGAAGATATTGCATATTATAATTCTTTATCACATCCATATAAGCTTAATGATGGGATGCGCTTGTTCATAGCAAAAAGAAAGATTGATAAAGACACAGACTCGCCTGCAAGCAGTCGAGTTAATATTGAGAATGAGGGTGTATCTGGTGTTGACGATGTCTATTATGTCAAGTCAGGAGATACAATCTCATCGATTGCTATAAAATATGGAATTGATGCAAAACAACTAATCGAACTAAATCAAATAGTGAATCCAAGTTTAATATATGTCGGGCAAGAGCTAAAAATCGTAGAAAATAAATCATCAAAATCAGATAAAATAATCAACACGGTTTCAGCTAAAGAAAGTAGCAAAGCCACAAATATTATCGATGATATAGATAAATCCATGGCTAAAGTACCTCATTTTAGGTGGCCTGTTCTAGGGAGAGTTATCAATACTTATGGAGCTGAAGTTTATGGTAGGGTGAATAATGGAGTTTATATTTCAGCTCCATTAGGCTCAGAGATTAGGGCTTCTGAACGTGGTGTTGTGACCTTTGTTGGCACCGAAGATTATTTCGGAGATCTAATTATAATTAAGCACCTAAACAACTGGGTCTCATCATATGCGCATCTAGACAAATCAAATGTATTAATTGGTGATAAGATAGAAAAAGGTGATATCATTGGAACAGTTGGTGCATCCGGAATAATAGAAAGCCCCCAATTATACTTTGAGCTGAGGCGAGGTACAATTGTACAGGATCCAACTGACTTTTTAAACTAGACTAAATTTATATTATTTTTTGCCGCTATGGATGTGATGAATTGCCATGCAACCCTACCAGATCTTGATCCTCTCCCAGCAGCCCATTCAATTGCCTCAGCATGCAAGGTTCCCGTATTTGGAATATTATAGTGTCGTGTGTATGCGTCAATCATTGAGAGATATTGATCTTGTGAACAATTATGAAATCCGATCCACAAACCAAATCGATCAGACAGAGAAACTTTCTCCTCAACTGCTTCAGATGGATTTATTGCTGTAGATGCCTCATTTTCAATCATCTCACGTGCCATCAGATGGCGTCTATTTGACGTGGCATAAAATATTACATTTGATGGCCTGCCCTCAATGCCACCCTCTAGGGCTGTTTTGAGCGATTTATAAGTTGTATCATCGTTATCAAATGATAAATCATCACAGAATATAATATAATTAACCTTACTATATTGTTTGATTATACCCAAAATATCTGGCAAATCTCTTATATCCTCTCTGTGAATCTCTATTAGTATAAGTTTATTTTTTGATGTTTTGCTTAACTTACCATGTATCCCTTTGATAAGTGAACTTTTTCCCATACCTCGTGCGCCCCACAAAAGCGCATTATTTGCAGGCAATGATTTTGAAAATTTTATTGTATTTTCAAGCAGAATATCAATATTTTGATCAATTCCCTTAAGTAGCTCGAGCGGAATGGAGTTGACATTTTTGACTGGCCTAAAGCATCCTCCTTCGGATTGCCACATAAATGCATCTGCCTCTTTCCAATCAATTTTAATTTCAGCTTTAGTATGTCTATCTTCTAGAATCTTTCTGATTTTTGATATTTCTTCAATTAATTTATCGTTATTTTCTGTCATTTGTTAAGATATAGAAAATTATTATTTAAAAATTTTTCATTAACCTATATATATTATAAAGAAATTTATTGGAAATATATTTTTCTGTCTATAGTTTTAGTTTTTTATATAAAGAGAGTGAATTTACCATGATTACCCAAGCATACGCTGCATCGCACCCAGGTGGTGGTGATATTTTTCTTCAATTACTTCCGTTTTTACTCATTTTCTTAATCATTTACTTTTTGATTTTAAGACCCCAGCAAAAGCGTGTCAAAGCTCACAAGGAGATGATTGACTCACTAAAAAAAGGTGACACCGTCATCACTCAAGGTGGTCTTATTGGGAAAATATCAAAAATTATAAGCGATCAAGAGGTTGAAATTGAGATAGCCAAAGATGTTAGAGTTAAGGTTGTAAGAGGGATGATTTCAGATATAAGGAAATGACTCTCCAACGGGGATTAAAATGCTATATTTCTCAAAATTCAAATCAATAAGCATACTTTTAATTTGCTTAATAGGGATTATTTTTGCTTTTCCTAATTTACTGAGCCAAAACACTGTAAATAATCTACCAAAAATTATGCCTCATAAACAAATCAATCTTGGTCTTGACCTTAGAGGGGGGTCGCATCTCTTAGTTGAGGTTCAATCATCTGTTCGCGCTTCTGAAAGAATGGATGATCTCTATGATGAAATCAGAATTGAGCTAAGGCGCAATAAAATTATATTATCAGATATTGCGCAAAGTAATAATCAAATAAAAATAACACTAAGCGACGATGGTTTCAAAGGTGATCTAATAAATATTATTGAGTCTTTATCACAAAATGTGAGAGGTCAATTGGGAACCGGTCAGTTGGCTAATGAACTCGAAATCGCGGAGCAAATTGATGGCTCAATTCTCGTGAGTATGACAGAAGAGGCCCTAAGTGACCTATTAAGACGCTCAGTTGATCAGTCAATCGAAATAATAAGAAGAAGAATAGATGAGCTCGGGACAAAAGAGCCTACAATCCAGCGACAGGGGGAGTCCAGGATCTTAATTCAGGTTCCAGGGTTGGATGATCCCAAAAGATTGAAAGATCTACTTGGAACTACAGCAAAGATGACATTTCACTTGATCGATCCTTTTTCTGATGGCGGCAACATATCTCGTTCATCAATGCAATTGAAGCACGCAGATAATGAGAGTACATATGTATTGGAAAGAAGATCTATAATTGGTGGAGAAAATTTAGTTGATGCACAACCAGGGTTTGACTCACAAACCAACCAGCCAATAGTAAATTTCCGCTTTGATGGTCAGGGCTCAAGGAAATTCGGTAAGATAACTACTGATAATGTTGGTAAGCCATTCGCAATTGTTTTAGATAATGAGGTGATATCCGCTCCAATCATTAATGAGCCGATATTAGGTGGCTCAGGCATGATATCTGGTAGTTTCACAGTTCAAGAGGCGAATGATTTGGCAATTCTGCTAAGGGCTGGAGCATTGCCTGCACCTCTGGTTATACTTGAAGAAAGAACAGTTGGCCCAGGTTTAGGTGCTGACTCAATAAAATCAGGGCAAATTGCGTCAATATTGGGTCTGGTACTCGTTTTAATTTATATGTTTGCCTCGTATGGTAGATTTGGGATTTACTCAAACATTTCGCTTTTGATAAACTTATCCTTGATTGTTGCTATATTATCAATTCTACAAGCAACATTAACATTGCCGGGAATAGCAGGGATAATCCTAACAATCGGGATGGCCGTTGATGCTAATGTTTTAATCTTTGAAAGAATAAGAGAGGAAATCTCAAACAAGAAGTCTGTAATTAATGCAATAGACAATGGATATAAAAGAGCCCGTACAACAATACTTGATGCAAACATTACCACCTTTATCGCAGCTATTATACTTTTTCAATTGGGGTCAGGTCCAATAAAAGGTTTTTCCATTACACTTGCAATAGGCATTATAACTTCAGTTTTTACCGCTTTCACACTAACAAGGTTTTTTGTTGCATTGTGGATTAAAAGGTCAAATCCAAAAGAAATTAATATTTGAGTGGATAATTATTTATGAAACCTATTAAGTTAATAAAACTAGATACGAGTATTAATTTTTTATCGAAGACAAAACTTTTTGTATCTCTCTCATTAATCTTTATTATTGCATCTATATTTCTTCTATTCTCAAGAGGTTTAAATTTTGGCATCGATTTCAACGGGGGCACATTAATTGAGGTACAAAAGATCTCAGGAAATGCTGAAGTTTCTGAAATGCGAGCGCGTTTGGGGCAGCTTGATTTCGGAAATATACAGTTACAGGAGTTTGGAAAGAAAACCGATCTTCTCATAAGAGTAGAGCAGTCAAGTGATGAAGAAGGAGCTCAGCAGGCGATAATTAGTAAAATATCTGAGGTTGTGGAAGTAGATTATGAGATAAGGAGAATTGAAGTTGTTGGCCCAAAGGTATCTTCTGAACTAATAAAAAAGGGTATAATTGCAGTTATAACAGCTGTTATTTCTGTTTTAATTTACATATGGTTTAGATTTGAATGGCAATTTGGTATTGGGGCTATATTTGCTCTTGTTCATGATATAATTATCACAATTGGAGTATTTTCCTTATTGCAATTGGAGTTTAATTTATCAATTATAGCTGCCCTACTAACAATTGTTGGGTACTCGCTTAACGACACAGTTGTAATATATGATAGAATACGGGAAGAGCTTCGCAAATACAAAAAAATGCCAATAATGGAACTAATTAACCAAGCTTTAAATTTAACTTTATCCAGAACCCTCATGACTTCCATAACAACTCTTCTTGCTCTCATTTCACTATATTCACTTGGTGGGGAAGTTATTAAGGGCTTTACATTTGCAATGATCTGGGGAGTCCTAATTGGCACCTATTCCTCAATCTTTATTGCATCACCAATACTAATTGGGTTGAACATTAAGCGCGATTGGTCAAAAAATGATGCTGAATAGTCTACGTAAAAGATGATCTAAGCCATTCATTTAAATCACTTTCTGCACGCAGTGCAATCCTATTTTTTTTCTCCACATCTCTCATTTTTTTTGGCATCTTCCTTATATCCATGATATCCATATTCTCAAAAAGCCCATAGTTTATATTCATAGGCTGAAAATTCTTCACATGATCCTTGCGAGCGATATAACTTATTAGACTGCCCATGGCCGTTGTTTTTGGTGGCGGTTTTTGTTCTCTCATTTTTATTTTATTATGCATCATGAGCCCTGATAATAATCCAATTGATGCAGACTCCACATATCCTTCTACGCCTGTAATCTGCCCAGCAAACTTGATCCTCTGATCTAGGAGAAGACTCAAGTCACTTGATAATAGTTTTGGGCTATTAATATATGTATTTCTGTGTATGCCACCCAATCTCGCAAATTTGGCATCGCTTAGACCCGGGATTTTTCTAAAAATATCTGTTTGATGTCCATATTTTATTTTTGTTTGAAATCCCACCATATTATATAACTGACCAGAGATGTCATCCTGTCTCAACTGAATAACTGCATATGGTTCATCACCATCTTCGTGAGGATTATTTAAGCCAAAAGGTTTCATTGGTCCATGACGAAGAGTTTGTGGTCCACTCCTTGCAATGACTTCAATTGGTAGGCATGAGTCGAAGTATGGAGTGTCTTTCTCCCATTCATTAAAGCTTGCCTGATCTGCCTCAATTAACTCATCAACAAATTGTAGATATTGTTTCTCATTTAGCGGGCAATTAATATAATCATTTAGTGATCCTGATGGTCCTACCTTGTTGTATCGCGATTGAAACCAAGCCGCGGACATATCTATGGAGTCTGTATGAATAATTGGCGCAATGGCATCAAAAAAATACAAAGAGTCATCCGAGCTTTTTTTGAGAATAAACTCTGATAAAGACTCGGATGTGAGGGGACCGGTTGCAATAATTATATTTTCCCAATCATCCGGAATGTTTATCACCTCTTTCTGGATAACATTAATATTCTGATGGCTGCGTATAGAATTAGTGATCCTCGCAGAAAATAAGTTTCTATCGACAGCAAGTGCTGATCCAGCTGGTACCTTATGCTCGTCAGCGGCCTTCATTATAAGTGACCCGCAAATCCTTAGCTCTTCGTGTAATATTCCAACAGCGTTTGAGAGCTTATCATCAGAACGGAAAGAGTTTGAGCAAACTAATTCGGCAAGTCCTGGGGTTTGATGTGCAGGAGTGCACTTTTCAGGTCGCATTTCGTAAAGATCTACTTTTATGTTGCGTTCCGCTAGTTGCCATGCAGCTTCACAACCAGCCAGCCCACCACCTATTATTTTTACTTGTGTCATAACGAATCTTAATTAAATAATATTTAAGTCTTTTTATATTATATTATTTATATGAATAAATATTTTTTATTAGTTTTTTCCCTCATACTTCCGTTATTCGTGGTTTCTTGTACTACAAATTATTCTCCAATGAATTCTAAATACCCAGACCTCAATAGCTATATGTCTGATATGAGTATAATTTCAGATGATGAGTCGGATGTTATAGTCTGCTCAGGTTATAATTGCAATTTTAAAACCTCGATAAGATTTAGCGACAACGACCGTGAAATGATAAGTAAAATATTCCAAAGTTCAGATTTTCGAACACCATATGAGGAGAGACAAATGATAGCCGCTGCTGTTGCAACAGTTGAGGCAATTGTCGGACCTATGGTTGGCACAGAGAATGATAAGGGAGGCGTTCTAGAGAATGAATTTGTTGGTAATATTGAAAAGCAAGATTGCGTTGATGAGTCGGCGTCAACAACCAGTTATCTGAAGTATTTTCAGGATAATGAGTTAATATTTATGCATACAATTGGTGTGCCACAATCAAGAGGGGCATTAATAGATGGTCGCTGGCCACATTTCAGTGCGGTAATAAAAGATAAAAAAAATAAAAAGCAGTTTGTTGTTGATTCTTGGTATAGAGATAATGGTGAACCACCAGTTATTATGGAGCTTAAAGATTGGGTTTATGATTGGAGAAGGGCAAATAAAGTTAGAGCGGAGCCACTCAACTAGTTAGTATTTCTTTCAGAAATTTTCCAGTGTGACTACCTTTTTGCTTTGCAATTTTCTCCGGACTCCCTTCTGCTATAATCTTTCCACCATGGTCACCACCTTCGGGTCCCATATCAATAATCCAGTCTGCACTTTTTATCACATCTAGATTGTGCTCGATAACCAAAACACTGTTTCCTTTTTCTACTAGCTCATTTAGTATTTTTATTAACTTTTGGACATCATGAAAATGTAAACCAGTTGTAGGCTCATCCAGTATGTAGAGTGTATTACCTTTTGGCTTTCTGGAGAGTTCCTTCGAGAGTTTTATTCGTTGTGCTTCACCACCAGATAACGTTGTTGCCGATTGACCGATTTTAATATAGTCCAGCCCTACAGCTTGAAGCATCATTAATTTATCACGAATTGCCGGGATTGCTTTGAAAAACTCAACAGCTTCAAAAACGGTCATATCCAATACATCAGATATGTTTTTATCTTTATACCTAACTTCCAGGGTTTCTCGGTTATATCTTTTTCCGCTACAAACATCGCAGGTCACATACACATCCGAAAGAAAGTGCATTTCAACCTTGATGAGCCCATCACCCTCACAATTTTCGCATCTGCCACCTTTCACATTGAATGAAAACCGACCTGGCTTGTAACCTCTTGTCCTTGACTCTGGGAGACTCGCAAACCAATCACGTATTGGGGTAAAAGTACCTGTATACGTTACTGGATTTGATCTTGGTGTTCGACCGATTGGTGACTGATTGATCTCAATAATTTTGTCAATACACTCATCACCTATGATTTTGCTATAATTATCAAAAACTATACCTGTTCTTGAGAGCTTTGAATTTAGGCCTTGAAATAATATATTATTAACGAGTGTTGATTTACCAGATCCCGAGACACCAGTTATGCATAACAGCAAACCGAGTGGAAAATCTGCATCAATTCCTTTTATATTATTATGTTTGGCACCAGTTATTTTGAGTGTAGCTGTTTTTTTTCGTCTTAATTTCGGAATATCTATAAAAAGTTTTTTACTTAAATATTTACCTGTGATTGATTTATTATTTTTTTCGATATCCCTCAAGGAACCCTTCGCAACGATATCACCACCATTGACTCCTGCACCTGGTCCTATGTCAACTATAAAGTCTGCAGCTCGCATTGCCTCCTCGTCGTGTTCAACAATTATAACTGTATTACCAAGATCTCTTAGTGATGATAGCGTGTTTAGTAATCTTCCATTATCCCTTTGATGCAAACCAATTGATGGCTCATCGAGTACATAAATTACACCAGTGAGTTTTGAGCCAATTTGACTTGCCAATCTTATCCTTTGAGCTTCTCCACCTGATAATGTACCAGAAGACCTAGCTAACGAAAGATAATCTAGCCCGACCTCATTTAAAAAGCTTAGCCGATCAAAAATCTCTTTGAGTAACGACGTTGCAATCGTCTTTTTATTATCCGTGAGTGAGTCAGCAATATTTGATATCCAATCTTTTGCATCTTTAATTGACATAGCCGTGAGGGTGCTAATATCAACATCGTCTATTTTTACACATAAAGCGTTTTCATTGAGTCGCTTACCATTACAATCACTGCAAGGCTGGAGCGATTGATATCTAAATAACTCTCGAAATTTATACCTAGATTTAACCTGCTTTATTGCCTGATTAATCATTGGTATAATACCGTCGAATGGTTTTAGAAAATTTAGCTCATCAATACCACTTCTTTTTGTAAATTCAATATTTCTTTTAGAGCCATAAAGAATTATGTCTTTGACTTCTTTATCGATATTTTTCCATGGTGATGATAAGCTAAATCCATATTCTTGAAGAAGCGGCTCCAACATGTCAGATATAAGAGATGTATTAAGATTTCTCCATGGCTTGATCGCACCTTCAATTATTGATAATCCCTCATCAGGGACGATTTTTTTTGGATCCGCCGAGTATATATTTCCGATGCCATCGCATCCTTTGCATGCACCAATTGGGCTATTGAATGAGAAAAGCCTTGGTTCAATTTCTCCAAGGCTAAATCCTGATACTGGACATGCAAATTTAGTTGAAAATACTAATCTTTCATGTGTGTCATTTTTAGACTTATTAATTTTTTTTTCATTAGTAATTTGATTATCAGCAAACTCCACAATCAAAAGTGATCCCGAATACTGTAGTGCCGTTTCAATTGAGTCTGCAAGTCTGACAGGATCTATTGATCCACTGATCAATCTATCTATGACTATATCAATGTCATG
>MDTD01001834.1_pt1 | contig 12066 bp, 12 predicted proteins | sample 811221 | NCBI WGS metagenome assembly MDTD01 (sample SAMN05326646, study PRJNA326480) | marine metagenome | isolation source: seawater | place: Pacific Ocean: South West | collected 2011 | reverse complement strand
GGTCATTCCGTCTGCCCCTGTGCGGCGCGGTCCGCAAGGGCGGCCAGAGACGTTGCCAGTCCGCCGCGATTCATGATCTCGCCGACAAGAATGAAAAGCGGAATTGCCAGCAGCGCGAACCCCGAAACGCCGTCATAGGGAATGCTGGCGACGGAATCGAGCCAGATACTGAGCTGGTCGGCGTTCAGAAACACGCTCAGCGCAAAAGCGGCGGCGATCGGGGTGCCAATGACCAGCAGAGCCAGCAGCAGGAAAACGGTGACGGTCATGACATTGCTCCGGTTCGGGGCAGGCCAAGCGTCAGCCGGACAACGTCCAGCGCCGCGTGTACCGTCATCAAAACAGAGCCCAGGACGATGCAGACCACCGGGATCCAGACCGGCGTTCCCATGTCTATGAGGCGTTCGCCGGACGACCATACATATTCGAAAAAAGAAAAGGCCAGCCAGCTGTAGAGCCCGGCGAAGAGCGCCATGGCCATGCTGGCAAGAACGCGCACAACACGCCGGACTGCAGGCGACCCAAGCGCTTCGACCGCATCAATGGTGATATGCCGGTGCATATAGGTGCAAAAGGCGCCGCCGATAAAGGTCAGCGGCGACATTGCGACGATCGCCAGTTCGCCTGTTGCGGGCAGGGGCAGATTGGTGACCCGCGCGACGACCATCACGACAATGCCCAGAAGGATGACAAGCATTGACAGGGCCGCCACGCCTTTCTCGAATGCGCTTAGCCCGCCCTCGACACCGTCGAGCAGCCGCAGCAGCCCCGAATTCGGGGCTGCATTTTGGACCGGGTCAGTTGCCATCGGCTCCAACCTCGGCGCGTAGGGCGGCAATGCGGTCGGCGCCGTAGACGTCTTCAAGCTGTTGCCACAGCGAACGACCGATCGCGACGAATTCCTGCATCGCCTCGGGCGACAGTTCAATCACCTCGACACCACCGTCCTTGATGCCCTGAATGAATTCGGCCTGAGCGGCGCGATTGGCGGCAATCTGGTCCCTGGCGGCGCTTTGAGCGCATCCGGACACGACGTTCTGCTGGTCTTCCGACAGACGTTGCCAGACCGGCTCGCTGACGGTGATGGTGCCCATGGCATAGACGTGGTTGATCCGGGTCATATATTTCTGGGCCTCGAACAGGCGGGAATTATAAGTGATGCTGGCGCCGTTATCCTGACCGTCCACCGTGCCTTGTTGCAGGGCGACAAACAGTTCAGGGAAAGGCAGGGTAACGGTCTGTGCGCCTGTCGCGTCGAAGAAACCTCGGATTGCGGCAGAGCCGGGCACCCGCAGGCGCAGGCCCTGCATATCGTCGACACTTTCGACCGCGTGCTTAGAATTGGTCACGGCACGGAATTCCAGCTCGAAGAAGTCGAGCGCCTTCATGCCATGCCTGGCCAGCGTGTCGCGGATTGTGGTCTGCAGTATGCCGTCGGGATTATAGAAGACGGCATCGGCTTCCGCATTGTTGCTCACGATATAGGGAAGGTAGTGAATATCGAGAAGCGGATCGAGGCCGGTGAGGGAGCCGGGATTGAGGAAGGCGAATTCGAGGCCGCCGCGCGACAGGTCGCGGGCGATCGCCTCGTCGCCGCCCAACTGGCTGTCGGGAAACACGGTGATGGAAATCGCGTCATCTGTCCCGTCCGCCACGCATTGCGCGAAGGCTTTGCTGGCCTGATCAACCGGACTGTTGGTCGCAAAGACGTGGCCAAGACGCGCGCGCATGTCCTGCGCCAGGGTCGGCTGGCTGGAAATGAACACCCCAAGCGCGATGAGCGAAGCCGTTTTCGATAGCATTTTCATGAGTTTCTCCTCCCAGAGATGTGGTTTGATGTTACGTCAGCCGTGGTTGAAGACCACGGTCTTGGCGACTGTGAATTCGCGAAGGGCCTCAAAGCCCTTTTCGCGACCGTGGCCGCTTTTCTTGAAGCCGCCAAAGGGCAGTTCGATGCCGCCGCCGGCACCGTAGCCATTGATGTAGACCTGGCCGGCGCGGATGGCCTTGGCCATGCGCATCTGGCGGGCGCCGGAATCCGTCCAGATGCCTGCGATCAGCCCGAAATCCGTGTCATTGGCCAATCTGATGGCATCGGCCTCGTCGTCGAAGGGAATTGCTGCCAGCACCGGCCCGAACACTTCTTCGCGCGCCAGTTCGTGGTCGCGCGGCACCAGCCGGAAGAGCGTCGGCGGCACGAAATATCCACCATCACTGGACGCGGCATGCACCTCGCCCTGCGCAGCAACCTCGATATTGTCCGCTCTGGCGCGTTCGAGAAAGCCGAGAACACGCTCCTGCTGGACTTTGGAGATTACCGGGCCGCAATCGAGGTCCATCCCATGCGGGCCGGCGCGCAGATTCTTGAAGCGTCGCGACAGTTGCGCCATGAACTGGTCGTAGATCGACCGTTCGATGAGGACACGGCTGCCGGCGGAGCAGGTCTGTCCGGTGTTTTGGACCAGCGCCGCCACAATCGTTTCGATAGCCTTGCCGTGGTCGGCATCGGCGAACACGATCTGGGGCGACTTGCCGCCGAGTTCGAGCACGCAGGGAACGTGGTTTTCCGCAGCGGCCTTCTGGATCAGAACGCCGACTTCCGGCGAACCGGTAAAGGAAATCAAGTCGATATCGGGGTGACTGCTCAAAGCGGCGCCGGCCTCTTCGCCCAGCCCTGGCACCAGATTGATGGCGCCGTCGGGAAAGCCTACTTCGGCGGCCAGCTCTGTCAGGCGGATACAGGTAAGGCAGGCCTCCTCGGCAGGCTTGAGCACGGCGGCATTGCCGGCAGCCAACGCAGGTCCCAGCGTGCGGCCAAACATCTGCGCCGGGTAGTTCCATGGAATAATATGAGCGGTCACGCCGCGCGGCTCCCGCAGAATCATCACCTGGTAGCCATTGAGAAAGGGAATAGTTTCCCCGTGCAGCTTGTCCGCCGCGCCGCCATAAAACTCGAAATAGCGCGCGACCGCTTTGATATCATTGCGCGCCAGCTTCAGGGCCTTGCCGGTATCCAGGGCCTCAAGCGCCGTCAGCTCATCTTCGTTTTCGAGGATTTTCTGGCCCAGCCTGCTAAGCAGGCGACCGCGTTCAACCGCAGCCATCTGGCCCCACGGGCCCTCGAAGGCCCGCCGTGCAGCCTTGACTGCCATATCGATGTCGGCTGCTGTCCCGCGGGCGATGGTGCCGATCTTCTCGCCGGTAGAGGGCGCGACCATTTCCAATACCCGGCCATTGGCCGGATTTGTCCATTGGCCATTGATGAATATCTGTGTGCTGTTCATAATTGTCTCCTCGCACTTTGGCGCCAAACTGAGAGGATACGGGGATATAGACAAGCTTTTGTTTTTTTGATCAGCTATAGGTTATGGCTATACGTTCAATATCTCCTGTAAAATCCGCCACTTTCAGATCTGAATGCCCGTGTTTGCGTAGAAGCAGAGGAAGCCCCAGTTGAAGAAAGTCTGGCTCCAACCAGCCTAAACAGCGAATTGAAGTCGCGCGCATATTGCGGTGTGAATAAAGCGCACGGCATCCGTGTCTAGAGTATCGGACGAAAAGTGGAAGCCGGTTTTTCGACAACCCGATACGCCAAAACAAAGAGCCACAGCACTGGAGGTTCAGATTTTCCGCCCTATGATCTGAGCCGATCGAGCAATCACAAAGACCGGCAGTGTACACCGCGCTGGGCGCTGCCAACCCGGTCTCCGCTGAAGGAACGCGCAGTTGCGCGACCAGGCATCCTGCGGCAATTGCAGGGCACGTTCCTCCAGGAATTAGGACAGCACAGAAGGACCGTTATCACGACCATAGCCGGAATTCCGAAGCCGCCGAACGGGGCGTCCATGTCGCTTTTGGATCGATGCCTTTGAGGCAGGGATCGAACGTCTTTCGGGAGGACTGGCGATTCATATGACAATGTTCACGCTCCAAAAATTCTTATATGAGCGTCTGGGTGAATTATCCGCTTTCAAAATAACCACCAATTGATTAGGTTAGGAATATAGAACGTTTGATCCGGTTGCCGGACCGAACCGCATGTCTGGTCAGGGTGCATGAAATAGAGGTATCGTTGGAAACGCATAGCGACGTTGACGGAGAACAGGAAAAAACCTCGCGCGGCGTTGCCGCCGTAGACCGTGCTCTGAAGATCGTGGCAGCGCTGGAAGCAAGCACGATGCCGCGAAACCTTTCCGAGATTTCGCGAGCGACCGGGCTTTACAAAAGCACCATCCTTCGTCTTCTCGAATCCCTGCAGGACGCCGGCTATGTCGTGCGGGTGGACGATTCCAAATATGCCCTCGGCCCGACGATCATGCAGCTCGGCATTGCCTATGAGCAGACCAATCCTTTGCGCCATCAAATCCTGCCGGTGTTCGAGCGGCTTGTCGCCATGGGCACGGAGAGCCCGTCGTTTCACGTGCGCCAGACGGCTGAGGAGCGTCTTTGCCTGTTCAGGCTGAATTCAAACCACTCCACGCTAGATAGGGTCAATACCGGCGATCGCCTTCCCATCACCCGCGGCGCGGCCGGCAAGGTGCTGCGCGCCTTCGGCGATCCGCCCGAGCCGGGCGCTGAAATGGACAAGGTGCGCGCGGAATGCTTCGCCGTATCGCTTGGCGAGCGCGACAAGCTCTGTGCCGGCGTCGCCGCACCGGTGTTCACCGGTTCGAACCGCATGATCGGGGCGCTGTCCTTTTCGGGGCCGAAAGAGCGGTTTCAGGAGGACGATATCGCCCGCATGCGTCCGCAGATGCTGGACGCCGCCCGGGAAATCTCCGAAGCGCTCGGCGGTCAGTTTCCTTCATAAAAGAGAACTTCTGCGAAACGTGACCCGGCGAGCGATCAGCCGGCAGCGGTCAAAATGCAACATGCCGGATCGAGCGGCTCGGCTTGACCGCCCGATTTTGCATTGGTCTCAGGCCGCCCAGTAGAGGCTCTTGCTCTGCTGATAGGCGCGCATCCCCTGAAGGCCTTTTTCGCGCCCGAGACCGGAGAGCTTGTAGCCGCCGAAGGGTGCCGCGACAGAAAGCTGCTTGTAGGTATTGATCCAGACGGTTCCCGCTTCCAGCGCCCGCGCCACGCGCCAGGCGCGCTTGTAATCGCCGGTCCAGATGCCGGCCGCCAGGCCGTAGACGCTGTCATTGGCGGCAGCGATCAGGGCTGCCTCATCCTCGAAGGTCATGAAGCAGAGCACCGGGCCAAAGATTTCCTCCTGGGCGATGGCCGCGCTGTTGTCGATGCCGCCAATGATCGTCGGTAGGTAATAGGCCCCGCTTTCAAAGGCTTCGCCTTCAGGACGGGCGCCGCCGAGAAGGATTTCGCCACCGGCCTCGACGCCGCGCCGAACGAAGCTTTCCACCCGTTCGCGATGCGAAAACGAGGCGAGCGGCCCGAGTACGCTGTCGGGATCGGATGGCCGCCCCACCCGCATCGCCGTGGCTTCGGCGATCAGAAGCCGTTTGAACTCCTCGGCCACGCTCCCTTCCACAAACAGCCGCGACCCCGCCACGCAGGATTGTCCGGTTCCGCCAAAAATGCCTGAAGCGACAGATTTGGCCGCCGCCCTTAAATCGGAATCGGCAAACACGATATGCGGCGATTTTCCGCCAAGCTCCAGGATCAGCGGCACCAGGCGGTCGGCCGCGCCGCGGGCGATGCTCTGTCCCGTGGATGTGCCGCCGGTAAAGGAGATCAGCCCAATGCCGGGATCCTCGACCAGCGCGATGGCGGTTTCCACCTTGCCGGCAATCACCGACAAAAGCCCGTCAGGAAGCCCGGCGGCGATCACGCACTGGCCAAGCGCCAGCGAGACGAAGGAAGTGGTCTCAGCCGCCTTCAGCACCACGGCGTTGCCGGCCGCAAGCGCCGGCGCGATCTTCTGCGCGCCCATGGTCAGCGGCGAGTTCCAGGGCGTCAGCGCCGCGACCACGCCGACCGGCTCCTGCACCGTCATCGTGAAATAGTCGCCCCTCGCCGGCGGCATCGTATCTTCGCTGCATTCGCAGACGGCCGCGAAATAGCGGAAGATGCCTGCCGCCATCATCGCCTGCCCCCGGCTTTCGCTGCGGGTCTTGCCGTTCTCCATCATCTGCAGCTCTGCCAGATGATCGGCCTGACGTTCGATCTCGTCCGCCGCGCGCGACAGGATCCGCGCGCGTTCATGCGGCATCCGCCCACCCCAGCCGGTGGCGCGGAGCGCATCTGCCGCAGCCGCAACCGTCTGGCGCACCTGTGCGGGCGTCGAGGTCGCCACGCGTCCGATGACGCTGCCATCGGCCGGGTTGATCACGTCCAGCACAGGCCCGTCTCCCATCACGGCCTTGCCGCCAATCAGCAGGGGTTCAATTTTATCGGTGATCGGCAGGCGGGCCGGGGTATCCAGCAGCGGCATGAGGTATTCCCTTTCTCAAATGCCCAGATAGGCAGAGCGGATGGCAGGGCTGTCGAGCAGTTCGCGACCGGTTCCGGTCATGGTCACCTGCCCGGTTTCCAGGACGATTCCGGTCTCAGCCAGCGACAGCGCCATATTGGCGTTTTGTTCGACCAGCAGCACAGTCATGCCGAGATCGCGGTTGATTTCGGTGATGATCTTGCCGAGTTCGGCGACGATGATCGGCGCGATGCCGAGCGAGGGCTCATCGAGCAGCAACAATTTGGGCTGCGCCATCAGCGCCCGGCCGATGGCGGCCATCTGCTGCTCCCCGCCCGAAAGCGAACCCGCCATCTGGCGATGGCGCTCGCGAAGCCGGGGGAAGTAACCGTAGACGCGCTCCAGCATGTCTCGGCTGGCCTTGGCATCCGAGATGGTGTAGGCGCCCATCCGCAGGTTTTCCTCCACGCTCAGGCGCGCAAACAGTCGGCGCCCCTCGGGCGACATGGCAACCCCGCGCTTGAGCGCGTCGCCGGGACGCGGACCGACGGTCTCGCCGCCAACACTGATGGTTCCGGCCGTTGGCGTCACCAGACCGCAGATCGATTTCAGGACGGTGCTCTTGCCGGCGCCATTGGAGCCGACAAGCGCTGCGATCTGGCCGCCGGGGACATCGAAGCTGACGTCATGCAGCGCCTCGACCGGCCCGTAGCTGACATTGAGGCCCTTGATGGAGAGCTCACCCGACATGATCTTCCGCTCCCAGATAGGCTTCGATGACGCGCGGATCGTTCTGCACCGCCTTCGGCGTTCCCTCCGCGATCTTCTCGCCGTGATCGAGCACGACGATATGGTTGCAGACCCGCATGATCAGGCGCATGTGATGTTCCACGATCAGAACCGATACGCCGAAGCGCCCGGTGAGGGTGTCAAGCATGCCGCCGAAACGGTCGACCTCCTCGGGGTTGAGGCCGGCGGCCGGTTCATCCAGCAGCAGCAGCGACGGGCGGGTTGCAAGCCCGATCGCGACGCCGAGCCGCTTCTGATGACCGTAGGCGAGCGTGCCGGCAATGCGATCGGCATGCGGGCTGAGCTCCAGCGCTTCCATGACCTCACTCACCACCGCATCGGCGGCCTCGAGCGCATGGCGCGCGGGCGCGCCGCCGAACAGCGTCGGCACGACGCCCACCGGATACCGCAGCAATGCGCTTCTCAGGATGTTTTCGCGCACCGTCGCCTTCGGAAAGGTGGTCGCCGACTGGAATGTTCGCGCCAGCCCCAGCTCCACCAGCTTGTGCGGCGGCAGGCCGGTGACATCCCTGCCCTTGAACAGCACCGCGCCCGAGGTTGCGGGAAACGTGCCGGTGATCAGGTTGAAGCAGGTCGTCTTGCCCGCGCCATTGGGGCCGATCAGTCCGGTGATCTCCCCCTTGGCGACCTCGAAGTTGACGTCTGTGAGCGCAGCCAGGCCGCCGAAGCGCTTGGACAGGTTTTCAAGTTTCAGGATCGGAGTCATGACTGTTCCCTCCCCTTTCCGGCAAACCGCTTTGGCAGGCCCGCAAGCCCCTCGGGCAGGAAGCGCAGCACGACGATCAGGACCACGCCATAAATGATGTGCTGGTATTCCTGGGCGCTGCGCAGAAACTCCGGCAGCGGCGTGAGGAAGATCGCGCCAACGAGCGGGCCGGCGAGCGCCAGCCGTCCGCCGGTCACCAGAATGATCACGTAGGAAACCGAGAGCTGAAAGCCGAAGCTTTCCGGAGAAATGAAGCCGATATAATGCGCCATGATCGCGCCGGTGAAGCCGGCGATCGCGCTGCCGATGACGAAGGCGGTATTCTGGGTGCGAGCGGTTGGAATGCCGGAGGTTTCCGCAAGATCGAGATTTTCCTCGACGGCGGCGAAGCGCCGTCCGAGCGGCCCGCGCCTGATGCTCCACAAAAGCGCCATCACCAGCGCCAGCGTGGCGAGCGTGAAGACATAAACGGATTGCTGGTCACGCAGGACCAGACCGAAGAGCGATATCTTCGGAATGGCGGCAATGCCGCTCGAGCCGCCCGAAACCGACGGGAATTCAAGCATGACCAGGCGGAAAAGCTCGTTCAGCGCGAAGGTGATCAGGACAAAGTAGACGCCGCGCAGACGCAGAAGCGGGGTCCCGATCACATAGGCAATTGCGCCGGTAACCAGCGCAGCAAGCGGCAGGCCGACCACGAAGGGAACGCCAAGGCGCATGACCATCAGCACGCAGCTATAGGCGCCGATGCCGACGAATGCGCCATGCGCGAGCGAAAGCTGCCCGACCCAGGCAATCGTCCCCAGCCCCGCCGCCGCCATGGCGCCGAGACAGATCATGATGGCGATATGGAAGTGGAAGACGCTGCCCGTGAACCACGGGATCGACGCCAGCGCGATCACGGCAACGGCAAAGGCAATGCTGCCCGCGTTCCACACTGCTTGAGGTTTGGAGGTGGCGATATCCGTCATGCCTCACCCCGACCCAGAATGCCCGACGGGCGCAGCAGCAAGACGCCGACCACAAGCGCGAATGTCACGATATCGGCGGCGGACGCGCTGATGAAGGAACTGACGAAGCTTTCGATCAGCCCCAGCAGCATGGCCGCGAGTGCAGCGCCCGGGATCGAGCCGAGACCGCCCAGAATGACGACGATGAAGGCCTTCAGGAGCGGCGTTGCGCCTATGAAGGGCGATACGCCGAAGAGCGGCGCCATAAGCCCGCCGGCAACGGCGGCAAGCGCCACGCCGAGACCAAGACCGAGCGGATACATCAACTCCAGCCGCACGCCGTAAAGCATTGCTACCTGCTGGTCCTGAACCAGCGCGCGCAAACCGCGGCCAAACCTTGTATGCATCAGCAGGAAATAGAAGCCGATCAGGATCACCACGCCGACGCCAAGGGTCAGCGCCCGCGATTTCGGAACAATCAGCGCGCCCCAGCGGAACACGCCGGAAACCATCGACGGAAAGGCCTGCGGATCCGGCCCGAAGAACAGCAGCGCGCCGTTCTGGAGGATCATGGCAAGCCCAAGCGAGGCGATCATGCCCGACAACTCGTCGGAGCGGAACGGGCGGAACACCAGCCGCTCGGTGAGCGCGCCAAGCAGTATGGCAAGCCCCACCGTGAGGGCGAGGGTCACGGCATAGGGCAGGCCGAGCCATGTTACCCCGATCAACGCCATGAAGGCGCCGATCATGTAGAATTCGCCATGGGCGAAATTCACGACCCGCATCACCCCGAAAACCAGTGTGAAGCCGATGGCCATCATCAGGTAAAGCGTACCGAGGATGATGCCGTTGATCAGCGATTGCGCGATAAGAAAGCTCAAGGAAGCGGCCTTTCGTCAAGAAACCCGTGCGGCGCAACCGCCGCACGGAAAGCTTTTGCTATTCGCAGCCGGACGTGGTGCAGGAGGCAACGATCTCCTCGTTGCCGTCCTCGACGCGCGCGATATAGAAGGGCGAATCGAGCTGGTGGGCGATGCCGTAGCTGTCCTCGCCGGTCCAGTTCATCGTGCCGAGCACGCCCTCATAGTCGGAGATGTTTTCGAGCGCTGTCTTGACGGCCTCGGTGTCATCGACGGTGCCAGCCTCCTGCATCGCCTTGAACAGCATCTTCGTGCCGTCATAGAAGAATGGCGAGAAACCGTTCATCTGATCGCCATAGGTATCGACGTAGCGCGTCTGGTATGCGGTCGCCGATTCGATATTCGGGTTGAAGGCCGAGTGCACGAACATGCCGTTGGTGGCCGCCACGCCGGCGACATTCACGATCTCCTGCGTCGCCGGGCCGCCGGTGCGGATGATGACGCCGTCAAAGCCGATATCGCGGGCCTGCTGGACGATCTGGCCGGCGGTCACCGGCGAGTTGCCGTCGAGTTCGATCGCATCCACGCCCTGGGCGACGATGCGGGTCAGAAGCGGAATGAAGTCGACGCGGTCGCGCTCGAAGAATTCCTTGGCCGTCAGTTCGGCGCCCGCCTTCTTATAGGCTTCGGCGATATCCTCTGCGATCGCCTCGCCCGTCTCGTCATTCGGGAACAGCGCGCCGACGGTCTTGATGTTCTGGTTTTCAACCAGCCAGTCGATCTGCGGCTGCGCGACTTCGGCCGTCGTGGGGTTCGGCCGGAATGTATAGGGCTTTTCGGGCGACAGGGCCTGCGCCGTGAAGCCGAGCGTCATGGTGATGACCTTGTTTTCCTCGGTGATCGGCTGGATCGCCAGGATCGGCGCGGAGCCGACCGTGCCGATGATGTATTTCACCTTATCCTCGAACACGAGTCGGTTTGCGGCGGTGACGGCTTCGTTCGCCTTGTAGGCGTCGTCATAGGCGATCACCTCGACATGATATCTAGTGCCGCCGACATCGAGGCCGCCATCCTTGTTGACGTCCTCGGCCGCCAGTTCGGCCGCGCGCAACATGCCGTTGCCCCAGCTTGCGCCCGCGCCCGACTGGGTCACCAGCGCGCCGATCTTCAGCGTCTGTTCCTCAGCCATTGCCGGCGACGCGGCCATGGCAAGCACCGATGCGGTGGCCAGAATTCCTGTCAGTCTCATGATTGAACCTCCCTTTTTGATCATCACGTGCAATTACCGGTCTGCCGGCATTGCGATCTCCTCCAAAACAGGGCGCAGATAGGATGCGAACTGCTCATAATTCTCGCTCATCGGAAAATGTCCCAGCCGCTCCATCACCACGGCCTTGCAGCCGGGAATGGCATCGGCGGTGGCAAGCGTGTCTTCCGGGCGGCAGGAATAGTCATACTCGCCCGAAAGCAGCCATAACGGGCATTTTTCGGTATCGATCGTCGCGATCGTGTCGCGCAGATCGCCATCGACCCGATAGAACCACAGATCGCCCTTGAAGATGCCCGGCCCGCCCTGCATGTAGTGCCACAAGGTCTCGTGCCGGTCGGCCTCGGGCCCGCCGGGCGCGATCAGCCCCGAGATCAGCGCGGCGCAGACTTCGCCGCCATGCACATCGGCGCGGTGCAGCCAGTCGGTGTCATACCAGGGGTCCTGCCAGGCCGCGCCCTGCGCGCCGATCAGACCGCGAAACCGTTCGGGACACTCGGCCGCAAGCTGCAGCACGATCCGTCCGCCGATCGAGCAGCCGAGCACGACCGGTCGGTCGAGTTCGAGCGCTTCGGATACGGCAAGAATTGTGTCGACATAAGCCCGAGTGGAAAGCCGGTATTCCTCATTCTGGAAGCCCTCGGGCGGGCTCGATTTGCCATGCCAAGGCATGTCGAAGGCGATGACGCGGAACCTGTCGGTCACGCTCTCGTCGAGCAGCATGTCGCGGTACTGGCGACCGTCGGCGCCTGCCGTATGCAGGCAGAGCAACGGAATGCCCTCCCCCGCCTCCTCGATATAGACGCGGTGCGCGCGGCCGCCGATTTCGAGCCGGAGGTAACGTCCGGTGATGGGATCGAAAGCGGCTGTCACGACACCCTCCTCGGCAGCGCCAGAATATCCTTCACCACCTGCAGATGGCGCATCAGCGGCAGGAAATTGCCCTCTATGACCAGGCGTCCGCGACGGCGCATGCCGAAGATGTCGGCAGCATCGGGAGCGGGCATCTTCTGCCAGTGATCCATAAATGCCTCTTCCGCGCCCCTCAACGCGATATCCCAACTATCCATCGGGCCGCTAGCTGCGGCCACGCGCAGCGT
>MDTD01139536.1_pt1 | contig 12068 bp, 10 predicted proteins | sample 811221 | NCBI WGS metagenome assembly MDTD01 (sample SAMN05326646, study PRJNA326480) | marine metagenome | isolation source: seawater | place: Pacific Ocean: South West | collected 2011 | reverse complement strand
TTTTGGTCGGTTAGCTCAGTTGGTTAGAGTGCCACGTTGACATCGTGGAGGTCACTGGTTCGAATCCAGTACTGACCACAACTAAATATGCAAAATAAAATAAATATCACATTCCCAGATGGATCAGTGAAGCAATACGATTCCGAAACTTCTGGTTATGAAATTGCTAATTCTATTTCAGAGAGACTAGCCAAACAAGCTATATTAATTGAATTAGATGGTGCTTTACGAGATTTAGCCTTCCCAATAAAAACTGATTCAGAAATCAAAATATTAAAGAAAGATGACAATCGGGCTTTAGAGGTTATTCGTCATGATTGTGCTCATGTTATGGCTGAAGCTGTTCAGGAACTTTATCCAGGTACTCAAGTAACAATTGGTCCTGCAATCGAGGATGGGTTTTATTATGATTTTTCATTTAAAGTTCCATTTAATGAACAGGATTTGAAAAAAGTTGAAACAAAAATGTCAGAGATTATTGATAATAGTCACCCTTTCCTTAGAGAAGTTTGGAAACGTTCAGATGCTATCGAATATTTTGAAAAAATAGGACAAGATTATAAAAAAGAAATTATTGCTGACATACCAGATGGTGAACTAATAACTGTATATAGCCAAGGAGAGTGGCTTGACCTTTGTAGAGGGCCCCACATGCCGACGACAGGTCATATTGGAAAATCTTTCAAGTTATTAAAAATTGCTGGAGCATACTGGCGAGGAAATGAAAAAAATGAAATGCTTACACGTATTTACGGCACTGCATGGAGAACCGATAAAGAATTGAAAAATTATCTAAATATGCTTGAGGAAGCAGAAAAAAGGGATCATCGTAAAATAGGGAAACAGATGCAAATTTTTTCTTTCGATGATGAAGTAGGGGCAGGGCTTCCACTATGGTTGCCAAATGGTACTGTAATAATCGATGAGTTAGAAAATCTAGCAAAGGAGACCGAGGAGAAATTAGGCTATCAAAGAGTTAGAACTCCACATATTACCAAAAGTGATTTATATGAGAAGTCAGGTCATTTATCTCATTATGAGGATAGTATGTTTCCTGCTATGGATGTCGATGGTAAGAAATATTATTTAAAGCCTATGAATTGTCCTCATCATCACAAGATTTATTCTTCTCATCCAAGAACATATAAAGACTTACCGCTTAAGCTTACAGAATATGGTACATGTTACAGGTACGAAAAATCAGGACAGTTGTTTGGTCTGATGCGAGTTAGAAGCATGCAAATGAATGATGCTCATATATATTGTTCAGAGGAACAATTTAAGGATGAATTTTTGTCAGTTTGTAAAATGTATTTAAAATACTTCGAAATCTTTGGCATAGAAAAATATGAAATGCGATTAAGTTTGCATGATCCAAAAAAGTTAGGTAAAAAGTATGTTGATGAACCAGATTTATGGATTAAAACAGAAAAATTGGTTAAAGAAGCGCTCATTGATGGGAATTTGAATTTTGTAGAGATAAAAGGAGAGGCTGCTTTTTATGGGCCAAAAATAGATGTTCAAGTATGGAGTGCAATAGGGCGTGAATTCACTCTAGCTACAAATCAAGTAGATTTTGCAATTCCTCAAAAGTTTGGACTTAATTATAAAGATAGTTATGATCAAAATCAAACACCGTTGTGTATACATAGAGCTCCTCTTGGAACTCACGAAAGATTTATTGGCTTTTTAATCGAACATTTTGCTGGTGATTTTCCCCTTTGGATAGCACCGATTCAAGTTTTAATAATACCTATTTCAGATAAGTTTAATTTGTATGCAAATCAAATTAGCCAAAAACTGGAGCAAAACGGGTGTAGATTTAAGATTGATACAAGAAATGAAAAAATGGGCGCGAAAATAAGAAAAGGAGAGCTTGAAAAAATACCAGTTATGCTAATTGTCGGTGAGAACGAGCAAAAAAATAAAACAGTTTCTGTAAGGAGAAGGTTTGAAGGAAACTTAGGAGAGATTGATTTTAAAAAATATTTAAATACACTAGTCGAAGAAATAAATTCAAAAAAAAGGAGGGATTTAAAATAGGTAAAAAAGAAAAAACACTAATAAATAATTCAATTAGAGCTGATAAGGTATTACTAATTGATCACGAAGGTAACAAGCGTGGTATAATGGATAAAAACGCAGCGATGGCAATAGCTCAACAAAATAATTTAGACCTGGTTCAGATTGCTGTCACTGAAGATCATCCAATTTGTAAAATTTTAGATTTCGGAAAATATTTGTATCAAAAACAAAAAAAATTAAAGAAAAATAAAAAAAATCAGCATATTATTCATGTTAAAGAAATCAGATTAAGGCTGAATACAGGTGAACACGATTTAATAACAAAACTTAACAAAGCAAAGAAATTTCTTCAGGAGGGAAATAAAATCAAATTTTCTATAATGTTTAGAGGAAGAGAGATTACTAGAAAAGATTCCGCTGTCGAAATTCTCGAGCAGGTTGCCCAATCTTTTAGCGAAATTTCGATAATTGATAAAAAACCTAGTTTGGAAGGTCGAAAAATGTTCTTAATATTAAGCCCTAATTAATTGGAGATATAATGCCAAAAGTAAAAACAAAAAAAAGTGCGTCTAAACGGTTTAAAGTTACAGGTTCAGGTAAGGTCGTTCATAATCGAGCTGGTTCTAATCACTTTAAAATTAGAAAAACAAGCAAACGGAACAGACGCCTCCGTAAAGATACTGGTCTTAGCGATGCTATGACTAGCAGAACAAAAAAAATGATTCAAAAATAATAAGGAGAAATCATGCCTAGATCAAATAGTTCAGTTCCAAGAAAGCGCAAGCATAAAAAGTTACTAAAACAAGCAAAGGGTTATTTTGGAACAAGAAAATCTAACTACAGAACAGCCAAAGATGCTGTTCAGAAAGCTCTACAATATGCATACAGAGATAGAAGGAATAAGAAAAGAGAGTTTAGAAAATTATGGATAATTAGAATAAATGCTGCAGTACGTCAACATGGATTATCATATTCTAAGTTCATTCATTTATTAAAATCCAATGAAATTGATATTGATAGAAAAGTTCTTGCTGATATGGCAGTCCACGAACCGGATAGGCTATCTGAACTTATAAAATCTGTCTCATAACCATAAAGCTGTGTCAAGTTTACTTTCTCAAATTGACGACATTAAAGATTCATTTGTTCAAGATAAGGTAAAAGCCCAGAGAGCTGGTGATTTTGTAGCATTAAAAAATCAGTATCTTGGAAGGAAAGGGAAAATCTCTACCCTTTTTAAAAAAATATCTGACGTTCCAGCACAAGATAGAAAAGGGTTCGGTGAAAGAATTAATAGTTTGAAGCAATTTATTTCGAAAGAAATAGAGGTTCTTAATACTCTTGATTCTAAGTCTAAAAAGAAATATAGTGACAATATTGATTTTTCTCTCCCTGGAAGTCCTTTTACAAAGGGTAGATTGCATCCGCTAACCATTGTTACTAACGAAATAAAAGAGATTTTTAACCGAATTGGCTTTTCTACTGTAAAAGGACCTGAAATAGATACAGATTTTTATAATTTTGAAGCGTTGAATATTCCTAAAGACCACCCTGCCAGAGATATGCAAGATACATTTTATATCAACTCCGAATTATTGCTTAGAACCCATACATCATCGACACAAATACATCATATGGAAAAAAATAAACCACCCTTAAGAATAATATCTCCAGGAAGAGTTTATAGGAATGAGGATATAAGTGTTAAAAGTTATTGTTTATTTCATCAGATAGAAGGTTTATATGTTGATAAGAATGTAAGCTTTGCTGATTTAAAGTCAACGTTGGATTATTTTGCTAAAATGATGTTCGGACAAGACGTTAGAGTAAGATTTAGGCCTAGTTTTTTTCCTTTTACTGAACCAAGTGCTGAAATGGATATATATTGGGGGCTTAAAACTGAATCTGATTACAAAGTAACCAAAGGAACAGGTTGGCTTGAAATTCTTGGTTGCGGTATGGTCGATCCAAATGTCTTTGAATCTGTAAAATTTGATTCGAGTAAATGGAGAGGATACGCTTTTGGTATGGGTATCGAAAGAATTGCGATGATAAAGTATGGTATTAGCGATATAAGAAAATTTTATGATGGTAATGTAAAGTTTTTGGAGCAATTTAAAATATGATAACTTCATTGAATTGGTTAAAAGAAATTATTGATATTAATCTTAGTAAAAGTGAATTAGTAAAAAAGCTCACATATCTCGGCTTAGAATGCTCTGATGAAAATAGAGGACCATCTTTTGAAGGTGTATTTGTTGGTAAAATTAATAATGTCAAAAAGCTTGCTAACTCGGACCATCTTTCAATTTGCAATGTCGATGTAGGAATGCAGCAGAAAATCAATATTGTATGTGGTGCTCCAAATGTTAAAACAGGAATACTTGTTCCTGTTGCCGTTATTGGAGCTAATCTACTAAATGGGAAGCTCAAAATTAAGAAATCAAAGATAAGAGGAGAATTTTCTCATGGTATGATTTGTTCTGAAAAAGAACTAGAAATTGGAGAAAATGACAACGGAATAATGATATTGGATGATTATCTCAAAATTGGAGAAAAATTAGATACTGCTTTAAATTTAAGCTATGATACTCTTATTGACTTTGATTTAACACCCAACAGAGGAGATTGCCTTTCATATTTAGGTATAGCAAGAGAAATTGCGATATTAGAATCTCAAGATCATTCAGCTTTAAGAAAGAAAATAATAGATTTATTATCTTACGAATATCCTCAAAGTAGTGAAAAAATAGAAGAGAAAATTTCAATAAAAATTGAAGATGTTGATGCATGTCCCTTTTATGCTGGAAAAATTATTAAAGACATCCAAATTAAAGAATCTCCACAATGGCTGAAGACTAAATTAAAATTACATAATATGAAGCCTGTAAATATTGTGGTTGATTTAACTAATTATGTAATGCTTTCTATTGGCCAACCAATGCACACTTTTGATTTTGATAAAATAAAAACTAATGAAATTAACGTTGGTTTTTCTAAAAATAATAACAAAATCGAAACTCTTGACTCAACAAATAGAAAAATTTCCCAAAAAAATCTTCTGATAAAGGACGGACAAAATCCAATTGCAATAGCTGGCGTTATGGGAGGTAAAAATACTGAAATTAAATCCACAACTAAATCTGTATTTATTGAAAGCGCGCTTTTTAACCCAATTATAATAAGAAAAAGTGCTAAATCTATCGATTTATCAACAGATGCTTCTAGGAGATATGAAAGATCAGTTGACCCAGAAATGGTGAATGATGCCCTTGAAATACTTACTGGATTGATTATTAAATATTGTGGAGGAGAAGCATTAAAAGGCTCTATCTTTAAAGGTGAAGCTCATGATATTAGCAAAAAAGTAACTTTTGAATTAGAAGCGTGTAATGATTTTCTTGGAACTAATCTTAGTAGTAAACAAGTTAGTAATATTTTGAATAAAGTTGGTATCAAAAACGATTATAACGATAATGAATATGTTTGCTACATACCTTCATATAGAAGCCATGATGTAATGCGAGATGTTGATATATACGAAGAAATTGCTCGAGTTTATGGTTTTGATAACATTGAATCAAGTAAAGCTTTTTCTGTAAATTTTAGTTCAATAAAAAAGAGTCTAGATTTAAGCGATAATCTCAAGCTTAATGTTTCATCGAAAGGATTCATTGAACATTATTCAAATAGTTTAATATCAGACAAAGAACATAAATATTTTGCAATTGAAGATGGAGTCTCTGTCTCAAATCCTCTAAATAAAAATATGAAATATGTTAGAAATTCGATAGCAATAGGGTTAATAAAAGCTGTCTCATTCAATCAAAGTAGAAAAAATAATAATTTTAAATTATTTGAAATAGGTGCTACTTATCAATCTTTTGATAAAAGTCCTCCAATTGAAGATATGTGTATAGGAATGGCTTGGCCAGAAAATAGATTCATAAGCTGGAAAGATAAAGATAAAAAAGACTTTTTTAATGCCAAAGGCGATATGAATTCTGTATTAGACCAACTAAACATTTCAAATTATCAATTGAAAGAAATAAATAAAAAAGGTTTTGAAATTTGTTTATCTATCATATCAAGAAATAAATCAATTGGTTACATAGGAATTATCCATCCCAATATATTAGCTGACTATCGGTTAGATAAAAACTTAGTTTATGCTGAAATGTCATTAAATAAATTAAATGAGATTCTGTTGAGTGATAATAAATATGAAGAACCATCTATTTATCCAACTGTTGAAAGAGATATTTCTATTCTAGTTTCAACGCAATATAGCTCTGAAGATATTATGCAAACTATTAAGAAAGCTGGTGGTAAATTTTTAAATAGAGTATATTTATTTGATGTTTATAAAGACAAATCTATTGACGAGCATTTCAATAGTTATGCTTACAAGATGGTATTTCAGTCTCATGATAATACTCTTAAAGATCACGATGTTGATCTTTACATAAATAAAATTTTAAAAAAACTAAAAAAAGATTATAAAATTAAACAAAGATAAAATGAGTCAAAAAAAAGATATTAATATTCAGATTTTAGGGCAAACATATACAATTAAAACCTCTGCAGATAATGAGTATATAAAAGAGTTGGAAAATTATGTTGAAAGTAAAATTGAAGAGCTAAAGGGTTCTGGATTTGATTCAAAAACCCAACATCTTAAAATTGCCATATTGACATGCATAAACATCGCTGATGATTTATTCCAATCAAGAAACAACAAGACCGATGAACTTGTTAATAAAATTAAATCAAAAACAATTTCGTTAAAGGAATATGTTGACCAACAAATCCTTTCTTTTGAAAACAGAAATGAATCAAAAAAGTAATCTACTTTTAGGAAAAATAGTTTCTTCCGATATAACGCAAAAATTAAGTTCTTCAATAAAGGATCTAAAAAATAAAAACATTATTCCGAAACTTGCTGCGATTTTAGTTGGAGATAATCCTGCATCAAAAATATATATTAAGAACAAATCAAAATTTTTTGTTAAAAATGGATGTGAAAGCGAAACTTTTAATTTCTCATCAGATTCTAATCAAAGTGAAATAATAAGCTGTATACAACAACTAAATAACGACGATTCAATTCACGGTATATTAGTTCAGCTACCTCTGCCAAAAAGCTTCGACGATTCTATAATTTTAGAGACCATAACTCCAAAAAAAGATGTTGATGGATTTCATCCATACAACGTAGGAAAATTATTTTCTGGTAACCCGCAATTTATTCCTTGTACGCCTCATGGAATAATAAAAATTCTTGATTATTATAAAATCAATACTTCAGGCAAGAATTGTGTTGTAATTGGAAGAAGTAACATCGTAGGAAAGCCAATGTTCGCGCTACTTTCTCAAAAGTTTGAAACAGGTAACGCTACAGTGACTATGTGTCACTCAAGGACAAATAATTTAAGACACCACACACTGAATGCTGATATAGTTGTTTGTGCTATTGGCGTCCCAAATTTTTTAAAAGGTAATATGATAAAAAAAGGTTCAGTTATTATTGATGTGGGCATAAATCGTATTGTCGAAAATAGCGCAAAGAAAGGTTACAAAATAGTTGGAGATGTAGATTTTGAATCTGTCATTAATATTGCGTCGCATCTGACACCCGTCCCAGGAGGAGTAGGACCAATGACTATAGCAATGTTGCTTTATAATACAGTGAGTTCTGCAAAATTAAATAATACTTAATTTTTTTTCAAAAATATCATCAAAATAAAACTCAAAACTAATCCTGGATACATTGAAATAATCCAATCAATCTTTATAATATCAAAATATAACGTTACTAAAAGTGGAGCTAGAATTAGAAATAATGGATGTTTAACTTTTATTCCAGAAATTATACAAAAAAAAGGTACAAGCAACGCGCTAACCATATAACTTCCAAATACAAACCATATTTCAATAATTCTATTATTTTCAAAAAATTGAATTATGATTAGTGATATTAGGATTGTAAATACTATACCCCATTTAATATCTTTTTGATTAAACTTCTTATTAAAAATAGATTTAAGATCTTTGCCAATTATCAATGCTGATACAAATGTTAAACTATCGATTGTTGACATTATGATAGATAATATTGAAACTATAAATAAACCATACAACAATGGATAGCCGCTATAGATGTCTATTGCAAGTGAAATATATGGAGTAGTTGAGTTTGTTCCTATAGTATAAAGACCACAAAATAGAATTATCATATCGAAAATGAACCAACATAAAATTGACATACGAATAGCTTTTTTTATTTCTACTTTATTTTTTGATGAAAACGTACGCTGATGAAAATTTGGATCAATAAACGTTAAAATTGCTATAAAGCCCCAAGCGAGTATATACATATAGCCTTGTTTGCCAGGTATGTTAAAAAGTTCTGTATTGGAGTAATAGGTTTCTGCTAATCTTTTGAAACCATAATCATAGAAAAATATTATATATATAGTCAGTGTTACAAATCCTGCAAACATAAATAAAAATTGATACTTATCAGTATTAACAATAGATTTAAATCCACCTTTAAAACAATAAATTACACTTAGTAATAATCCCAAAAATAAAGAAAGTGAATAATGATTAGATTCAAAAATCACATTATTAATAATGTTTGCCAACATGATAAGGTATGGCGCCGGTGATGTGTAAAGAAGAACAACTGGAATAGAAACTATCGCTGCTTTCTTTCCCATATGATTAAGTATACCAATTGTTATGGAACTAATATTTTTATCAATGATTCGATCTGATATGAATTCAGAATAAATGAATGCAGCTATATAGTAGGTTAAGCTAAAATAGAGCCATGTAGAAATTCCATTATATGATATTTCTTGACCAACGCTTGATATAGCGCCATACCATGTTGTAACTAAAGTTAGCATTAGTGGAAGAGCGGTTAGTTTTCTTCCTGCATAGATAAAATCTATATTATTTTTGCTGTACCTAGTTGATAGTCCAACAAAAATAATAATCAAAAAGTAAATTGCTATTATGTAAAACAAATCAAAATTTATAATCTATTTTTAAACCGTAGGTCATGGGTAATGTTGGAGATTTCCATTGCTGTGCTTCAAGTCCTGGACCATGAGAAAAATTATATATATGAGCAGGATAAACTTTATTTGTTAGATTTTTAACCCAGATTGTCAGATTAATATTTTCATCTATAATGTACCTAGAATTGATATTGTGAGTTGTTGTAACTGAAGACTTATCATTTAAATCATCGTAGTAATAATATGAATCTTTTGAAGATATATCATATCTCACAAAAAATAAATCATTTAAACTGTATTCAAAACCAGTTGCTAAACTCCATTTTGGAGCATTAGAGAGCTCTCTTTTAAGATAATAATTCGTTGTTCCAGCATAGTTTGTATGCGAATAATTTGCTCTTTCAGTTTCTAACAAGCCTAAGTTTAAAAACATTAAAAAATTAGAATTAAGTCTGTAGCTTGATTCTAAATCAATACCAGTATTAATAGCTTCTGTTATATTTTTTGTTATGAATAAGTAACATGTTGGACAATCTCCAATTTGATCTTGAAGTTTTACCTGAACATTTTTTCTATCCATGTAAAATAAAGTAAGATTTAGATTTAGATTTTTAAAATTTAATGAATAACCAATATCATAATTTATATTTGTCTCAGGATCATATTTTCGATCAATATTATTAAGAACTGTTACTGTATCATTATTAGCAGTGACTAGAGAAGATGGACTTAAATTCATTCCTCCAGCTTTATGACCTTTGCTGACCGAAAAATAAAAATTATCTATATTTGTACCGATTCTAAAACTTTGTATAGAATTTGAATATTTATAAACCTGACCATCGGTTTTGTATTCACTTGTTAAATATGAATTATTATCATAATAGGTATAGTTGTAATCAAACTCATTATTATAATCATCATTTCTAAAATTGAGTGTTAGTGATTTTTCATCATCTAATGATAAAGTGTGTTGCATGTAAAAGGAATTATAATCAGTTGAATATCTCGTTTTGTAATTATCAACGTAACCAACACCTAAATCAAAGATAAATCCAGTCCCAAGATCACGTTCAGTAATTTCTTTTTTGAAAATACCAAAAATGAGGTTATGCTTTTTAAATGATTTAGACAATTTAAATTCCATGCTGTTATCATGCCTTGATCTTGATTCGAATGTTGGGAATGCCCAATATGAATAAGCATTTTCACTATAATTTTCGCTCAATGGATTTGTATACAAATCATTCCAATGACTTTCATTTGACCAATCCCCATCATAATCGTAGTTTAAGTCATATTTTGATTTAGTAAAAATAAGATTAATCTTTTGGAAATTTTTATTATCAACGAATGTTCCTTTTATAATGTTTGATTTACCCAAAAAAGTATCACGCCCGATGAAATCTGTATCGGTTTCAAAATTTGTTACATCAAGTTCATTAAAATTAGAATGACTCCATTTATCATTACCATTATCTAGGTCTGAATGCATGCTCATTGCTGATAAAGATAATAAATTTCCTGAACTAAGAGCTTTATTGTATTTAATTTTAAAATTAGAAATTAATTCATTCTTTCCATTCAAGTACTTACCATAATAGTTATTAAAGATGAACCCATCGTCTTTATTTTTAGCAACTGAAACTCGTAAAGAAGTATTAGCATTTAATGGCTGATTGAGCATAAAAGTCAAGTTATTTTTACCATAATTACCAACATCTATACTGAATTTACTTTCAAAAAATGCTTTTGGATCTATGGTATTAACTCTAATTAATCCTGCCATAGCGTTTTGTCCAACAGTAAAAGATTGAGGGCCTTTAAATATTTCAACTTGCTCAACATCATGTAAGAAAATTGGCATACCTATACCACTTAGGTTCACTTCATCTATCATAGTCCCTACATAATAATTTGGACCTGCTTGACCGACAAACTGTTCTATTTCGCCAATACCTCTAATTTGAAAGTATTTTACTCTTGAATGTAATGAAGAATACGCAAGGTTTGTTGATGATTTTAAGACATCTGATAAATCTTCTTTATTTGAATTTACAATATCATTTTTGGAAAATAATTGAACATCTGATATGAGGTTTTTGAGCTTTGAGTTACCTAAATCACCGATAACAGATATTTCTCTTGATGGGAGTGGTGATTTAATTAATCTTATAATATCTGATGCTCTACAAGTATTGATTATTTTTTTTTGAAATCCAATATAGTCAATATTTAGTTCGATGCACTTTTCGTAGGATATGGTAAAATATCCATCAGCATCTGAAATTGATCCTATTCCAAGATTTGTATTATATATTTGAGCATATGTAATAGGGTAGTTACTTTCATCAACTAGTTGAAAAGTTTGTGTAAAAGCTAAAGAACTCAATAGGATTAAAAAAATTGGATTATTTTTCATGTTTTCCTCCGCTAGCATTATCTAGTTCAGGTTAATTAATAGGGTATAATCTCAGCATTTAAGCACCCCTAACATCTGTTTAATTTATTATCTTTTTTATTTATATTAAAGAAAGTTATGATATTAAAAAAAGAAATAACAGCTGGAGTAGATGAATCAGGAAGAGGTCCATTGTTTGGACCTGTAGTTTCATGTTGTGTCGTATTTAATGATGATCTAGACGTATCAGAATTAAAAGATTCAAAAAAAATTTCGCCAATTAAGAGATTTAAAATATTTAACAAATTAATTCAATCCAATATTGATTATGGAATAGGAATTGTAAACGAGGATGAAATAGATAAAATTAATATTTTGAATGCAACCAAGAAATCAATGCTAATAGCAATTAATAGTCTAAAAAAAAAACCAACTAAATTGTTGATAGATGGAAATCAGCCATTAAATACTGATATAATGCAAAGAACGATTGTCAAAGGAGATGAAAAAATAGCTGAAATTTCAGCGGCTTCAATAATAGCAAAAGTCACCAGGGATAAAATCATCGAAAGTTACAGTAAAATATATCCTTATTTTGAATTAAACTCAAATAA
>MDTD01064075.1_pt1 | contig 12068 bp, 8 predicted proteins | sample 811221 | NCBI WGS metagenome assembly MDTD01 (sample SAMN05326646, study PRJNA326480) | marine metagenome | isolation source: seawater | place: Pacific Ocean: South West | collected 2011 | reverse complement strand
TTTTACATGCGTGTTTATACTCTATCGTCGTCATCAATGGTGTCAGTTGCGTTTACCAATTGTAGTTTCCGTTGCCGCCGTTGCCGCCGTAGCCGCCGTAGCCGCCGTTGCCGCCGTAGTCGCCGTTGCCACCGTAACCACCGTTGCCACCGTAACCACCGTTGCCGCCATTACCACCATTACCCATGTACGCAGCGTTCGGACAGTCGCGAGCCCAGTGGCCTTCGCCTCCGCACTTGTGGCACGCACCTTTTTTACCGCCGCCGCCGCCGTAACCGTCGTTCGTGTTTCCACCAAACTGGTTGTAAGAGGAGCGACCGCCGCCGCCGCCACCGCCGCCTTTGTTCGGGCAGTCCTTCGACCAGTGACCGCTCTGACCGCACGAAAAGCACGTGCCTTGCGCGGCACCTCCACCTTGATCACCCATCACCGGCTGCGGTTGCGCGCCGGCTTGGTTCCAGCCGCCATTCGCCGGCATCTTGTTCTCTTGTTCATAGCTAGACGTGGACGCGCGTTTCTTCGTCGGCGGGATGTACTCTTCAGAGTCTTGGCCCATTTCAAGCTTTTCGATTTTCTCGAGTAATTTCTTGGAAGCTTCAACGTAGTTGACCGGAGCGATTTCCACCAAGCTCGCCTTGGCACGCGGCATGTCTTGGTACGTATCGACAGCCATCTTCAAGCGAACCGAGTACTTTCTGAACATGGCTTGATCCACGCGCGCTTCGAAAGCCTCGGCCTCCTTGGTGTCATAGAATTCTTTCATTTCGTTGGCGGAGAGTCCGAAGATGGTATCGCCTTTATCGCCGAACACGCTCATCCATTGCTCGCCGCTGTGATCGGCGAGTTGCATTGAAAACATATATCTCCAATCTGCGGACTCGATCGTTTCACCGCTGTGACGCTCGCACGTCCACACGCCCGAGTGATCGTCTCTTCTCAACTTCTTCTGGCACACGCGTTCGCCGTTTTGAAGCGGACACGCCGGGTAACAGAGTCCGTGGTCACCGTTCACCTTGATGAATTTGATGGTACAGATCGTGTTCAAGTACGCCACGCCTTCGCCCGCGTTGACGAGCTCGTCTCCGATCGACTTGATTTTGCCGAGACAGAGCGTGTTGGAGCTTCCGCCCCCGCCCGATCCACCACCTTGACCACTCAGAGAGTTGAACGTTTGGTCACTACCGCCTTGATCAAACCACATGCGCATCTTCATCGCCTCGGGAACGTCTGGGTTGATTTCGACATTTGTGCCTCCTACGGTGCCCATGTTTTTGCCTTGGAATTCACCGACGCGCGCATTCTTCACCGCCACGACGGGTTTTTCACCGCTCGCGATCAATGTTTCAATCTGTCCGCCCAAGTTGATGGAGTGCGGCGCCCAGAGAGTAAACTCGATGGCGGAGCCAGAGTCGTCGCGGAGCATAACCGAGCGCTTGGACGTCTCGCTTCCGTCGCGCTTCATGATGGTGGTCAAATCCCCGACGCCGTACGCGATGCCAACAACGTCGACCATCTGACCGCTCGGAGCGTCATTCAGAGTGCCAATCTTCTTGAAATCGTACTTGATCCTCGCGATGGCTTCTTCCGCCTCGGGGCACGGCACGAAGGTCGTGTTCTGGTCGACTTTGATTTCGTATTGACTGATGGCGAACCTTGGATTGCGCGCTTGCGTCACTTGACCCTTGGAAATCTCGTACACGGCGCCCTGACGCAACTCTTGCGAGAAACGAACGGCGGCGTCGCCGAAGCACACGCACTTCATCTCGCTACCGTCCTTGTCGAGAATCTCAAAACCGAGCACCTTGCCCTCGCCGCGCGTGTTGGTGTACGAACGCAACTCCAACTGACTCGTGATTCGAGCGCAAATAGTCCATCGGTTCTGGTACGGATTCAGATCAGCGATCATGCGCCTTGCCATCGGCGCCTCGTTGCGAGCGACGGGACCACCGTCGCGACGATACTGACCCTGCGCGCCGCCGTCGACGCCGCCGCCGTACCCGCCGTACCCGCCGCCGCGCGGTTGTTGCTGCTGCTGGTGATGCTGTTGCTGCTGCATCGGAGAGGCCCCGTGACCACCCTGCGGCGCACCGTACCCTTGTACCTGCGCCTGTGGCGCGCCTCCGTACGCGTTTCTATGTTGTTGCTGGTGACCACCGCCCTCGATACCGCCCACCGTCGGCGGCGACGCCGCGCTCCACACCCGAGGTTGGCCCACCGCCGCACACTCCTTTTCCACCACCGTCGCCTCGATGACGACGATGATCCTGCGTTCACGAACCGAGACGCGACGGCGCACATATTTTCGTCAGTCGTTCGCCCGTCTCGCGCGCGCGTCGTTCGCCCATCGTGCGTCGTCGAGCGCGACATTCCCCTCGCTCGCGCGCGCGAAATCTCGCGTCGTGGTCGAGCGATTCGATTCGATCCCCCTTGAAACGCACTTTTTGTCCCCTCTATCGCCCACTGGCGTGATCTGATAGTTCTCCAAACGAAGGATGGAATATCGTTTGATCTCGTCTCGCTCGCACTTCGCGTTCAGATCCCCCGCGAACAGTCCTTGGACCGCGTGCGCGCCGTCCGAGGCGAGCATGCGGAATCGCGGCGACTGCCCGACCTCCTCCTCCTTTTGTTTGAACGGCCGCAGGTCGAACACCTGCACCAACGGCCTCAGCTCGTCCGGCTGCGCGCCGCGCATTATTCTCGAGATCGCGTCCGGGGGGAGCAACGGCGGCATGACGTTCGCGCGCCGTCGACGAGAGTCGCGGAGTGCCGACAGCCCTTCGGGAGATGATTCAAATCGGAGCGCGCGCGCGTGGTCAAATCTCGGCACCTCGGATTCTCGGCACCCTGTGGGGGGTCACCAGGGGTCGGGACTCGTGGCGAGTGGACGGAGTCCCTCGGGCTCGAGTCGAGACCGGCGAACCATTGATTGGATCGGCGCGCCTCGGCGTGGCGTCGTCCCACGACTCGCGGGCGTCACTCCATGTCGACGCGATTCATCGCGCGCGCGTCCGTGCTCGTCAAGGATCTCGCGCGCGCGTGTGCGCGACAGTCGCCCTCGCGCGCGGCGCCGCGCGTCGCGAGCGCGAGCTTCAGACGGTCGCGCGGCGGCGAAAAGACGCACGCGACGATGGCGGCCGCGGCGCCATCCATCGAAGACGCCCCGCCGGGCGCGTACGATCGCTACGGTGGTTACATCGTGGACGACGCGCACGAGGCGTTTGCGCAGAGCGCGGTCTCGCCGGAGACGTTCGCCGACGCGTTGGGGCGGTGGATGCGACGCTGGCGAGAGGAGGGGACGCGAGGCGTGTGGCTCAAAATCGCGTTGGAGCGAGCGTCGCTCGTTCCGGTCGCTCGCGATCACGGATTCGAGTTTCATCACGCCGAGAGGGAATATGTGATGATGACGTGTTGGCTACCGGAGGACGAGCCGTCGACGATTCCTGCGAACGCGTCTCATCAAGTCGGCGTCGGGGCCTTCGTGTTCGACGACGCAAACGAAAAGGTGCTCCTCGTGCAAGAGAGACGAGGACCGGCGAGCGGAAGAGATCTATGGAAGATGCCGACGGGATTATTAGAGGCGGGCGAGGACATCCCGATCGCCGCGATGCGAGAGGTGATGGAAGAGACGGGCATCGATACCGAGTTTGACGCCGTCATAGGCTGCCGACACGGCCACTTTGGACTATTCGGCAAGTCTGATTTGTTCTTCTGCGTCGCTCTGCGCGTCAAGGATGGAGCGTCGAGAGAGATTAAGATTCAAGAGACCGAGATCGAGCGCGCGAAGTGGGCGAGCGTGGATGAATTTCTCGACAACCCAAACATCGAAGCCGGTTCACACGCGCACGTTTTGCACACGCGATGCGTCAAGTGGTCCGCGCGAGAGTACGCCGGTCTCTCGGCTAAGCACCTCCCGTTAGGATTCGGCAGACCGGGTAAAGTGTACACCTACGTCACCGAGTGATCGCTTCATCTCTTCATTGTTGTTATGTCATACCCCTTAGCGCTCAGAGGGTTGAACCCTCGTTCGAGCAGACGCGAGCCCCCACCGCCACTCCGCGACGACGCGCGCGCGAGACCTCTTCCCGCGCGAACGCATCGACGGGAACGATCATGCACGACGTACTCGCGCTATCCGCGGCGCGCATCGCGCACCGATGCGTCGCGTCCGCGTCTCCCGCGCGCGCGCACCAACGGCATCTCGCGGTGCGCGGCGCGCCGACGTCTTCCGGCGCGCCGCGCGCGCGCTACGTTCGAGTCGAGGCGAAGAAGAGCAAGAAGGACGTGGCTATGTCCGAGGCGGCGTGGTTCTTGGATCAGTTCAAGTATCAGGCGAGATACAAGGCGGAGACGAACGTGTTCAGCATGCCCACCAAGGAGCTGCCGGGCGGGGACAAGTTGACGCCGGAGGGCGTGGCGGTGGGACTCGTCTTCGGGTTCGTCGCGGTGTGGTTGGCGATCGTGAGCATCAAATTAGTCAGCGTGACGTGGGCATTGATCTTCACGACGTTGAAATACGGCGCGATCGCGGGCGTGCTCGTGCTGTTAGGAGTGTTGGCGAGCTGAGTTTGTAGTAACATTTTAGAGAGATTTAGCGCACGATGTGCTCGCTTCTTCCGTCTTCGAGATCTTGATCTTCGAGGTGTACGCGCAACATGTCCGCTTCCGCTATACTGCGCGATTTTTCGTTCGCGAGCGACGCGGTGAGTGCTCGATACATGGCGAGCTCGGAGACGACAGCGAGGAGCTGTCGCTCGATGGAAGAGAGTTGGAATTTTGAACGATTTAGCGATGAGACCACCTCGAGCGCCTCGTCTGCGTTTTGTGCGATCGTGGTGCGCAAGTATTCAATCTGTTCGTCCGCGTCATGGCATCTCAGGTCGTGGTTTGCCGACTCGTATTCTTTATCCTCGAGTCGCGCTCCCACGCTGGAGAGCTTAACATTGAAATCATCGACGTCGATATCGTTCCCCTCTTCGCCTTTGGGGCCGTGCACGAGCCTCCAACGAGTGTGCTCTTGAGGTTCTTCGAGTTGGTGGCTCAAGTTTTCGGCGGCGATTTGCATCTCGTACAACATGGTGCGCTTGCTCGAAATCTTGGCTTGGTATTCCGGCACGGCACCCGCGCGTCGGCGCGCTATGGCGAGAGATCTCTCGATGTCGTGCGCGTGTCGACGGAGTTTTTCACACTCGACGACGCGTAAACCTAGTTCTTCTTCGCACTGACGAGTGACGTCCCCCGCCGTCGCCACTCGATCACACAATTGACAAAGCTCGTTGTTTCTATCCAATAATTCAATGGCGACGGCTTCCCGCGACTTGATGATGGCCCTCGATTGCTCGAGCAACAAGCTCTGCTGACGCTTACCAGCCTTGAGATCATCTTTAAGTTTTCCAAGCTCGGTATCGCCCACCTCGACGTCCGCTCTCGCGCTCATGATGGCGTGCGCGACGCCATCGTTTTGACCGCGGCGTCTGTCCCTCTCGAGCTTCCTCGCATCCGTCTCGGCGCGAGCCGCGGAGACCGACGCATCCTTTTCGCGAGTGTGCTTCTCGAGGTCTGAGACTTTGGAATCTAAGCGCATGTGACGTTCGTTCGTCGTCTTCGCGACGACGAACGACTTCTTCACGACCGCCGCGAAGGCGTCGCTCTGCGTCTTTGTAAACTCTTGCAATTGCTTGAAATGCTTCTGTTGCTCCCTCGCGCGTTGTATGTTTGCCTCGTAGTCTGCGATCTCCGCTTCTCGTATCCTCAGCGTCGATCGCAACGCACTCGCGGTGTTTTTTATCCTGTGATGTCGTAGCATCGCGCGAAAGACTCTGTCGGCGACGTGCGCGTGTACCCTATCCCTCACCGACTCCTCGCGGCGAAGACACTTCACCTCCTCTTCCAAATCTACAATTTCCCCGCGCAGGCTGACGCTCACCGTGTGCGCGACCAAGTCGCTCTTCGCGATCGCCGTCTTACACGTCTCGCGTTGCTCGCGGATTTCAATCTGCAGAGCGTTTTGTTCCTCTGAAACGCGCGCCGTCTCGCTCGCGGTCGAGGCGATCTCTCGCTCGAGCGACGATTTGACTTCTTTGGCGTCGTCGATGATTTGTCGCGCCGCGGATTCCTTCGTCAGCACTTCGTCCACGCGGTAATCGAGCTGTGCGGTCGAGCGAGTCTCTCGAACGTTGAGTTGTTTCGCTCGAGTCAATCGTTTTTCGCTCGCGCGTCGATCGATCTCGCACCGCACGCCCTCGCCGGCTATCTCGTCTCCCTTCAAGGATTCGCGTTCCAAAAGCGCCTCTAATTCGTGCAAGCTCGCGTTCGCCGTCGCCAATCGCTCGTCGAACTCGGACACTCGCGCGCGCACACGCGCGACGTCGTTTTCACGTCCGATGAGCGAGCTCTGCGTCTTGTTCTCGGCGCTTCGAAACGATTCGAGCTCGGAATCGATCGCCGCCGCCGTCTCGCGTGCGCGAATGGATTCGGCAAAGGCGACGTCTCTCTCGCATCGCATCGCGCTCGGCGCGCGCTCGCTCGCCTCGAGCGTCGCTCGCTCGCTCGAAAGCGCATGCCGTAAACGCTCGGACGCATCTTCGACCTCGCGCGCTCGCCGCGCGCGTTCATCGCGCGCGCTCGCCAACGATTCCGCGCGTCTCGCGCTCGCCTCAATCTCCTCTCGCAACGTTTCACATTCTTCGCGCACACCCACGAGCACGGGCGCGAGTCTCTCCGCCTCCAGCCGCTCCTGCCGAGCGCGCTCTCGCATCAACGCGTCTCTCTCCCTTCGCAACGTCTCGACCCGGTCCTCGCACCTCCTCTTCGCCGCCTCCGCGTCCTCCCTCGCCGCCTCCGCCGCGCGTCTCGCCGCGCGCGCGTCCTCCTCCGTCCCATCCTCCCTCAACGCCGCCATACGATGCGCCAACGCGCGCCGACGACGCTCGTACCGTTCACACCGCCGCCTCGCTCGCGCGCTCGCCTCCACCGCCGTTCGCACCGCCGTCGACCTTCCCCCGCGCGCGCGCCCGCTCGGACGACACCAACCGTCACCCTCCACCGCCACCACCGCGTCCTCTTCCTCTTCCCGCGTCTCTCCTCCCGCGTCCACCATCGCGCGATCGCTCGACGCGCGACCGCGAGACGCACGACGACCGCCTCCGCGTCTCGCGGTCCTCGCGTCGGTCTTCGCCGCGCGCGCGCGTCGAGACCGCGCGAGAGAGACGCGTGGATATTTTTAACTCTGCACCGTCGCCGCGCGGACGCGCGGACAGAAACACGCCACGTGGCGATATATCACATCGAATCGAATCGAATCGAATCGAATCGCGACGGCACTCCGCGACGCGCATGACGCTCGCGACGCAGGATTCTCTCAATCGATGGGCGCAGAGGATCGTGCCGCAGATATCCGGCGTGGATGATCCCGCGCTCGCGCTCACGCTCGAAGACCTCGCGACGACGACGACGACGACGATGGATGAATGCGCGAAGAATCGCGATGGAGGACGGAACGTCCCGACGACGACGACGACGACGACGACGACGAGCGTGAGGCGAGGAGGTCGCGCGAAGGGGAAAACGACGGAGTGCGTCGAACGCATGAACGTGCGAGAGGTGACGACGATGCTGAGACGGCAGACGAGTAAGGTTGACGGGAGCGTGTTCGAGCGCGTCCCGGACGACGTCGGTCGGTTACGGCTCGGCGAGGTGTGGGCCAAGGTGAATGAGGGTGGGGGGAGCGAACGAGGGCGAGGTGAGGGTGGGATCGGTGCGGACGATGGTGGTGGGATGTTCAGTCTGCCTCGATTGTCCTCGCTGACGTTTTTACAGCTCACGGAGGCCATCGCGGCGGAGCCGACGAACGCGGCAGAGAAGGAAAATCGAGGCGTCTCCGCGAGAGGGAAACGCGCGGCGAGGACCGGAGGAACCGGGCCGACGAGGACGAGGAAGGCAGCGACGGGGACGAGGAAATCGGGACGAGGCGCGAGTGGGACGAAGAGGTGCGCGACGGATGTCGCGTTAGTCGAGGTGGAAACCGTGCCGGGGGTGTCGTACGAACCTAAGAAACTCAAGATACGCAGCGGCGTGCCAACGCCCGCGGTTCGTCGCGCGCTCGCGCCGCGTAAGATGGGTCGTCGTCCGAAAGACGCCCCGGAGGAGACCGAAGCCGAGAAACGGATGCGCGCGGAGGAGCGTCTGTTTCGCAACCGCGAGAGCGCGGCTCGCTCTCGCGAAAAGAAACAAAACGCCATGAAGACGCTCGAGGACGAAAACGGGCGCCTTCGCGCCGAAATTCAAAAACTTCGAACGAAACTCGCCAAGTTGGAGAAACAACTCGCCGCTCGATGATCGCGACGTGTAACTGAAATTTTTGTACGCGACGAACAACGAGACATCTTATACCCCACACGCGGTCGCGCGTCGTCACCGTCGTCTCGCCCGACGCGCGACGTCCGTGCGCGCGGTCGATGACGGAAGTCTCGTCGCTCGCGCTCGCGGTTCCGAGGAACGACGGCGACGACGACGACGATGACGGTAGTCCCCATCGCGTCCCGCCCAACGACCGTTCCTCATCTTCCTCTTCTTGTTCTTCCTCCGAGCGATGGCACCGCTACGCCGTCGTCGCCCTCATCAACGCCACCTCACTCTTCCTCTACGCCGACCAGAACCTCATCGGTCCGAACATGAGCGCCATCGCGGACGAGTTCGGGATGAGCGAGGAGGAGAAGGATGTCAAGCTCGGCGGTTTGCTGCAGTTGGCCTTCTTCGTCGTCGGATCGCCGGCCTCTCTCGTCATCGGGTACTACGCCGATCGAACGAACCGCGTGCGGTTATTTTTCTGGACCACTCTCATCGGCGAGGGGCCGTGCATGGCGACGTATTGGGTGAAAACGTATTGGCAGTTGTTTGCGCTGCGAGCGATGACGGGCGTGGCGGTGGGCGGGTGCCTACCTCTTTTGTTTTCGCTGTGCGGAGATTTGTTCGCGAGTCACGAGCGGAGTTATGTGGCGAGCTTTTTGACGATCGCCACGGGTGCCGGGGTGGCGCTGGGACAGGTGGTGGCGGGGACGGTGGGACCTGCGTACGGGTGGCGACTGCCGTTTATTCTCACGTCGGCGCCGGCGGTGGCGCTGGCGACGGCGATGGTGATCTTCGTGGATGAACCGAGGAGAGGGGCGCAGGAGGAGGAGCTTAATCGGTCGTCTCGATCATCGGGCGAGAGAGAGGGTGAGGCCTCAACGACGAACGGAGGCGAGGAGATAACGTACAGGGCGCACACAAATTGGTCCAAGGTGAAGAGACAGCTGTGCGTGAAGACAAACATACTGGTGCTCATGCAAGGTTTGCCCGGAACTGTGCCTTGGGGGGTGTTTAATTCATACTTTGTGGACTTTTTGCACAAGCAAAAGGGCATGACCGTGCAGAACGCGACGGCAGCCATCGCCGTCTTTGGCATTGGCTCGGCTATTGGGACCGTCGTCGGCGGGTTCGTCGGCCAGAGAATGTACAATAGGAAAAAGGCGCGACTACCGATTTTCATGGGAGTCACGACTGCGATGGGAGCGATTCCGTCGTATTATTATTTGAATGTGGTGAATTACGGGCCTGAGAGAGTGTGGCTTTACATCACGTGCTTCGTAGGCGGCGTTTTGTGCTCCATGACGCCGCCCAACGTGCGCGCAATCTTGTTGAACGTGAATCCACCAGAGACGCGCGGAAGCATGTTCGCCGTGTACTCACAAATAGATGACGTCGGTAAAGGCGGAGGACCTGCATTGGTGGCCGTCCTCATAGTGAGCATGGGTAGAAGAGTGGCTTTCAACGTAGCGTTTAGTTTTTGGTTTTTGTGCGGGATTCTGCTCACGTGCATCACGTTCACGATCGATCACGACTTAGAACTAGAACGACTCGCGGTGCTCGAGGCGCTTGAGCATCGTGTCCCGGAGAACGGTGTTGAGGGGCGCGAAAAGTGACGATCGAGATAGACTCGGACGAATCGACATGTAGCTTAAATACTATTGCAACTTGAGGGTTGTGGATTCTTTTGTACAGGCCTACTCCATGCGTATTATGTATTAGGACTCATCCATGTGGGCGTTTGCCTCGTTCCATTCCGCAGTCACCTTTGCCGCGCTCTCAGGATGAGCTACGGGTTTCGTAGTTTCCAAAGAAGAAAGTCTGAGCGACCGAGAGTTGGCGGTACGAGGATACACAATGATGTAAAGCACTTCATCTTGAAAGATGCACCGACACGTCTGCACCTGCACGAGAGACGGAAACTGACACAGCAGCTCGAAAGGGCGTCCAACTTTGGGATTCGTGTACTGCTGCTGCGGCGCCGGGTCGGCTCGAACGAAAGTTCGACCTTGATCGTCGATCGCCATCGAGAAATCGACCGCCGTGTGACCGAGAGCGCGAATGGCGAGCACGTGATATTGCACACCATCCGTCGATTCAGCCACTTGAAGCTGTACGTCAGACTTCGGAATCACCGGATACGGTTCTCGTTCATCCGCCAGATACTTGCCGACCGCGCGCAGCAAAAGCGTGCGAAACACAGCCTTGGACACGTTCGGTCGCAGGATGAACGGATCGTGCACTCGTTTCCCAAATATTTTCGCCTCGACGTACGGAATGCCATCCGCAATCTGGAGGTTTTCCGCGCTTTGTATCGCTCCAATCGATTGGATGCCTTGCTGTCGAGACTGCACCGAGGTCAAGCCAATGAACGTCTTCATCTCCATGACCATGTATTGCGTATTGCTATATCCTGGCGCTGGGGCGATATTTCCGTGTCTCGCGACGTACCAAACCTGAGTGTCCAACGGCACTTCGAACGACTCACCCAGGGCGACGCCCACCGGTAATGAGAGCGTTCTCCTGTCGTTAGCATGCGGTAAGTTACGCTCTCGATCTCTCCAACCCCTCGCCTCGCCCTTGATTCTCGTCCAATTGGCAAAATATTCAGCTCTGTGGATGGCGTCCCGTACCGTCTCAAACGGCGCCGTCTCCACGACCACCTCCGCCACCCCGTCCACCGATATTCCCACGCCCCGAACGACGACGTACCCCGCGTGTCCATCCTCCTCTTTCCGCCTTCGTTTCTTCCCCGTCCCGTTCTTTTTATCCGCGACCACCATGACGCTCGATTAGTTGAAACCACTCGAATCACTCAAATCACAGGCGCTCCACCCTCGCGCGTCGCCCTCGTCGCCCTCGTCGCCCTCGCGATCGCGATCGACGTCCGAACCGACGCGCACGCCTCCCGCACGCCTCCCGCACGCCTCCCGCGAACCTCGCGCGGGTCACTCACCGCGCGACGCCGACGTCCCGCGCGCCCGAAACCGTCTCCGGGCGCGCCCGAAACCGACCGTCTCCGCGCGCGCTTGCCCGCGTTTCCACCGCCGCGCGCGCGCGACGTCGACCGATGCCTTCGCTCCGCGTCCCTTCGAATCTCTCACTCCCGTCGACACGCGCGTGTGACGCCCCCGCGCGCGTCCGCGCGCGCTCGGGAACGAATGATTGGCATCCCAAAAAAACGGGGAACGGTCGGTCGCCGCGCCCGTCTCGCGATCGATCCGCGCCGACAAAGACGCCGACGCGACCGCGCGATGGACGCGACGGGCGACGCGACGCGGGCGCGATATTTTGATATTTTTCCGCGTTCCCTCGCGCGCGTTCGCGTCGACGCGATCGGGCGCGACGGTCGTTCTTCCGCTCGTCTTCCGCGCGTCTTCCGCGCTTCTTCTGCGGAACGCGGAGTCTCCGGGAACCGCCCCGAACACGCGCGAGAGCGGGGAGAGAGAGAGAGAGACGGACGCGACGACCGTGGAGACGCGAACGCGCGGGGTAGACGACGCGCGTCGCTGGGCGAGTGCGCGCGACGCGCGCGTCGCGGGGGGCGGAGGCGCGCGCGCGCGATGGAGGGGATCGATCGTGCTCTGGGAAGTCTGACTTTGTGGCGATTTTTCGGAGATGATCACTGTTTGTCCATATGGAAGTACATGTGTCGGCGCGACAGGCGACGGGACGCGCGGCGCGCGCGAGGTCTGGGTCGGAGCCGGCGGGAGGGAGGGCGCGCG
>MDTD01038713.1_pt1 | contig 12068 bp, 6 predicted proteins | sample 811221 | NCBI WGS metagenome assembly MDTD01 (sample SAMN05326646, study PRJNA326480) | marine metagenome | isolation source: seawater | place: Pacific Ocean: South West | collected 2011 | reverse complement strand
GGGGGGGGGGGGGGGGGGGGGGGGGGGGGGGGGGGGGGCGGCATGGAGGAGGGGGCGCTGGGGGCGCCGGGGGCGGGCCCCCCGGGCGCGGGGCGGGGAACGCTGGACGAGAGCGTGTGGGCGACGCTGCGGCGGGACGCCGGGCTGGTGGCGGGGAACGTGCGGGCGGTGGTGCTGCCCTTCGGGGGGGCCGCCCGGCGGGGGGAGTGCCAGGCGGTGCTGAGGAACTGGGACCTCTGGGGGCCCCTGGTCTTCACGCTGGTGCTGGCGCTGACGCTGACCGCCGGCAGCGCGAAGGAAAAGGCCGCGGCGACCTTCTCGATCGTCTTCAGCGTGCTCTCCGTCGGCGCGCTCGTGCTCACGGCGAACGTGATCCTGCTTGGGGGCAGTATTGGCTTCTTCCAGGCCCTCTGCCTCATTGGATACTGCCTCTTCCCCCTGGACATCGCGGCGCTCGTCTGCCTGGCGGTGCCGCTCACCGCCGTGCGCATGATCATCACCCTGGCCGCCGTGGTCTGGGCGTCCTACGCCTCCGTGCCCTTCATCTCGGCCTCGGTGCCCCCCGAACGCAAGGTCCTTGCCACATACCCCGTCATGCTCCTCTACGTCTTCCTCTGCTGGCTCTCGCTTGTCTCCGGCTGAATGCGAGAACCGCCGCGGCGTCTGAGCGGCAGGTTGGCTCGGCGGGCGCGTCTTTCGCGTGCCCCGCTTCTGTACTCAATGTAAACCGCATTTCAACCGAAGGCACCATCTGCCTCCCCCCCCCGCTTCACACCGTAAAGCGCCACTTCCCCCCGGAAGGCGCCACCTGCGCGCTGCCACCGCCGGCGCGGCCGGGTGCGGCCGGCCCCTCCGAGCCAGGCCACCCCTCGGGGCGCGAGCAGCCCCCCCCCCAGCCCCCCCTCCCCCCACACTTCCTCCTTCCGCCCTCCCCTCCCGCCCGCCCGGGAGCGGCATGGAGAGAACCCAGCAGGCGAGGAGGTGCAGAGTGCGCAGCGGGGGCGGGGCAGCCATGGGGAGGCCCCGGGGGCGGAGCCGAAGCCGGGGGCGGGCAGGCGCCGGGGGCGGGGGCGGGGCCGGGGGCGGGGGCGGGGGCTGGGCCGGGGCCGGGGCCGCTGGTGGCGGCGGGGCCGGGGGAGGGGCACCGCGCGCGGGGCGCACCCGGTCGAAAAGCCGGGCGCGGGGGCGCAGCCGGAGCTGCAGCGAGAAGTCCACACGCACGGGTGGGGGGGAGGGCGGCACGCCAGGGCGGACGCGGTCGGGCGGGCGGGCCGAGGGATCCGGGCGGTCCTCGGGGCACCAAAAGCTCGCGGGGAGGCGGGAGACGGGCGCCGGGAGCTGGCTTCGGGGGCGGGCGGGCCGGGGGGCTGCACCACCTCAGGCGCCAGGCAGGCCGGTAGGCGGACGGGAGACGGGGGCCTCCGCGCGGGGATCCCCGCCGCGGGACTACCTGCGCCTGGCGACCTATATTGGGGGTGCTCTGGCCGTCACCGGTGGTCTGATCGCCAAGCTGGCCCCACCCGGGGGTGCGTCTTTGCCCCGCGGGGGCGCGCCCCTGCACCCTCTCGGAGATCCTCCCCCAGGCGGGCCGTGGGGGGCGCCTGCCTGCCCCGAGGAGATCTCTCTGGCTGGTTTCCCCGCAGAATTTCGTCGGGACTTCGTCGCGGGTAACCTCACCTCGCCCGCCACGCGGGCATGGGACGCTCCCGTTCAGAACGAGCTCCACACCCAGCTGCGAGTCTTGCAAGCGGAGCGCGAGCAGTGCCTGGCTCGGCGGCGGGACAGCATCCAAGTGACGGACATGGAAGACGATGACGAGGATGAGGGGGTTGGGGGTGCAGAGGATAGCGCGGCGGGCCCCAGGGGCGGGAAAGATTCGGAGGGCGCTCGCGAGGAGGGAGATTGGGTCAGGAGGGAGCTGGGCGAGGAGGGGCTGGACGGGTCTCGCGGGGGCGACGAGGAACAGTGCGAGGCTGTGCTGGGGGCTGCAGGGGCGGAGGAAGAGCTCGAGCTCACCGGGCTGCTCGAGCCCCCGCAGTCGGAGCCCCGGACAGGCTACTTTGAGTGGCCCCTGGCCGAGCCGTCCACAGCCCTCGCTATCCCGCAGCCGAAGGTCCATCCGAACCCGGCTCTGCGCTTCTTCGCCAGCGACAACACAGACCAGCGGAACATTGCCGTTGACCTCTTCCAGTCGGTGGAAGGCCTCCCCCTCGTCTGCCCGCACGCCAACTTCGCCCCTGAACTTATCGGGGAGGAGTCGGGGCACGACTCGGGCGTGAAGGCCTTCGGGGACCCCGTGGAGATCTTCATCCGGAACAACCACCCGGCCCTGCGGCTCCTGCAGTCCCAAGGGCTCCCCCTGGAGAAGCTAGGCGTGCTGGCGGGGGGGGAGGAGGCTGACGTGGAGACAGATCCGCGCCAGATCTGGCAGACCTTCGCGGAAAACTTCCACCGGCTCCGGGGCACGCCTAGCAACCTCTGGATCCGGGAGGCGTTCCGGGGCATATTCCGCATGAACGAAATCCTGAATGGGCGCAACGCCCAGCGGCTGTACGACCGCATCCTCACCCAGCTCAACTCCAAAGAGTTCACTCCCCTGGCAGTCTTCCAAAGCCTGAACGTGGAAGTCCTGTGCACGACGGAGTCGGCCACGTCGAACCTGACCGTGTACAGGGACATCTACAATAAGACCGGCAGCTTCAAACTGCGGCCCACCTTCCTGCCAGACCGCCTGTTCAACCTGAGGGACCCGCATTGGAAAGAGGAGGTGCAGCTCCTTGGTGAGATGACCGGCATCGCCATATCGTCCTACAACGAGTTCGTCGACGCCCTGCAAGTGCGCCGGGGCGAGTTCAAGGAGCTCGGTGCCGTGTCGACCGACCACGAGACGGCCATGCCCGTGGCCAAGTGGAGAACGATCGAGGAGATGGAAAGCTACTTCCAGGCCGCAATGTCCCGCCGGGAGATCACCCGGAAGCAGGAAGCCAACTTCCAGGCTCACATGCTGATGGAGATGGCGCGAATGAGCACGCAGGACCGCCTTGTGATGCAGCTGCACACGGGCATTCATAAAGGCCACGACAAGCGTCCCCTTGGCGAGTCGGACCTGTTCTCGGGCATTCCGCGGCTGCAGGACATGCCCGCAGCAAGCGACTTCTCCGGGGGCCTCCAGGAGCTTTTGAACGAGTTCGGCCATCACCCAAACTTCACTCTCGTGCTTTTCACGCCGGACGAATCGACGTATACGCGAGAACTTGGGCCTCTGGCGGGCCACTATCCCGCTGTTCGGGTGGGCGCCCCGTGGTGGTTTCTCAGCAGCCCTCGAGCCATGCGGAAATATCTGACAGAGATCGTCGAAGTGGCTGGCATCCACAACCTTGCTGGCTTCAATGATGACGCCGGGATGCTCCTTTCGATGCCTTTGAAGCATGCCCTCTGGCGGCGCGTCATTTCGAACTGGGCGGCCGGGTTGGTCGTCCAGGGGGAGATAGCCTACCAGGAGGCCCTACAAGTCGTCTACCAGCTTGCGTACGCCCAGGCAAAGTTTACTTACAACTTGTGACTTGTAGACACGGGGAAGTCTAAACGGCTCGTCCTATTACTATTATTTACTATTATTTGAAACAATTTTTAAGGCGAAAATTCGCCAACGGCGTACGCAGTCAGAATTTTCTCGGTGGTGGTGAACGATAGCGAGGCCCGGCACGCGTTCAGAGCTGTGAGGACGTGCACGGAGTCTCCCCGTTGCCCGAACTTCGAGGCCAAGAGGAACAGTTTGCTAAGCAGGGGCCCCTTGTGTGTGACAAACCTGTGGTCGTTCAGCAGCACTGGCCAAAGGACTTGAATTTGTGCTTTTAGAGCAGCCTCCGAAATCAGACCAGCATGCCTCAGGAGAGGACACGAATCAAAGAGAACGTAGTCACCCACAACGCGCGTGAGATACACGAAACCGACCATGGGGTCGGCGCAGTCGAGGGTTATCTCAAGGATCTCACTCAACCAGCGCGTACAGGCCGCTGGGCTCATGGTCTTCAGTGCGCTGCTAGTGGAGCGCGCAAGAATCCCGTGCAAGAAATCGACCCTCTCTCCGCATGTCAGCATCCAAGCCACGCAAGGCGCTAGATGGTCCAAGTTCAGAGCGCCAGCCAGCACCAAATACGACCGCATTAGCACGGCACGCACACTGGCAGGGTCCGCTCTCGCCTCCCTCACTGAGACTGGCAGAATCTCAAGCAAGAGGGCCCTATCGAACTGACAAAGGCAAGCCTGGGCTGACTTCCACTCTGCGCATTCCAAGGGGCCGACACCGATGACACCACTGGTCGCGCGCGTGTGCGTCATTCGGCCCAAAAGCCTCTCAGCGACACCACAAACGGCCGCCGTCAAAGCCGACTCCTCCGTACGTGCCGCAATCGTGGCGATGCAATCCCAGACAGCTGCAGCTGAAGTGACAGCGCCACCACTTTCCCCCTCGGCTGCCAGGGAGGGCAAAGCTTCGATCTGACGGAGAACTTGGCTCTGAGGGAGAAGGTCGAAAATATCAGAGAAGCCCGCCAAACAACGATCACGGGCAGCTCTGCTCAAGCAGACGAAATTTTTGGGAGTAAATAGCCCCTCAAAGGTGTCCCAAATGTCTTGCACGTCCCCCCCTTTGAACCTTGTCGCGTCGCAGCATGCAACCATGAGCCCGACGGACTCGGACTGCACGTCACATGATGCATACTGGAGAAGCCTTTTCAGAACAGCTGGCCAATTCATGGCGGGAAAGCGGGGGAGGGTGGAGAGGCAGGCCACCAGTGTTGCAAGCTTGTCGCCCGCACCGGGGCCATCGGAGTCCAGTTCGCTGAGCATGCAGGCAATTGACTCGCTGGTCGCCCCACTTCCAGGAAGAGATGCCATCTCTGCGGCGGATGTAGTGGCCTGGGTGATGCGACTCGTCGATATTTTGAGGCAACCGATAGCTGTAAATGCGGCCCTCCGCGCTACAACGTCCCCGTGTTCCTGAAAAGCCTTCTCCTCTATGAAGCTCACAATATTCTTGGCCAATCTTGTGGTTCTGTGTTCAAGCAAGAGGGGGCAACGGACGGAAATGTCCCCTCCGTCAACACCGGGGGGCCCGCACGGTGTCGCTATAGCAGGAGCGGGCTTCACCTTCGTGGTGGCCACATTGGCTTCAGCTCCGAGCATATTTGACAGCCCCAGTATACACGAAGCCTTGAGAGCCGATGAAGCATCGGATGCATCCAGGGATTCCTTCATGGTGGACACGATGGAAGAAATCTGAGACAGCTTAAGCGGGAGACCGCAGTTGAGCCCGGCATGGACCATTGCCCCAAGAGACTCGAGTACAGGAGCAAGCGCCGCATCTGCATGCAGCCACGCGCCGCTGGCGATGGACTCTAGGATTTCTAGGCCCCTCATGTATTCCGCTTTAGTTGCTGAGTTCAAGAGCGGCTCCATAAGCGATGGCAGTGCAGCGGCGACACCCTTCACCACGCCGACTTGGAGCGCAGGGGCCAAATTTTCCGACATTGCAGCCTCTAGAGAGGAAATCGCCAGCGACGCAGCCCGCTTCCCGAATTCCAATTCGTGGGCGGCAGCAAGGGTGTCGGCAATGCGTCCGACGGAAATGAAAAGGCCAGTCAGTGCAGATTCTCGGTCCTCGTCGGTGAGATGCGATACGTTAGAAGTGGAAGGAGGCTCTTGCAGCATGTATGGGCAAGACTCGATGAGCCCCCGAGTCCCGTCGCCAGGGTGCAGATTGTCGAAAGGGTGCAGAACTGCGGCCGTAATTTTTGGTAGCAGGCTCAAGCTCCTCTTACCAAGGCTCTGCCTTCTGGACATCAACTGCTCGAACATGCCCGCTAAGTGAATGGCAGCCGAACTCATCAGGTGTCCGCACCCAGGTTGGGAACCTCTGTCGGGCACCATGGCCTCACACAGAAGCTCTGAGACAGTGAGCCGCGTCTCATCATCTGTTATGCATGGCAGGACCATGGCGACGGCGCGGAGCAGGGCGCATTTCCGGTCCCCCGAGGCAATCTTCTCCTGAAACCTGGCGATTGCGAACGCACAGAAGCTAGAAGCGACCCCCGACGCCTCCGGCGTGCCCTTCAGTTGTGAGCACAGTAGCCCTCTCCACATGCAGGAGCTATCCAGCGCCTGAGGATGTTCAAATTCGGCCTGCGCCATGGCCGCTTCGATCAGATGATAGGCCTTCAAAGTGTCATTCAAAGGCTGCACGGCACTACGGGCAGCCTGGAACCACCGCGACATGAACGCCGAAGCCAATTTAGGCGTGGTCAATTCAAACGAAACTTCGCGCGATTCCGTGCAGAGTAGCAGCCTGCCGAACTCTGTGGCATATTGGACCACGGCGGTGTTTCTTTGCCCCGTGACCTCAACTTCACCGTCCCGCCGCGGGAGAAAGCAGACTTGAGCCGCCGCGGCGCATAGCCTCGCTTCGGCGGGAATAGCATTGCTCAGCCAAAAGTCGCATGCACGCTGGGGCAAATGCCTGGACAACATGGCCAAAACATTCTTCTGTTCAGAGTCTTGTGCATTGTTGCCACTGCGGACCTTGATGCTCCTGCGGTTCACGTGGTCGTACGCCAGGGCCCGCCTGAGCACGGCGGCGATGAGCGGGAAGCACCTGGATTCTGTTTCGTTCCGTAGCATCTTCGCGAAGTCCTCCGTCTGGAACGGAAAGTCTAGCTTCTCCATCTGCTCCGGAGGGAATGCCTGGAGGGCGATGTATGCCCCCTCCCTGACAGCCGGGACAGAGCTCTTTGAGGCAGCCCAAATGTTTTCGAGCACTTCTCTGGCTGCTTCTGGGTAGACATCAGCGTCCAGCGAGGCGCCCGCCTGCACAAGGATCCATCCCCGCGCCGTACGGGGCTGCTCGGGGAGTGCAGGGAACCTCTTAGAAAGGAAGCGCCAGGCAGCATAGAAATCGAGTGTGTCGTCCTCACAAAGAGAGTGGATCGAATTCAGCCCCAGAGACCGCACGTGGTCATCAGCGTCTTCCAAAAGGAGCTGAACAGGTCTCAAGAGATCCACCGCCCTAAAACTGTCACTAGCGCACACTGCGGAGACAGCTAACCCTCTGGAGTACCGAAGAATCAACGGGTCTCGTTCCGGCCTCTCCCTGGCGAGGGCCCCCTTCAGGAACGGGAACGCCTTGTCGTTCTCCTCCCACAGAGCCACCAGCATACGCACTGCAGCAGCCTGCAGGTACGGCGGGTTATGGGGGCCGCTCAGAACGGTTAGCACTTTGCCCACCATTCCGACAGAGAAGTCGCTGTGCCCTGCGGTGACAAGGCCCTCAAGGATGTCGAGCACCTCTCGCACCTGGCGACTGCCGTCGGGCGAGCCGCCTCCGGTTGACGCCTCTTGAAGCCTACTGAGGAGGAAGGGCATCATGGTCACCGAAAACTCGACAGATGCCCGGTGGTGCTCCATGGCGGCCCTGAAAGTCTTGAAATCCAAACCACTCTGAGAAACCAGTGCTGTGAGCAAGGAATGCTCTGCGAACACAAGTTCTTGGTGGAGGGCTCCCGAATTGGGGGCCGCCCGCTTCTCTTTCGCGGCAGCGACGTCGTGCGGGCCCCTTCCCTCGGACTGCAGGTCTTGCAGGCAATCGATGAGGGCCTGTGTGCCCGTGGGACCACTGAAGGCCCTGAGCGCCGCTGCGGCAGCTTGGACAGACGTGGGGAAGCGTGCTGCTCTTCCAAAACTTTCGTTTTTGAGTGGGTCGCCGCGGTTCCCTGTGGATTCGAGCACCCTAAGAAACATGGCCGACGCACGGAAGTCGCTCTCTCGCCCGAGCTGGGCCTTGTGGCACAGAACTGGCAGGAGCAGGAGGTGAGAGGCAGACGCTCCGGCCCCGGAGGGGTCGCGCGTGGCACTGGGACGGCCCTGGGCGTCGCTGAAGAGGTTGTAGAGAAGAGTCAGAAGCAGGGCCTGGTCCTGAAGTTCGAGCCGGGGGAGCAAGAGGGCAATGCGCACCACGGTCGCCAGACCTCTCGCGCCGCCCTCTCTACCGGCCAGCGGGAGGCAGCGCCCAATTTGGAGCAATGCAGGGCGCACGGATAAATTCGCGTGGAACTCGGCAACGAGCTGGGCCAGAGCATCTACGACGCACAAGGCGAGGCCCGCGATTTCGAACTCTTCCGCAACATCAGCGAGGTCCGTGACAACGCCAAGCCGCCACGTCCAGTCCAGGACAGAGCCGCTGCCGTACCAGGGCAACAGGCTCTGCAGGAGGGACAAAATTGCTTCTTGGAGGCTTTCCTCTGACACTGCGATTCGCACAAGCAGGCCGTGCAGGCGAGAGCCCACCTCGCGCGGTACGGCGCGATCCCCTGAGCCGGCCCGGAGCAGGGTAGTGCGCAGGAAAAGCTCCAGAGCCCGAAATCTTTGAGTCCTGCTGGGCTTCCCTCCGGACTGCGGCGGGTCGAAACGCTCCGTGAGAAGCACTGAGGGCACGAGCTCTACCATGTGCGCACTCACGCCCGGCTGCACCTCAAGCGCCTGCACCATCACGCGACCATCCCGCGCGGCGCCCCCGGCCAGAGCGGCAGCGACCAGCCCAGAAGCTAGTGCCCCAAGCTGGGCCCCATCTGCAGCCAGAGCTTCCAGCAGCAGCTCCGCGCCCCCCGGTGCGGCCGCTGCTGCGGCCGCGGCCTCCTCCACCACGCAGCGCCGCGAGTCCCGCAACAACTACAAGGAATCCCCCAACGTCAGCGCAAGACCCCCGCCTCGGGCCCGAACCACACCGCCCTCGAACGCGCGCCGCTCTCCGCTGGCCCACAGCGGCGCAGACACCTGGGAAGCGGCACGGGAGCGTCTCCAAACGGAGGGGCGGGCGGGGCGCGCACCTCCGCCAGGCCGGGACCCCCGCGCGCGCCCCCCGCGCGCGCGGCCCCCGCGGCGGCCGCGCGGGCCCCCGCGCGCGCCACCGCCGCCTCCGGGCACGCCAGCAGCGCCCCCTCCGCGCCCGCCATCCGCGCCCGCCCCCCCCACCCCCCGGGCTCCCCGCCGGCAAACCCCCGGGGGTGAGCCCTCTCGGCCCCCCAAAGGCCCGGCGCGGGGGACTCCGTGCGCCTGCGGGTGGTCGGGCGCTCGTCCCCCGCGAGTTTTGCAAGCGCGAGGGGATGGCCGCGGGCCCTCCCGGGCGGCGGGGGGGCGGGCCGGGGGCGGCGGGCGCGCGGGGCGGGGCGTCGGGGCTGGCGCTGCTGGTGCTACTGCTGGCGGCGGGGGCGGGGGCGCGCGCGGAGGCCTGGGGGCGCGAGCGCTTGGGGGGGGCACGGGGCCCCCCCGAGGCCCCCGCCCGCCTCCATCTGGTCTCGCACGCCCCGTTCCCACACGACGGCCTGGCCGCGGCGCTGGTGCAGGACTTTAGCGACGCCTTGGGGTTGCGCGGGGCCGCGGGCCTCGGGGAAGGGCGCCAGACGACGCGGAGAGGCAGCCGCGGGGGGCCGCGCGGCGAACACTCACTCTGCAATTCCCTGCTGGGCCCGCGCTGTCGCGATCTGACTGCCGACGCTGTGCTGAGCAGAGCCTCCCCGGTCCGGGACGGAGTCCGAGAGATTGGCCGGGAGGGCCTGCTCGACTTAGAGAGAGGAAAGGGCGGGAATGCGGTTGTGCTCTTCACCCATCAGCAGAGCATGCCGGGCACCAGGCTCATGACGGCCCTGGACCCACTGCAGAGCCTGCTCGGGACAAAAGCCACTGTGCACTTCATGGACTGCAGCCGGAATCTCGACACATGCGCGGAGAGCCGGATACGCCAAGTGCCCGAATTGGTGCTTTACCAGGCTGCTGAGCTCCCGGCCGGGCGTCCGCATCGAGGCTCGCTCAAGACGTTCTTCTATGAAGCATGGGATCTCATCGAAACAGAGGCTGACGCGAGTCGCGTCGCTTCCGACCTTGCTGCTTTCACGGAAGACTACTTGAGGCAGGGCAGCTACATGCCGCCTGTGCCGTCGCGCAACACGCAAATTATGCAGACCATGACGGTCGTAAACAGATGCGCGACGAACGTGAACATACTATGGATGGATTACGAGAACTCCGAAGTTCTCTACTTCGTCCTGATCCCAGGGGAGGAGGTCACGACGACCAGCTTCGCTTCCCACGTCTGGAACGCCCGGAGCGTGGACGATAGAGAGCTTATCGGGCAGTGGTCTGTTCAGGCGCAGACCGAAGGGGTTCCCTACCGGGTCGAGGTTGAGCCTGGCATGAGCAAAAGGTACGAGTCCGACTCCGAGTCGGAGTCTGAGTCGGAGTATGAGGACTCTGACTCGGAGTACGAGGACTACGAGTCCGAGTCCGAGTCCAGTGCAGGTGGGGGGGGAGTTAAGGCTCTCGAGAAGAAGGGCAACGGGGAGAAGGACTACGCTGACGACCTAGTCGGGGAAGTTATCGAGGAGGCCGAAGGGGATGTGGAAATGATAGGCCTGTTCGCGGAAGGGCCTCAGTTTGATGAGCTTTGAGCTTTAGGTGGGGCTCTGTAGATTGTAATGTGACCTGCCTTGGTGCTTCTCCTCCGAGCGCTGCGAACCGCCTCCTAGTCAACCTTTTCTTTCAGGATGAACGGAATCGGGTGCTCCAGAGCCGTGACGCGTGTCTCACCCCACGTCTCTTCCCGCACGGGGTAGACCTGAACCACCTCGTCCACTACCGACATGTCCACCACCTCCCCCCAGACCGTGTGGGCGTCCCCCCACTCGGGGTGGTCTCCAACCGCGAAGAAGAAGTCAGGGCCCTCCCCGATGAGGCACGCCATGCCCCGCTTGACGCTCGGGGCGCCCTCCTTGGGGAATGTTTCCTTCAGGGGCAGCGTGCCCTGCAGCAGCGCGTAGGGCGGGCCCGGCCCCCCGAAGTTGTCCACTGCGCCTGGCAGGGGCTTCTTCTCGCTTCTGTAGAACCGGCACCCGCGAGCCTCCTTCAGCTTGTGCCCGCAGCCCCAGCCCCGCGCCGCCGTCAGCACGGCCTGGGCCACCTTCGGTGAGATATCCAGGCGCAGGCGAACCTCTACCTCGGCCCCGTGCGACAGCGTGAGCACGACAGACTGTGAATGGTGCGCCTCGCTCCAGCCCACCAGGACCTTCTCCCGCTCTCCCAGCCCCGCACCGCGCCCCGCCCCAGCCACCGGCCCGCACAGCAATGCCGCCGCCAACCCCGCCAGGAGCGCCCCCCGCCCCCCGCCCCCCCCCCCGCGTGTGCCCCCGCCCCGCGGTCCCCGAACCATGGTGCCCTCAGCCCCCGCTCCCCGGGGCGAAGCTCTTCGGGCAAGAGCCCGGCGGCCCGGGGTAGTTTCTTCAGGTGATTTGTCAAGGGTGAATAATCATCATCAAGGGACCGCGCACCTGCCGCGCCCGGGCTTACTTAAAGACGCCCACCTCCGCGGGGCGCAGGACGCGGTCGTGTAGGGTGAACCCGGCCTTGGTGACGACGGCCACACGCCCCACGGGCTGCCCTTCCGGCGCAGGGACCTCAAAGAGGGCGTTGTGGAGGTTGGGGTCGAACTCGTCGCCCTCTGCCGGCTCGAACTTCTCCACCTTGTTCTGCTTGAACGCCTGCTGCAGCCCCCCCCCGGTCATCTGCACGCCCTCATGCAGGGACCGCAGCAGCTCGGGCGCCCGGGCGGCGTCCTCCTCGGCCAGACCGGGCCTGAGCATCTCGGGGGGCACAGCGCCCAATGCGCGGTCGAGATTGTCGGAGACGTCCAGGAGGGACTTGACGAGGCCCTGCACGGCAAACTTCTGGGAGCTCTCCACCTGCTTCGCCGTGCGCCCTCGTAGATTTTCCATGTCCGCCAGCACCCGCAGCAGCGCGTCCTTGGTGTCGTCCAGCTCCCGCTCCAACGCCGCGCGCTCCGCGTCGGCCTCGGACCCGTCTGACTCAGGGGCTTCGGCCCCCGCCTCGGCCCCCGCCTCGCCCTCAGTCTCGGCCTCCGCCGCCGGCTCCTCCCCCGCCGGAGCGGCCTCCACCCCCTCCGCGCCGTTTCCCGCCTCCTCCCCCTCCCGCTCCGGGCGGCCGCCCCCGCTGGCTGCGAACCCCCG
>MDTD01143300.1_pt1 | contig 12069 bp, 17 predicted proteins | sample 811221 | NCBI WGS metagenome assembly MDTD01 (sample SAMN05326646, study PRJNA326480) | marine metagenome | isolation source: seawater | place: Pacific Ocean: South West | collected 2011 | reverse complement strand
CTGCCCTCCCTCTCGGTGATGTAGGTATCCATAGACATTTGGTGTCGTCTATGGAGGTGGCAGAAGTAGAGTTTTTCGTCTCGATTGTATGACCACGACTCTGACAAAAGAACGTGCCCGTAGAACTTCGCTGACATGAGATGTCTAATCAGGTTGTCGGGCGTCATTCCATCGCCCATGCGGCCGCCTGAATCCTCGTAAGGGCCAAGACCCAGCCACATTTCAAGCGCCTGCGCAGCATCCTCAGATACGCCTGGATGCCTCGGTACAGTTAAGCGGACTGCAGTGACTCTGGACGTGATAAGATCTTCAGCGAGCGATAGAACCGGGGAGGTCCTAAGCATCTTAGTGACCATGGTTGCACGTTTTCGAGGGCTCGAAAATTGGTGGTTATGCTCAAAGCCTGAGATCTTACCGCCGATCATGTTGACGCCGTAATACCCGGCTGGGCGGGTTGGTAATTCTTCTGGGAGGTCCAAGAGGTCCTTGGCCTGGCCAGCCGTGCGCCAATAGTTAGACATGATCGCTCTGAGTATTTGCCCTGTGCACTATTTTACAGGGCTGTAACAGATTGATCAATATCGATCAACTTCTAACGTCTGACATTTCCTGATATGTACGCCCGCTCTCGTGAACTGCTTCCTTCCCTGTGAAGTCTTGCCAGCGCTTAATGATGACGTCGACGTAGGCCGGTGAGATTTCCATACCATAGCATTTGCGGCTGGTTTTCTCGGCTGCTATGAGGGTTGCGCCGCTGCCTAGATAAACATCCACGACAAGGCCCGAACCGGCCGCCCATTCATCCAAAAACCATTGAATCAGCGCTGTTGGTTTTTGTGTCGGATGCACCCTTTGACCACCTAAATCATTTGAAAGTCCAAACATTCCCGCCCATTTGATTCTAGCAATTTTTCGCTTATGCCTAGACTTTGACCAGCAAAGCTCGAAACACGATCCAAACATCTTATCCGCGCTTTCATCCAGCCGCTTATCCCAGACAATCCAGCTTCCGCTGTTTCTGTCTGGCAGTAACTCAGAAAAATAATCCGCACCCCAGATGAACACTTCGCGACAATATGAAAACAGCTCAAGGGGCACACGTATCAACTCTGGCTTAAAATCGTCGTTGTCCCCTATGACGGGAGAATACTTGTTCCCGCTCCCAAAGCCCTTCATTGCACTATAGTTCGCATTAAGGTTCATGCCGTACGGCGGGTCAGTAAAAACCAGGTCCGCTTTCTCTCCATCCATCAACAGAGCCACATCAGCCGCGTCGGTAGAATCCCCACACATGACTCTATGGTTGCCGAGTATCCATACGTCGCCCCGCTCTGACACTGGCGACTCTCCAAGCTCTGGTACGTCGTCCTCATCTGTGAGACCTTCGACGGGTTCCTCGATGCCTGCGAAGTCCAGCTCATCCTCAAAAAAGTACGGTGATAGGTCTATCTCTTCACCTAGCTCGGCCAATACCTCTTGATTCCAGGCCAGGTTCAATTCACCTGCCCGGTTGTCAGCTATGGCCAACCCTCTGCCCTCTGGGCTGTCTAGGTCAATGTCAGCACGCCGCACGACGACAACACGATCGCCGGTAGTCTCTACCAAGACTGCATTCTCCATGCCTATCGAGGCAGCCGTTTCGATCGTCTTATTGCCTGCAATGATTCGGTTGTTCCTGTCGACTAGGACGCTACGCCCGGCGCCGTACTGCCTGAGTGAGTGCTCTAGTGCACTGGCGCCGCGCTCCGTTCCCGTGTTTGCGTTCTTATTGTCAGGCACTAAATCAGCGATCGAAACTACGTCTTTTTTCTTGCTCATGTGTGCTCTTGCTTGCGGTTTGCTTGCGTTCCATGCTTGCACTATTGGTCGATTTTGATCAAAATTGCAAGCATGAGCAAGATTAAGTCTTTAAAGAGCGCTGAGGAACGAAAGAGGGTGCGCCGTGAGGTTATGAGCCTCCTCTATGAGGGCATCCCATATCGACGCATCGAAGCGCTGACAGGCATGAACTCTGGAAGCATTAGCCGAATCAAGAAATCGAAAGCCTATGCTGCGTATACAATTGAGATGCTGAGAGCACGGGGTGAGGTCGTGCCAGAAAAGCCACTATCCGAGACGGTGTCAGAAGTGCTCAAGGTCGACTCGGCAGAGTATGACCGCAAAATCAAAAAAGACCGATTTCTTCAGGCTGTAGGTGTGGGTGGGATTGAATACGCTATGATGTATTCCCGCTCCACCGTTGGGGAGGTTGTCGCGTGTCTTGATGAGTCCGAGATTGCGCACCATGCAGCTAAGCCACGAATAGCGATTCTCGGCACACTGTTAAGGATTGCACACGATACCAGCCAAGCTGGGCACATTCGCATCCGGGCGTGCTCTGAATGGTGGCGACTGGCATCGGGCCAAGGTGAAACCCCTCTCATCAATATTGATGCTAGGTCCTCAGATACTGACGCACCGAAAGACCCCGTCTTGGTAATGGTGGAAAGTGTCAAGTCTGCCCTCGATCGCCTTGATGACGTTGACCTAATGGGAGGTGTGCTCAATGATGCCACAACTACCCCAGGGGATTGATCCAACCTTCTTCGATCCTGACGATTGGATTCCAAACAAAGCGCAATCCGTCATGCTCGGTTACTGGATGAGTGACCAGCATCAAATCATGGCAATGATGGGCGGATGGGGTTGCGGGAAGACCACCATGATACCCATGGTTATGAGCTTAAATCATAGTATGCGACCGGGCCAAGACGGCTTGGTGGTGTCGCCCACAATGGGCCAAGGTACGAGAACCATCTCGAAAGAGTGCGCCCGCATCTTATCGCCTATCGGTTGGACCTACCATCACAGCTACCTTGGCCAACCTGCCCCGCATTGGTTAAGCCCAATGAAAAACGGCAAACAAAGCCGGGTGTGGATGATGTCTTGGAATAGACCGAAGACAAAGCATACCAGCGCTAACAGTCTTGAGGGTCCAAGCGTCGGCTACATCATCTTTGATGAGTGCAATCTATACAATGATGAGGAGCCCTATCAGGCCGGTCTTGGCCGTATTCGCGACGGAAACCCGCCTAAAATGCTTTTGCTAGGTAAGCCTCACCACGGGTCTATCTGGGGTCACTTCGCCGAAACTAGGGGCGGTGTATACCGCACTGCTACATCGTGGGTTAACGCGAAAAATCTAGGCGATATGGAAGCTTGGATCTCGACGATGTCTACTCGTGAGTATCAAGAGAACATCATGTGCAACCCACAACCACCGGAGGGCTCGATCTTCGATATGTGGATGCCTACCGAATGGCCTAAAGGAAACCTTGCCCCGGCTGATTGGCGACCCCAGAAACACATGACTCATCATGTAACCTTTGATTTTGGTGTCCGTAATCCTGCTGCCTTGGTTATCGCATATGACCAGGAGCTAGACGCGAACATTGTCTGGTCTGAGAGTATGGGCTCCAAGGGCGGATCATCGGTCTTTGACGTGTGCCGAGACTTACGCCGGGGATATGAACAGTGGGGGATTCCTGGCGTATGGCCCGGCTATCGTGCCGACATTCCAAACGGCTCCATGCCCTTAGCCGCTGCATTTGGCGATCGAGCCGGTCGCAATCGTCGCGATGATGGTCTGATGTCGTCTTCTATGGACGATGTCTTAGCTAACCCCCACGCGGGCGGTATTGGCATGCGCGTTCGATTTACAGACGCGAAAGATCGAATTGACGTTAACGCCGGCATTCGTCTGCTCTGGTCCCTTATTGAGTCGACTGGAGGCAAACGCCGGCTTTTATGTAGTCGTCAACTCTGGAACATGGGCCTCTCCCATCCTGGCCGGTCTTTTGCTCGATCGCTTAACGATTACAGGTGGGCGAGCGGCGCAAGTGATCGGCCAGACAAAACCAACGGAGCCGATCATGCATGTGACGCTCTGCGATATTGGGCAATCAACGCCCGCTGGCCTAGCGACACAAACATTCTAAAGGTTGCCGATGCGTTTTCGGCTCCATTTTCCAACACGAAGAAAACGACACTAACGGGGGTTGATAGATGATACCTGAGCGAAGTCCACACGAGCGAACCGGCTATGGCTTACGATATAAGGGCGACGTCCTACCGGGTACTAAGATCGGACCAATGAAGCTGCCCGCGACATACTCGAAAAAATCCGACGAAATAAACAAGGCACGAGCGGCGCGACGCAAGTACATTCACTTGGTGTCTGCTTTGTTCCTTGTTTTCTCGCTGGGTTGTGCCTCTGCCCCTACAACCTGGTACGATCGAATGGTTGCGGATGCCTGCAAGCGCTGCCCTCATTGCTGCACAACAGACGGAGAGACCCGTACAGACGCCGACGTAATCAAGCTATGCCAGGTAGTGGAAAACCACTATGAAGATTGTGAGCTGGCACTATCACGAAAAAAGGCCCAGTGAATCGCCCCGTCAGATTCGATGCTGGCGAAATATGCGTTCTCTGGTGCCGTTTGGTCGATCGCGTCGTATAGCTCAAGTATCAGATCAATTCGGATCGATTTTGCACTACGTAGTTCGCTGTCTTGTTTGGCTATGTGGCAATCTTGAATCGCTCTAAGATAGTGCCTGGCAATTTTTGCGGCTGCTGGTTTATCTCTTTTAACGAGCAAAGAAAATAGCTCTGGTATTATGAAGTTGTGCTCGGCTGTGCCTGAAATCTCATACACGTGTTAGGCCTCAAGAAAAACGGGCCTCCAGGTCTTCCCGCTTTTAACCTAGAGGCCCGCGCCGGCATTGGGTGGAAGAGTCCGCCGGCCTTTTATTTTCTGCGATCGATCGTATGCGATCAAGCCGTAAAGCGATTTCGAAACCAATAGATTCGATCTTCTTGGTTAAAAGGTAGGCCAGTTTTGGCACATAGTGAGCCATCACGATACCCGGCGTATGATTGCTCTCCATGGAAGACAATCAACATGCTGCCGATAGGGTTAGCCGGTAGCGCTTCACCTGTAATGGGCGATATGAACGAAATCCGACTACGGTAAAACCATATTTCTTGCGCCCTACTCCTGGCTAGATGCGACCACGGCACACACATTGAAGAAGGCACTAGACAGGCCACTAGGCGCCCGTTTTCCCTGCTCTCTTGCTCTGCCCTCGCAATGAAGTGTTTAGTCTGGCTATAGGGCGGATTCATCCATACGCGAGCGCCTAGACGATCCCAGCTACATGTGAGTGAGTCGTCCGCCTCTGACAGCCAGGCCGGCGCAACCGAATTTGTAGCGCTCGCCGCCGCATCGCCTGTGAACTTAAACCGCTGCATGAGGGGAACCATTATCCACGGCGGGGTCTGCCAGTCGTCGCGACTGCCGTTAGTCTTTTTTCGGTGTGGACCCATGGAACCTTTCAAAGCTCAAGACGGGCGCCACACATGCAGCCAAGACGGACACCCCGCCCACGATACCCAGCACGGCCAAGTCTTCTAACCGTGAGCTTTCCAGCTCGCACTCTGTTGGTTTTCGGTTCATGGCGCTTTTAATCGCTGTGAGTACGCCCGGCATCATGCGGACACACGCCAAACAAAACGCTTCCAAGCGCTTGCCCTATGTAGCTTGTCAAAGACTTGCATTGTACGCTCACAGTCGACTAGTGCCCCGTGTGCCCCCTCATTCGAAATCTTCAAGACGTCGCATATCCTAGCCAATGATAGCGATGAGCCACACGGGTCTTGTAGGTGCTCATAGGCGAGCGTCATCGTGTCGATCGTGTGATGAAAGCCCCGCCCAGTTCCGGTTTCCTTTTTCATGTTGCGATCGATGAAATCTAGATCGAATCTAACATTATGCCCGCAGAGCACCGCCCCCCGCATGAGTACCCGCATCTCTTCAAGTGCCTCACTTAGGGGGATAGCGTCTGCCCACTTGTCAGCAGAATAGCCTATGATTTCTAGGGCCTTTTTGTCAGCCTTATGGATGGCTCTTGGGGTTATCTTTCGCGACCATCGCTTGACCTCTTTCCCGTCGCGCCGAATGCACGCCAGCTCTAAAATCTCGTGCTTCCATGGCCACAATCCAGAGGTCTCAATATCTATGAACGCTATAGGCTTATCTGCTACTCTCATCAACTGCCTAACAGGTCCATTTGACGCTCTAGAGCTGAGGCCACATAAACAGCCGCTTTAGCGTTGCCTTGTGTTCGTCGCCTGTTGCCGGTCTTGATGATTCGGCCTGCCTTTTCCAGCTCGTTTCGTCGCGGGTTGACTGTCGAGTATCGAATACCTGTACCCACGTGTATCTCGTAATCGGTCGCGCCTCTCATGCCCTGGTTTACGATGTATTCCATCACCCGCTCTCTCAGAGTAGGCGCCTTTTTCTTGATGAGCCTGGCTGCTTCGTATGACGTCTCTGAGCCCCACTGATAAGGGATTCCTATCGGTTGCTTGTTCATATCGACGATATTGACGACCCCGCGCAACCCCAAGCTGAAGTCGTCGAGCTTCGCACCATGGGAGATTACGACTTGATAAGCAGTCGCCGGATTTGCGGCTAGTTTGTCGGCCACCTCATCAGACGCGCTAACAACTGCGATCGGAGTCGATTCAAACGGCAAGTTGTGAAGGCCTTGAACCTCGACCCTCACCGCTTCGATGCATGCCCCAGAGTATAGACTCTTGGCAACCATCGACACCTTGGTTCCAACCATTTGCCGGTCTGCCTCGGTAGGCTGGGTCTTGATCACAACGTAATCGCAATAAAAGTTATCCAGGCACCCTCCCAGCTTCCACGCAACCGTTGTCTCTAGCTGCCCTCTTGATGTCCGGTCTAGCTCAACCACTAATGCTTTCATTCTCTACCCTTTCACTTGATTAACCAGCTCCGACACTGGTTTGTTTTTCTCTGCCCACAACGGCAGAAATTCATTCAAAAATGTTTGCCACCGCATGAACACATACGGCGGGTTTCGGTCGTCTCTGATTACGGCCATTGGTATTCGGCCTGGTTTGGCGTCTGCCTCGGCCTGAGCGAGCGCCGCACGCGGATTGGGCTTCTTGCCGGTCTTGACTTCCACGTGTAGGCGCCCCGCTCCCTCTATATCTGCAGCATCGCCCCCGGTACGGTTTTGTATGCCCCGCCTCACCTCGTAGCCCTCCATTGCTTTGGATAGCTCTTTGGCTGTCTGTCTTTCGCCTCTTGCGCCCTTATTACGCGACCGGGCGCCGCTCATGCTGAGACCTCTATACTGTCTTGCATCACCTGTATCCGGCGCGATATGACAACGGGGTCTGTCGGAACCATTCGACCTAACAGCCCGTATTGTAGCTTTAGCCCATCCTCTACTTCCGCGATGCGGCCCTCTCTCTTTAGTTCTTTGATTGCCTCTACGAGTCGAGCCCTTGAGCGCTCTCCAACCATCTTGGCCAAGACGGTCGACGACGGAAATATGCCGTACCTCACATAATGCGAGACTAGGACTTGATATACTTTCTCAGTCATTACATGGCCTCCCTACGGTAGGGTGCATACGTCTCGTGGTATTCTTTGAATCGTGATTCCTCACCGCAGAATCTGAGCTTGATTGTGCCCTTGGTCTCCATGCGAAACTTAGCCAAAATCAACTCCGCCTCTGTTGGGTCTGCCGATGGGGTGTACTCCGACTCACGGTATAGAAACATAATCACGTCCGCGTCTTGCTCAATGCTCCCTGAGTCACGTAAATCAGACATATACGGGCGCTTGTTTTCGCGCTGCTCCACTTTTCGGTTGAGTTGTGCGAGCGCTATCACGGGAATGCCTAGCTCGATCGCGAGTAGCTTTAATCCTCGCGACACCTTCCCAACCTCTACCGCTCTGGTCTCGTTGTCGTCTGTCGTCATCAACTGCAGATAGTCAACGACCACCATCCCAAGTTCACCGCCCGCCGCTATCTCTTGCCGGGCTCGAGCTGCGATACCCTCAACCGTGATATTCGCCTGCTGAATAAACTTGAGCTTCAAATCCTTTGAGGAGTTCGCCGCATGAACTGCCCGCTCGATAGTTTGCGGGTCAGCCTTGCCACGCCTCAACCCCTTGGTATCGAGTCGCGCTAGTTGTGATATGAGCTTGCTTCCAACCTGGTGTTTACCCATCTCCAGCGAAATAAATAATACGGTTTTCGTCTTTGCTACTTCCTCAGCCACGTTCATCGCAAAAGTCGTCTTTCCCATGCCTGGGCGCCCGGCCACAATGTACAGCTCGTTCTCTTTGAACCCTCCAAGCGCCTCATCAACTGAAGGAATGCCACACTCAAGGCCCAGCGACTCACCTTCGAACGCCCGCCTGAATTGCTCAATCGCTGCGCTCGCTGCCTCGAATGCTGTATACGATGAGCCGCTTGTTCCCTGTGTAGCCATCGCCGCATTGACTAAGGCCATCACGCGGTTCTGCGCCTCCTCTGGATAGTCTAAGCTAGCGACATCGACACAAACCTTAGCCGCTGTGAGCGCTGTACTCATCGCGTCTAACCTGTGAGCGTTGAGCACTCGATTTGCGTACATCTCCCAATTGAACGGGTCTCCTTTGACATCCAACGAGAAAACGTAATCAACCAAGGTTTTGTCTTCCTCAGTCAACATGGTGCTGAGGATGCTATGAGCATCGACATGCTCACCACGAACCCTCAAAGCTTGTGCCGTTGAATAAATCTCTTGGTTTCTTTTGGTTTTGAAATGGCTCGGCTTGAGGATGCTCGCGACACCATCACACACACTTGGGTCGCATATCATCGAACCGAGTACGATCTGCTCTTGAAGACTTCGATCCATCATTCGAACTCCTTCATAGCCTTCTCGAATATTTTTCGAGCCTCCTCCCTGTCAACACTTGGAGCAGACGCCAGCACAAACGGCGAATCGTACGGCCTCGATTGCTCCTGCGTTTTTTGGTTTTGACGGGCGATGATTTTCTGACAGAACCCGTATAGCTGTGCAGCGTTAGGCATTCTACGCGAACCATTTGCCATGGCTATTTCGTCGATTGCTTCAAAAACCACCTGTTTGCTGTAGCGCTCCTCGGCTCTTGCTAGGACATTGGCTACACCGGTCGGGACCATGAATCCACGAAGCGGAAACACCGAAAGAAAGTAATCGATGACAGAGGATGAAGAAGAGGAAGATTGAGCCGCGATGAGCCCTGGCTCCCTCGCGCGCGGGTTAATATAATTCTTCTCCCTTACGTTAGTAAGGGGGAAGGACAAGACCCGAGAATCCGGGGTGTTTTTGTCAACATTGGCAACATTTTGGATGCCCTCATTGTCAACATTATTTGGAACCTCTTGATATTGTTCGCTTTTTTCTGACATGTCAACATTGTCAACATTGTCAACATTATCTGTAAACTCTTGATTTTCTTCACTTTTTCTAGACAGCAGAAATTGGCGACCGTTCGTCGAGGTCTCGACTATCAAATCGGCTCTTTTCGCCTCCTCAATCCACCGGATATATGTTCGCTTAGATACGCCGATACACGCCGCCGCCGCCTCTTGTGTGATACGTATCCAGCCGCTCTCATCGGCCAGCGAGCGAATTAACTCTTCCCTTCTCTTATTCATGATTTCCCTCTCAGCTCCGTCTAAGACTCCGACATCAAAGACGATCAAAAATAACTACTGAACAAACCGCTGTCAAAAACTGACAGTAGTCCTACCTTTTATTGACGACCCACTTGAAAAACCTAAAAACATAGTTCAATACTGCTTTTAGGGTCGCCCCAAAAATAAACGCAACATAAGCCCGTTTTGGCCGATAGGCATTACAGGCAGTTAACGAAAACAATTTTTGATCGAATTCGATCAAATTGCAAAGGTAAAAGACAATTTTGTCAACGGCGAGAAGATGAGACAAGAACCTGATAGAAAAATGAAAGGTTTACGAGACGCGCTATTGCTCGTCGTCCGCGTCGAGATAGCGCCGCCTGGCTATTTCTTCAGTCGTTTCGAGGTTGGTCTTAGCATGGTCGGCAATGTCGGCCCGGTTTGCATATACAGCTTTCGCAAGTCGCTGCAATTCGCGCACCTCGCCTATCACTGCCTCAGTTTTTCGCAACAGAAGATTGTAGTTTTCGTCCGGGCTCAATGGATAGGTCGAAACCATATTCGGCTGCAGGTCGAAAATGGTAATCTGAAGCGCTTGTGCTATTTCGATGAGGTGCTCTGCTTTAGGCGACGCATTCCCCAGCTCATACTTGGACACCTGTCCTCGTGTGGCGCTGGTCCTATCAGCAAGGGCTTGCTGGCTGAGGCCTCGCTTTCGCCTCCACTTGTAGATTGCAGCCCCTACAGCAGAATGCCATGCAGCATTGTCCTCTGGTTTTTTGAAGCCCCTAAATTCAAACCTCTTGTTGCCCATCGTACTAACCCTTTCAAGCGCCGTCGCAGTACGATCGCATATTGGGAAGGCGACCACAACGGGATAGAAACTTCAAACACATTAAAACAAAAGGACTTTTAATGATTCATGAACCATTAGACGCCCCACTCAAAAACGAGCTAGCCATGCATGAAGCAGCTAACTCTCCATTTTTTAAGCCGTTTTGGCTTCGTGCCGGAGCACATTGTCACACACGGCGTTTAGAGCTGGGGATTCCTCGCGATAAATTTTGTGAGGAGCTAGAGCAAAACCAGGGGGTCGAACGGTTTGACGCTCACTCGTTAGAAGCGTTTGAGCGGTTCGGGTACGACGTCGGAACCTACCTCCTTTTTGCAATCTGCGAGGCGCTAAGCCTTGAGCCTGTAGACGTGGCAAAAGGTGGTTGTTTCTGATGGATGACTTAGTCGGCCAATGGTTGAAAAAACATGGCCGGCTGTTTGCGGGGGGAGTACCGAAGACCATCAAGGACGCTAAGAAGCGTTTCAAGTGTACTCGACTAGCCGGTGATTGTGTTTTGAGCGGTGATAATTGTGCGTCGAGACACGTGTTCGCGATAGCGAGAAGTCAGCAAAAAACAAACGCAGCTGATAGCCCCATCTATTGGGCGCACCGCGATGATAGCGCTTGTGTTGACTGCCCTATGGGCGCTGCCCGTGCAGAGCTATTAGAAAAAGAGCCTACCGACTGGCGTAAGGCCTACAGGATATACAAGCGAAAGCGCAACCTGGCGAGCATTCGATGGTCTAAGGAAGCTGCGAAGAATGGTAAAGATGAAATCGAACAAATAGAAGAGAGGGAAGAAGATGACAGACTACGCAAAGATTCAATTGACTGGCCGGTTAACGCAAGACCCAGAACCAAAGACTGGGAGTGAAAAACCACTAACCCGGATGCGTCTAGCCGTTAACAAGAAAAGACGAGACGAAGAGACTACAAGCTTTTTCACAGTCTTTTGTTACGGGCGCACGGCTGAAAACTGCGCGAAATACCTAGCCAAGGGCAGCAAGGTTTTAGTCAATGGTGAACCGGACCAAAGAATATATAAGGATCGAGACGGTAATCCCCAACTAGACTTGACGGTATCGGCTGACAACGTAGTGTTTTTGAGTAGCCCAGCCGAGCGACAACCACAACAAGGGCAGCCCCAACAAAGACAAGGCGAGCGCTCTTGGGGTGAGCCTCAGCCAGCTCAAACTAATAACAACCGTGGATGGTCGGGCAATGGATCGGACCCGATACCGTTTTAAAATGCTGACGGATGCTGAGCTATGCGATGCCCTAAAATTCGGGCCTCGTACACTACGCCGACTCGTTAACGAATCCGAGGCGCTGGGCATAAAGCTGCCTAGTTTAGGCCGTGGAAAGTTGCGAAGATGGCCAAGAGATACGATGATCGTAATGAGTTGGATTGAGGGGGTCTCAAGTTGTCGGCGTGGCTCACAGAACAAAACGGGAAGATCATCGTACGATGGAAGTTCAACGGCAAATATGGGCAGCGAAAGGCGCCGGACAAACGCACCGCGAAGCGACTCATTCAAGAAATCGAAACGTGTCACGCACTCGGCTACCATTGGAGACCCGACGCTTCACATAGTGAAAAATTGCCGACCCTGGGAGAAGTAATTGAAGCATTTCTCACCAGCCTAGCCCGCACAAAAGCCGAGAAAACCGTCCGAAACCGTAAGACTGCCCTCATCTCT
>MDTD01198603.1_pt1 | contig 12071 bp, 11 predicted proteins | sample 811221 | NCBI WGS metagenome assembly MDTD01 (sample SAMN05326646, study PRJNA326480) | marine metagenome | isolation source: seawater | place: Pacific Ocean: South West | collected 2011 | reverse complement strand
CGCCGGTTTGGCGCTCGCCGGATTGCCGAGCTTGTCGAGGACCTTGGCGGCAATGGCGCGGAATGCCTTGGCGTGCTCGCTGTCGGGCATCGAGGCGACCACCGGATGGCCCTCGTCGCCGTGGGTGCGGATGTCGAGGTGGAGCGGCACTTCGCCCAGGAAGTCGACCCCGAGCTGGTCCGCGGTCTCATGCGCACCGCCATGGCCGAAGATCTCGGCCCGGTGGCCGCAGCTGGGGCAGAGGTAGTAGCTCATGTTCTCGACGATACCGAGGACGGGCACGTCGACCTTGCGGAACATGTTCAGTCCCTTGCGCGCATCGAGCAGGGCGATGTCCTGCGGTGTCGACACGATGACCGAACCGGCCAGGGGGACGCGCTGTGCCATGGTAAGCTGGGCGTCGCCGGTGCCGGGGGGCATGTCGACCACCAGCACGTCGAGGTCGCCCCACTGGACTTCGCGCAGCATCTGCTCCAGCGCGCCCTGGACCATGGGTCCACGCCAGATCATCGGAGTCTCCTCGTCGACGAGGAAACCCATCGACATGGTCTTGACGCCGTAATTCTCCATCGGGCGGATGGTCCGGCCCTCGCCGGCCTCCGGTTTCCCCTTGAGACCCATCATCCGCGGCATCGACGGGCCGTATATGTCGGCGTCCAGCAGACCGACACGAAGGCCGCTCTGCGCCATGGCGAGGGCGAGATTGACGGCGACCGTCGATTTCCCGACCCCGCCTTTGCCGCTGGCGACCGCGACGATGGCGGCGATTCCCGGTATTTCGGGACGCTGGGCCTGCTGAGGGCGTGCTTGCTGTTCGGATGCCTGGGGCCGCTGCCGTTCAGCGGTCAGCACCGCCGTTGCCGACAGAACGCCGGGAAGGGCTCGGACCGCGTTCTCGCAAGCTTGTCGGAGAGGCTCCTTCCGCTCCGCCTCGCTGGGATGGATTTCGATACTGAACCCCACATTGCCGCCGCGGACGACGATTCCGGAGATCATTCCCAATGAGACGACGTCGCGACCCCGATCAGGGTCCTGGACGGCACTCAACGCCGTCAAAATGGCGCGTTCTGTCAGTTCAGCCATGGTTGAAAATTGTCGGTTGTCCCCGATATCTTAGGTTCACGAGCCGGATGAATAATCCAGTCGAACTTTCCGGATCAATCGCGACCATATAGTGCAGATCGGGCGACGGACCAGCGGCGCCCGGGCTTCGTTTGCAGGCAAAAGGAACTATTGCGAATGCCGTGGAACAATCAAGGCGGCGGCGGACCATGGGGATCGGGCGGCGGTGGCGGCGGTCCCTGGGGGTCCGGCGGCGGAGGGGGAGGTCGCGGCAATAGCCCGTGGGGACGTGGTTCCGGCGGCGGCGGCAGCGGACCTCAGGGGCCGGATCTCGAGGAGATGGTGCGTCGCGGCCAGGAACGCCTTAAGGGCCTGTTCCCCGGCGGTGGCGGTGGCCGTGGACTCCTGCTGGTCGCGGTGGTGGCCGTGGCGATTTGGTTCGCTACCGGCTTCTATACCGTCGAGCCCGAGGAGCAGGGTGTGGTGCTGCGCTTCGGTGATTTCGCAGAAACAACCAATCCCGGCCTCAACTACCATCTTCCGTTTCCCATCGAGCGGGTGATCAAGGTCCCCGTGGCAACCGTTCGCCGCGTCGAGATCGGTTATCGTTCACCGGGCGACGGGGGCCGGGCGGTCGGTTCCCGTAACGTCGACGACGAGAGCCTGATGCTCACCGGCGACGAAAACATCATCGACGTCAACTTCGTCGTGCAGTGGCAGGTGGGCAACGCCGCAGACTTCGCCTTCAATATCCGTAATCCGGACTCGACGGTGAAAAATGCGGCCGAGAGCGCCATGCGCGAGGTGATCGGACAGACCAAGATCGCCGTAGCGCTGGCTGAAGGCCGGGACCAGGTCGCCCTGCAGGCGAAGGAAGTGCTGCAGACGATGCTCGACGAGTACGGCAGCGGCATTGTCGTCACCGACCTGCTGCTCCAGCGCGCCGATCCGCCGCAGGCGGTGATCGACGACTACCGTGACGTCCAGCGTGCACGCGCCGACCAGGAGCGGTTGGAGAACGAGGCCCGCGCCTACGCGAACCGGATCGTTCCCGAAGCCCGCGGTCAGGCCGAACAGATCGTGCAGGACGCCCGCGCCTATCGCGAGCAGGTGGTGGCCCGTGCCGAAGGTGCGGCCGAGCGCTTCAACAGCGTCTACGCCGCTTATGAGCAAGCCAAGGACGTGACCAGAAAACGCATGTATCTGGAGATGATGGAGAAAGTTCTGAACGGGATGAACAAGATCATCGTCGAAGGGGCTCAGGAAGGAAATGGCGTGGTGCCTTATCTCCCGCTGACGGAGATACAGAAGCAGCTCGGCCGTGACACGGGGAGCCGGCAGTAATGGCGCGTGGTCTCGTTATCGGCATCGTCGTCGTCGTCGTCGTCGGTATTGTCACCGTTCTCAGCTCGACCTTCATCGTCGATCAGCGCGAGCAGGCCCTGGTGTTGCGTTTCGGCGACCCGCAAAGGGTCGTTCAGGAACCCGGCCTGAAATTCAAGGCGCCATTCGTCGACAACGTCGTCTATTTCGACAAACGCTTGCTGGACCTCGATAATCCGCCCGAAGAGATCATCGCCGCCGACCAGAAGCGTCTGGTGGTGGATTCCTTCGTGCGGTTCCGGATCGTCGATCCGCTGCTGTTCTATCAGACCGTCCGCTCCGAACTGGCCCTTCGGCCGCGTCTGGCCGGTGCGGTCAACTCCGAGCTCCGGCGGGTTCTGGGTCAGGCGACCTTGACGGCGATCGTTTCGGAGCAGCGGACGGATCTGATGCGTCAGATCCGCGACTCGGTCCGGCGCGAGGCCGACAGCTTCGGCATCGAGGTCGTGGATGTCCGCATTAAGCGCAGCGACCTGCCGCAGGCCAACAGCGAGGCGATTTATCGCCGCATGCAGACCGAACGTCAGCGCGAGGCGGCGGAGTTCCGCGCTCGCGGCGCCGAGCAGGCGCAGCGGATCCGCGCCGAAGCGGAGAAGGAGCGTACGGTCATCATCGCTGACGCCGAGAAGCAGAGTGAGACGCTTCGTGGTGAGGGCGACGGGGTGGCGACCAAGACCTTTGCGGCTGCGTTCGGACGCGATCCTGAGTTCTTCGATTTCTATCGTTCGATTCAGGCGTATGAGGCGGCGCTGACTAAGGACGACACCACCATGGTGCTGTCCCCCGACAGCGAGTTCTTCCGCTTCTTCCGTGACGACGGCAGCGCGGGTATCGAGGCAGCGAGAAACATGGAACCGTCGGCTCCGGAGCCGTCGGCCGACGAGACGGCTCCGGCGCCGCCGGCCGATGGCTCGCCGGCTGCTGGAGCGGATACCGGCGAGAGTCAGTCGGAGGACGCTGAGTCCCAGGCCACCGCGGCAGGTTCGGCACCGCCCGAGATGATGCCGACGTCGTCAAGCGAGTCGAGCCAGCCGACCACCGCGCAGTGACCGACCTGTGGACGGCGCTAGCCCTCGTGCTGGTGATCGAGGGCGCCGCCTACACGCTGTTCCCGGACGGGATGCGCCGGATGATGCTCAAGGTGGTCACGGTCCCGTCCAGCTCGCTGCGAATGGTCGGGATGGTGAGTGCGATACTCGGTGTTGCGGCGATATGGCTTCTGCGGCGATGACCATCCGGGCGCAGTGGCTGTTTATGGGCAGGGCGGGCTCGCCTTGAAACGGCCAAATTGCCATTTTACCTAGAGCTTCAGCCCGATCATCTTTGCATAAACATCTTTGGTCGGACGGCTGGAAGGAGGATTTCAAGGTGCTCGACAATAGTTTGACATTCATTCGCCGCCGGGACGCCGCGGCAGGCCGTAGCCCCTGGAGGGGGCTGAAGGGGCTGCCTGTGGGTGGGCTCGCCCTGTTGGCGGCGGTCTTGTTCGCCGGTCCGGCTGCAGCCAACGGACCGGTCGGGTTCGCGGACCTCGCGGCGAAGGTGAACCCTGCGGTGGTGAATATCGCGACGACGCAGGAGTGGAGCGGTCGCGAAGGCGGCCCGATGATCCCGCAGTTCCCTCCCGGATCGCCGTTCGAGGAGTTCTTCAAGGACTTCTTCGACCGCCAGGGCGAAGGCGGTCAGCAGCAGCAGATGCCGCGGCCGAAGTCGACGTCGCTGGGCTCCGGGTTCGTCATCGACTCCGAAGGCTACATCGTCACCAACAATCACGTGATCGCCGATGCGAGCGAGATCGAGGTGACCTTTCCCGACGACCGGACCTATGCGGCCGAGTTGGTGGGGCGGGATCCGAAGACCGACATCGCCCTGCTGAAGATCGAACCGGACGCGCCGATCAAGTCGGTCGAATGGGGCGATTCGGACGAGACCCGAGTCGGCGATTGGGTGCTGGCCATCGGCAACCCGTTCGGCCTCGGCAATACCGTCACGGCGGGCATCGTTTCGGCCCGAGCGCGTGACATCAACGCCGGCCCGTTCGACGATTTCCTTCAGACCGACGCCTCGATCAACCGCGGTAATTCCGGCGGTCCGATGTTCAACATGGACGGTCAGGTCATCGGCGTGAACACCGCCATCTATTCGCCGTCGGGGGGCAGTGTCGGTATCGGCTTCGCCGTGCCTGCGAGCCTCGCGAAAAACGTCGTCGACCAGCTTCGCGAGTTCGGCCGCACGCGGCGCGGCTGGCTTGGCGTGCGCATCCAGACCGTCACCGATGATTTGGCCGAAAGCCTGGGGCTCGAGAAGGCCGAAGGTGCGCTCGTTGCCAGCGTGACACCCGACAGCCCGGCATCTGCGGCCGGCATGGAAGTCGGCGACGTCATCCTGAACTTCAACGGGAAGTCCGTCTCGTCGATGCGTGAGCTTCCCCGGATCGTTGCCGAGACCAAGATCGGCAAGGAGGTTCCGGTCGAGATCTGGCGCAACGGCGCGGGTAAGACCCTTGCCGTCAATGTGGGCGAACTGGACGAAACCGAGGTTGCCGCGCTGCCGGAGGAAGACATGCCGTCTTCGCCGCCATCCGCCACCTCGACCGTCGATGAACTCGGCCTGACTCTGGCCGCCATCACACCCGAGCTTCGCGAGCGCTTTCAGCTTGGCGATGACATCGGCGGGGTGATCGTGGTCGACGTGGACCCGGCCGGGGTGGCCGCGGAAAAGGGCATCCAGCCGGGCGATATCATCGTCGAGGTAGCCCAGGAAGAGGTCACCTCTCCCGACGAGGTCGCAGCCAAGATCAAGGAACAGAGCGCACAAGACAAGAGCAGCATCCTGCTCCTGGTCTCCCGTCAGGGCGATCTCCAGTTCGTGGCGGTGCGCCTGAAGGCGTAACCGGCGCGGAACAGACGTTCGACCATCCGGAAAGGGGCGCGGCACACAGTCGCGCCCCTTTTTTTGAATCGGGATGTATCAAGACCGATTCGCGCCACACGTCGTTTAGACACGAGGCGGTCTTGCTCTATTGACGGAATTCCTCCGGGCGATATCCCTGCAGATAGAGCAGTGCTGTGAGGTCGCCATGATCGATCCGCGCCTTGGCGCCGGCTGCGACCAGCGGTTTCGCGTGGTAGGCGACCCCCATGCCGGCGGTCTGGAGCATCGGCAGGTCGTTGGCGCCGTCCCCGACCGCTATGGCCTCGGAGAAATCGAACTCGTGGCGGATGCAGAGCTCCACCAGGGCGGTGCGCTTGCCGTCGCGATTGATGATCGGTTCCCGCACGCGGCCGGTCAGATGCCCGTCGACGATATCCAGGACATTGGCCTGGGCATCGTCGAAGCCGAGACGTGCTCTGATCCGGTCGGTAAAGAAGGTGAAGCCGCCGGAAACCAGGGCGGTGAAGACGCCAGCGGCGCGCAAGGTGGCCATAAGCGTCTCAGCGCCCGGGTTCAGTCCGACCGCATGATCGAAAGTCTCCTGCAGGGCTGTCGCCGGAAGGCCGGCCAGCATGGCGACTCTTTCGCGGAGTGCGCCGCGGAAGTCGATCTCGCCCCGCATGGCCCGTTCGGTGATCGACTTCACCTTATCCTTGACCCCGGCATGGGCGGCGAGCTCGTCGAGGGTCTCGACGTTCACGATGGTCGAGTCCATGTCGGCGATCATCAGCTTCTTGCGCCGGCCTGCCGTCGGCTGGACGACATGGTCGATCGGCGCATCTCCGACAACCTCGCGCGCTGCCGCTTCGGCCGCCGCGGGCTCCAGGTCGACGAACAGAAGGTCGCAGGCTATGTCTGACGCCAGAAAGTCGGGCTCGGCGACGCGGGCGCCGGCTGAGCGCAGTTTTTCACGGGCATCGGCCGCGAGCGCGTTCAGATGCGGGTCGGGAGAGCCGGCAATCAGGGTCAGAACATGTTCCATACGGCGCGGACGCCCTCCAGGGGCTCGAAGCGGTGATGAGTAGGGAAAACGCGGCGCGGCCGGTGGTCCTGATTGCGGGACCGACCGCGAGCGGCAAATCGCAGCTGGCGCTATCGATCGCGGAGCGTTTTGACGGGGTCGTTATAAACGCCGACAGCATGCAGGTCTATCGGGAGCTCCGCATTTTGACGGCGCGGCCGGGCGAGGCCGACGCAGCGCGTGTGCCGCATAGGCTCTATGGCGAACTTGCGGCGGCCGATCCGTGTTCGGCCGCGCGTTGGCGGGCGATGGCGGTCGAGGCGGTCGCGGAAGTGACGGCCGCCGGACGTCTACCGCTGCTGGTCGGCGGGACCGGCCTGTATTTTCGCGCCTTCGCCGAAGGACTCGCCGATATTCCGCCCGTGCCGGCCGAGGTCCGGGCTGCGGCCCAGGCGCGACGACGGGACCTGGGGCCCGAGGCGTTTCATGCGGAGCTGGCGGCCCGCGACCCCGTTCTGGGAGGGCGTCTTGCGCCCGGCGATACGCAGAGGGTGCTCCGGGCCTGGGAAGTCGTGGAAGCGACCGGCCGTCCCTTGTCGGCGTGGCAGGAAACAGCACCCGAATCTTACCCCGGGCGCGTGATCACGCTGGTCCTGGATCCGCCACGACAGGATCTCTACGCCGCCTGCGATGCGAGGGTGCCGCGGATGGTGGCGGAAGGCGCCCTCGACGAAGTGACGGCACTGGTCCGGCTCGGTCTCGATCCGGCCTTACCGGCGATGCGGGCCTTAGGCGTGCCCGAGCTCGCCGCACATCTCCGAGGCGAATTGTCTTTGGACGCCGCGACGGCTGCGATGCAGCAGGCGACGCGACGCTATGCCAAACGGCAGACGACGTGGTTCCGCCATCAGATGGCCGATGCCTATCGAATCACGGCGACTGACCTGGAGGCCCAAGCCGCAGCGGCAATGATGCACCTTGAAAAGGCGGATCAGACGTGTGGCTAGGCGGTATTGTCGGGTCTCGTTGCTGGAGTTAACGTGGCCTAAACCGGAGAAAACGAGGCGGTCATGATCGGACAGACGGCGGTTTCGGCACGGGGCGGAAAGCGTGCGGGGCGTGCGATGGACGTTGGGCTGGCGCCCTTCGTGGCTGCGGTGCTGGGCTTGTTCATCCTTTACGGCGTCGGCTTCGCCCAGCCGGCATTCCTGCACGAAGCGGCTCACGACACGCGTCACGCCTTCACCTTCCCCTGCCACTGATTCGGGACGGGCGGTGCTGCGCTCGATCCTCACGACGGCTCTGCTGGCGGGGCTGCTGTCCGGTCTCGTCGTCTCGGTGGTGCAGGCGGTCTGGGTGACGCCCCGGATCCTGGCAGCCGAGCACTACGAGCACGGACACGATCACGGTGCGGAGGGCAACGTGTCGGAGGCCACGGCGGATAGTCTCCGCCGAACCGTCATGACGACTGTCGCCAACGTCCTGACTGGTGTGGGTTTCGCCCTTCTGCTCGCCGCCGGCTTGTCGATGGACGGTGGCGGCGGCTGGCGGACCGGGCTTCTTTGGGGGCTCGGCGGATTTGCCGCATTCACCGTGGCGCCATCGCTCGGCCTGCCGCCGTCGCTGCCGGGCATGCCGGAGGCCGATCTCGCCGCGCGCCAGGGCTGGTGGGTGGGTGCGGCCATCGCCACGGCCGCGGCCCTGTGGATGCTGTTCCGCCGGGGCGACCGCCCGCTATGGGCCGTCGCCGCCATCGCCCTGCTGACGCTGCCGCATCTGGTCGGTGCGCCGGTGCTGGAAGATGGCCGTGAGGGGCCCGTGCCAGTTGCGCTGGCGACCGCGTTCGCGCAAGCGACCGTGGTGACGAGCCTTATCTTCTGGTCGGTGCTGGGATCGGTGGCGGGCCTCCTTCTGGAGAGGTCCCGCGCAACGGCCGGGGTTCCCGCCTGACAGGCTCATCGCGTGAGGGTCAGTGTCCCGTTGCGGATGTGGAAGCTCTCCAGGCGACCGAGGAAGCTCATCCCCAGAAGAGACTGATCGAGACCACCATCGGTGACCGAAGCGCGGACATCGGACATGCGAATGCCCCCGATAACGATTTCTCCCAGCGTGACCGGGGCACCGCCGACGGTGCCGTTCGCCGTCTGATAGCGCCTCGTGTAGCGCATCGAATCGGGATCGAAGCCAAGACGGACAGCATCGCTGCGGCTCAAGATCACGTCGCTCGCGCCGGTGTCGACCATGAAGGTGACGGGCACGCCGTCGACCGTCGCCTCGACGCCGTAGTCGCCATGCGCATTGGCTTCGAACCGCGCGACGCCCGCGGTGTTCGCGCTATCGCGGCCGGGGAACAGCACCCGTTCGAAAGTGTCGCGATAGCCATATCCGACGACGAGCAACAGGCCGACGGCCACCCATACGACCAGTGCTCCGACTTTCGGTGTGAGGGCGCCGCGACCCAGCACCGCCGCGCCGATCACCAGCAGGATGATCGACAGCTTGACGAGTCGGGCGATGTCGCCGCTGCCCGAACTCATCTCGACCTGGGAGAGGGCGACAAGGCCACCGACGACCACGAGGCCGACGACGATCGTCCAGAGGGTCTTGCGGGACATGGCGGTCCCCTTCGCTGCAGCGGGCACGGTGGTGGTGTCGCACCCGCAGTCCGATCAACATCTTCCGGGCTTACAGCCGGATTTCAGCCCGCATAGAGCCACAGGAGCAGAGCGCCGCCAAGGACGACACGGTAGACGACGAACGGCGTGAAGCCCGCGCGCTCCAGCCAGCGCATCAACAAAGCGATCGCCGCGAGGGCGGAGACACAGGCGAGGGCGGCGGCGAGGAGCGCTTCGTGTCCGAGCGCGACATTGCCCATGTCGCGGAGGTCGAGGGCCGCGAGCAGCCCCGCCCCCATGATGGTCGGTATCGACAGGAGCATAGAGAACTTGGCGGCATCTTCCCGCTCGTAGCCCAGCCCGCGGGCGGCGGTCATGGTGATCCCAGACCGGCTGACGCCGGGGACCAGCGCCAGGATCTGCGAGGCGCCGATCAGGATGGCATGACCCCAGCGGAGGTCCTGCATCCGCCGCAGCAGCGCGCCGCGCCGGTCGGCGAGATAGAGGACGACCCCGAAGATCAATGTCGTCCAGGCGATGGTTTCAGTGTTGCGGAAGGTGTCGGTGATCTCCGACTTGAATGCTGCGCCTACGATCACGACGGGAATCGTGCCGAGAATGATCAGCAATGCCAGACGGGCGCCCGGTGTCCACCGCCCCATCGCAAGTTCGACGGCGCCGCCGATCATGGTGCCGACGTCGCGGGCGAAATAGAGGATCACGGCGACCAGAGTCCCGACGTGGACGGAAACGTCGAGCACCAGTTTTTCCGCAGCGGTATGGACGGGGACCGGTAAGCCCAGTGCGTTCATCGCCGGGTCGACGAGGATGAGATGCGCCGAGGAACTGATTGGCAGGAATTCCGTGATTCCCTGCACGAGCGCAAGAACGATGATGTAAAGCAGCGTGGCCTCCCCCGGCGCGTCGTGGCGAGGCCACGGCGTGAATTGAACGGTTACTTGTCCAGCGCGGCGATCCTCGCGGCGAGGGCGGCGTGCGCTTCGCTGTCGACCGGTAATCGATCGAGCAAGCGGCTCCACAGCGCTACGGCCTGTTCAGGGCGGCCGGCCTCGGCCTCGGCCATCCCGACGAACCACAGGGCGTCGGGTCCGGCGCTGCCGTCGGTGACTTCCTGCCGGTAATCGGCCAGTCGGTTGTCGGACACGGTTTCGTCGGTTCCGCCGATCAGCAGCGATGCATAACCCGCCAACGCGGTCGCATTGCCAGGATCCTGCTGCAGGGCGTTCTCATAGGCGGAGCGGGCCTTCGCGCTTTCCCCCAATACCTGGTAGGCGTTGGCGAGGCGGAGCCATCCGGCAAGATCGCCGGGCTCGGCTTCCAGCCTGTGAGCAAGCCGTTCGACCATGCCGCGGATCATCGTCATGCGATCGTCCGCGCTCATCTTCGACGCGGCGGCGATATCGGCTTGGGACGGTCCCGGCATCGGTGGTGGTGGCCGGTCCATCGGAGCGAGGGACGAGGTCTTGTCTTCCTGCGGGGCCTGCTGGGGTGCCGGCATTGCCGGTGCTTCGGGTGGCGCGGGGATCGTGCCGCCGAGCCTGGTGATCAGGTTGGCGACGGTGCGGTAGGGATCACTGTCGGGCGGGAGCTGCGGCAGAAGCTTCAGCAGCAGCGCCGAGGCCTCGTCCGTGTTCCCGGCATCGGCTTCGGCCTGAGCTACGAACCACAACGCCTCGGCGCGGTTCGGCGCGATCGCCAACACCCGGCGATAGGCGTCGATCGCTTCCGGCGGCGGTGCCTCGTCGCTGCCCACGGTACGGATCTCGGCCTGGGCGAGAGCGGAAAGCGCTTCGATGTCCTCGGGGCGAAGCTCCACCGCCCGGCGGAAGGCGTCTCGTGACTTTTCCGCCTCCTCGAGCACCGCATAGGCGTTGCCGAGGCGCATCCACCCTTCGAAATCGTCCGGATTTTCCTCCAGCCGGCCAGCCAGCCGCTCGACCATGCTGCGAACCATGGTCGAGCGTTCTTCGGGCGACATGTTCGCGGCAGCGGCCATGTCTTCGGCACTTGGACCAGGGCCGGACGGACGCTCGGCTGGGGTGGCGACTTCGATATCCGGCGGCTCGACGCCGAGCGTTCCGGCAACTTCGGTCAACCGGTCACGCACGGCAGGAAGCCAAGGCGCATCGGCGGGGGCGCTCTCCGCCATCGCCTTCCAGCGGTCGAAGGCGTCCTGCGGGTGCCCCGCCTGCAACGAGGCAAGCGCCAGATAGTACTGAGCGGTAGGCTCCTGCGGTGCCTTCGTGGCGATGTCCTCGAAGGTCGCGCGGGCCGCGGGCGTCACCATCCCGTCGGCCGCGAGAACGATCATCTCGCCCAGCGAAGCGGCGATATCGATGTTGTCCGGAGCGAGAGCCAGGGCCTCGCGATAGGCGTCGGCGGCATCCTTGTAGCGGCCAATGACCGCATAGGAGCGGCCGAGAAGAGTCCAACCCTGAAGGTCGTTCGGGTTTTCCTTCAGACGGTCGGCAAGCCGTTGGATCGCCGCGTCCATTTGCATATCGGACTGGGTTCCGTCTCCGCCGCCCGGCGCCTGCCGCTGAGCGAGCGGCATGTCGGGCATGTCGGGCGAACCCAGCGTGCGGTACATCAACAGTCCGCCGATGGGCACAAGTGCCACAACAACTGCGACGCCTGCATAGCGCCAGAACCGGGAATCCCGGGTCATGTGCGGTCCGTTGGCGGCGTCGGCGATGGACAGCATCCGCCGCTCGATCTCGGTGCGGGCGGCGGCCTGTTGCTGCGGCGTGATCAGGCCGCGTTCGAGATCGACGTCGAGCTCGTGGAGCTGATCCCGATAGACCTGCATGTCGTAGGCCTCACGGGTCGGCCCACCCGCGGACGCGCGAAGCAGAGGCCTCACCAGCAGTCCCAGCACGACCGCGGTCATGACGCCGACGATAACCCAGAGAAGGAAACTCACGAATCGTCCAGCAGCAGCTTGTCGAGACGGCGCCGTTCCTCAGCGGAGAGCGTGGCGACTTCGGGATCGGTGCGCCGGCGTCGATGGTAGAAGTAAACCGCCGCGACCCCGAGAACGAAGATCACCACCGGGCCGAACCACAGAGCATAGGTGCTTACCTTGAACGGCGGTT
>MDTD01194964.1_pt1 | contig 12072 bp, 15 predicted proteins | sample 811221 | NCBI WGS metagenome assembly MDTD01 (sample SAMN05326646, study PRJNA326480) | marine metagenome | isolation source: seawater | place: Pacific Ocean: South West | collected 2011 | reverse complement strand
TTTTATCGTAAGGTATCATTAAAAAAATAAAAAAATATCTTTCTATATATAATATGTCAATATAACTTACCAATATAAATATTTATGAAAGAGCTTCTCTATCTTAAAGACGAACAAATAAAGGAATTTATCGAAAAGCTATTTTTAAGCTATAGAGACACATTTTCAGACTCAAAATCTATTCTAAATAAGTATTCACTGGGAATTGCTCACAATAAAGTTCTTCATATTTTATCTACTTACCAAGGAATTACCATAGGTGAACTTTTAGCTAAATTGAAAATAACTAAACAAAGTCTTAATAGAATATTAAGAGATTTGATTAAAATTGATGTTATAACTTTCAAAAAGGACTCCAAAGATACAAGGGTGAAACACGTTTACTTAAATGAAAAAGGAGAAAAAATTTTCAATGAAATTTTTTCTTGTCAAAAAAAAAGAATATATAAAGCCTTATTAAGTTCTTCATCTAATGAAGTTGTTAACTTTAATAATGTTTTAAAAAAATTAATTAAATCAGATGAAAGAATTTGACGCTCATATTCTAGTTGTAGATGACGATAAAGGTATAAGAACCTTGGTTAAGGAATATCTTGATCAAAATAATTTTATAACATCTACTGCTGAAAATGCAGAAAAAGCCTTAGAAAAAACTAAGATTATTAAATTTGATCTTATAATTCTGGATATTATGATGCCAGGACAATCTGGATTAGAGTTTCTTGAGGAAAATAAAAACTTTATAGATACACCTATTATTTTGTTAACAGCAAAAGGTGAAGCAAATGATAGAATTGAAGGGCTTGAAACTGGTGCTGATGATTATTTGCCCAAACCTTTTGAGCCTAAAGAATTACTATTAAGAATTAGAAATATTTTAAATAAGACAAAAATTAAAGAGAAAAAAGAAATTGAATTCGGTAATGTAAAAATTAACCTAAATAAAATGATTATATACAGAAATAATAAACAAATAAAAATTAACAATACAGAAAAAAAAATTTTTGAAAAAATGATCAACTCTCCTGGAAAAGTATTTACAAGAGAAAGTATTGGAAAACTGATTAAAATAGATAAAGAACGATCTGTGGATGTTATAATAACAAGATTAAGAAAAAAAATTGAGGATTCTCCAAAAAATCCAAAATATTTACAAACAATAAGAGGTCAAGGTTATGTTTTATGGATTGAGTAATTTTTTTAAACAATTGCTTCCAAAACAACTTTTTTATAGAGGACTTTTAATAGTAGCTTTACCAATTATAATTTTACAAATTACAATTTCTGTAGTTTTTTTTGATAGTTTATGGATCAAAACTAATATTGGTATGACTAGAGCTTTAGTTGGTGAAATTAAAACATATATTGACTCTTATAACGCTGAGGATGCTGATAAAAATTTTGTTGAAAATACTTTTGAAGAACATTTAGAAATAGATGTAGAATTTTATCATAATCAAGAATTCTCTGAAATTGTGAATGAAAAATGGTATAGCCCAATAGATAGATCTCTTAGAAGAGAACTTAAATCTAGAAATCTACAATATTGGTTTGATACATCTAAATTTAAAAACACAGTTAACTTAAAAATTCAAAATCAAAACGGATATTTTGAATTTTTTATTCCTAGAGAACGGCTAACAAGTACTTCTGTAAGAATATTTGCATTATGGATTACATTGCCTGCTATCCTTATAGTGGCAATAGCGATTATTTTTTTGAAGAATCAAACTCGACCAATAAAAAAATTAGCTGAAGTATCAAAAAAATTTGGAAGAGGTGAAAAGATAGAAGAGTTCATACCATCTGGGGCCTCTGAAATTAGACTGGCAGGATATGAGTTTGAAAAAATGAGAAAGCGAATTTTAAGACATTTAAATCAAAGATCTGAAATGCTCTCAGGAATAAGCCACGATTTGAGAACACCACTTACAAGAATGAAGCTACAATTAGCATTAATAAAAGATAAAAATCTAATAGATAGATTTTCCAGTGACATCGATGAAATGGAGAAAATGTTGAATGAATATTTACAATTTTCCAGCGAAAGTAACCAAGAGCAAAATGAGCAATTTGAATTTAATAAATTAATTCAAAATATAATATTAAAATTTAATAACAATATAATTACATTTCATGCCGGTGAAAATTTCAATTTTAATGGAAGAAAGATATCAATACAAAGATGTTTAAATAATTTAATTGAAAATGCTGCAAAATTTGCAAACAAAATAGAAGTCAATTTTAAAAAACTAAAGAGTAATATTTTAATTACAATCGAAGATGATGGACCAGGTATAGAAATTCAAGAGAGAGAAAATGTTTTTAAACCCTTTTATAAAATAGACAAAAGTCGATCAGAAAAAAGTGCAAGTGTAGGATTGGGTTTATCAATATCCTCAGATATAATTAGGTCTCACGGAGGCAGAATTGAGTTAGGAGATTCTAAACTTGGAGGATTAAAAGTAATTATTTCTTTACCTTTTTAATCTTTTTGCCTCCTCTTTTTTCAAGTCTATCTATTTTTTTTTCCAGGTTTTCAATTCTTTTAATTAAAATTTCTGTTTCTTCACTGCTTGTTATTTTTAATTTATATATCAATTCATCTCTTTTTGATTTTAAAATTGAGATAAATTCATTAGATAAATCTTTATAATTATAGACACCTTGTTCTATAATTTTTGAAATTTGATTTAAAAATATTTTTGATTTTGACATAGCTAATTTATTTTTTTTAGTTTAATTTATAGTATTTTTTACTAATGTTTATCAATAACTTTGATCCTGTAGCTTTTAATATTTTTACCCTAGAAATAAGATGGTATTCACTATCATACATTTTTGGCATCATATTTGGTTGGATTTATTGTAAAAAAAAATTAATAAATAATATTGAGTACCAAAAACAATTTGATGATTATATTTTTTATTTAATAATTGGAATCATTCTCGGTGGAAGAATTGGATATATTTTGATTTACAACCTGGGATATTATTTAAATAATCCTATAGAAATATTTATGATATGGCAAGGCGGTATGTCTTTTCATGGGGCTTTGATTGGTATTATTTTTGCTACATATATTTTTTCAAGTAAATATAAAATAAGCACTTACTATTTTTTAGATTTGGTTGCGCTATCTTCACCAATTGGAATTTTTTTTGGAAGAATCTCTAACTTTGTTAACTCTGAATTGTATGGCAGAGAGACTGATGTATTTTGGTCAGTAAAATTTATTCTTGTTGATGATTTAAATCGACATCCTTCACAAATATATGAAGCTTTGTCTGAAGGTTTATTATTATTTATTGTGCTTAATTTTTTAATTCAAAGAAGTGGAAAAAAAGAAGGATACGTCTCATCACTTTTCTTAATTTTTTATTCAATATTTCGTTTCTTAGTAGAATTTACTCGCGAACCAGATGAACAACTAGGATTAATATTTTTTGATCTGTCCATTGGTCAATTAATTAGTTTATTTGTATTATTTTTAGGAATACTGTTATGGCGATCTAAAAGACATGCTGTATAAAAAAAATTTTAGAATTCCATTAGATAAATTTATTGAGAACGCACTTTATCATCCAACAAATGGTTATTATATGAAAAGTTTTCCTTTTGGGAAACAGGGTGATTTTATAACATCACCTTATATATCAAAAATATTTTCTGAGATGATATCAATATGGTTAATTTCGTATTGGAGAAAATTTTATAAGAATAAAAAAATTAATATAATTGAACTTGGTGCGGGAGATGGAAATATGATGATTGAAATAATTAATTCATCAAGAAGGTTTGATGATTTTTATAACAATGCTGAATTTATAATTTATGAGAAAAGTAAGAAATTGATAAAATTACAAAAAAAAAAGTTAAAAAAAAAGGTAAAATGGATAAGTAATTTAAGTAAAATTACTAAAAGACCTACAATATTTTTAGGTAACGAATTTTTAGATGCTTTACCAATTAAGCAGTATTTAAGAAAAACTAATAAATGGTATGAAAGATATGTACAAAAAAAAAATAATTCCTATAGTTTTGTAAATAAATTATCAGATATAAAAAAGTTAGAAAAAAAGATAAATTTTAAAATTTCTGAAAAACAAAAATTTATAGAAATTTCGATTGAAGGAATAAAAATTATTAAAAAATTAAATAAAATTATTTCAAATGGTGGTGGATGTATGCTTTTTATTGATTATGCCTATGAGGCTAATAAAATGCATGATACACTCCAGTCAGTTAAAAAACATAAAAAAGTAAATATATTTAAATATGTTGGAAAATCTGACATAACTCATTTAATTAATATTATAAATTTAAAAAAAATAGTTAAAAAACTTAATTTAGATATTAATTACACTTCTCAGAGAAATTTTTTGTTAAATTTGGGCATCTTACAAAGAGCTGAGATTTTATCTGCAAATAAAAATTTTCTGGAGAAAGCAAATATATATTACAGAATAAATCGCTTAATTGATAAAAATAACATGGGTGAAATATTTAAAGTGATTCATATTCACACAAAAAATAAAAAATTTAACATAGGCTTTAAATGATTGTATCAAAATTACTTAGTAACACAAAAATAGTCAATCATGGTTTTTTTAATAAAAAAAATGGTTTTTCAAAAGGTATTTATGAAAGCCTAAATTGTGGGATGGGATCTAGAGATGATAAAAAAAATATAAGAAAAAATCTTAATTATGTTAAAAAAAAAATAAATTCTAGAAAAAAAGATATTTCATTATTATTTCAAGTACATAGCTCAAAATTTTATTTTATAAAAAAATCATTAAAACAGAAAATTGTTGGAGATGCCTTAATCACAAATATTAAAAATCTCCCAATTGGTATTCTTACAGCAGATTGCGCTCCCATATTAATTTTGGATGAAAAAAAAAAAATTATTGCTGCTGTTCATGCTGGATGGAAAGGAGCATATAAAAATATAGTTACTAAAGTTTTAAAAAGATTTATTAATTTAGGGTCAAATAAAAAAGATATTATAGCTGTAATTGGACCAAGTATTGGACAAAAAAATTACCAAGTAGGTAAAAAGTTTAAAGAAAAATTTCTTATTAAAAGCTTGAAAAATTTAACTTTCTTTAAATCAAAACAAAAAAAAATTTACTTCGATCTAGGAAAATTCATTTATTTTCAATTAATCAGTTTTGGAATCAAAAAGATTGATGTTATAAGAAAAGATACTTTTGAAAAAAAAAAATAATTTTTTTAGTGCTAGAAGATCTATAAAACAAAATGAACCCGATTATGGTAGAAATATATCGGTAATTATGCTTAGATAGGATATCTATGAAAATAATCACAGGTAACTCTAATAAAAACCTCAGTATAAAAATATCAAAATATTTAAAAAATAGGTTAGTGCGGTCTAGCATAAAAAAATTTTCTGATGGTGAAATATATATTGAAATTAATGAGAATATTAGAGGAAATAGTATTTTTGTAATTCAATCAGTTTCTTCACCAGCAAATGATAATTTGATGGAATTGCTACTTTGTATAGATGCATTAAAAAGATCTTCTGCAAAAAATATTACAGCTGTAATTCCATATTTTGGATATGCAAGACAAGATAGAAAAGTAGTTCCAAGAACCTCGATTTCTGCAAAATTAGTTTCAAATTTAATAACTAAGGCAGGGGCAGATAGAGTTGTAACAATTGATTTGCATGCTGGACAAATTCAAGGTTTTTTCGATATCCCGGTAGACAATTTATTTGCTACTCCAATTTTTGCAAGACACGTAAAGAAAAAAATAAAGAGAAATAATTTAATTTGTGTGGCTCCTGATGTTGGTGGCACTGAAAGAGCAAGAGCGTTGGGCAAGTTCTTGCATGCAGGATTAGCGATAATAGATAAAAGAAGACCTGCCCCAGGAAAATCAGAGGTTATGAATGTAATTGGAAATGTTAAAGGAAAAACTTGTATTATAGTAGATGATATAATTGACTCGGGAGGAACTATAGTAAATGCTGCGAGTGCATTGACTGATAGAGGAGCAAAAGAAGTGCATGTGTATGTTACGCACGGCGTTCTTAGTGGAAAAGCTGTACAAAAAATAAAAAATTCAAAAATAAAACGATTAGTAATTACAGATACAATTGACAATTCTGAAAGGGTAAAAGAAGCAAAAAATATTGAGATTTTAACAATTTCTCAGTTAGTTGGAGAGGCTATTAAAAGAATATCAAATTCGACATCTGTATCAGACTTATTTACATAATTTTCTTCTTGATAATCTATAACTACTGAGCTAAAAGCTACAATTTTTATGAGTAATTTAGAAGCAAACCCTAGAATAAATACTTCAAAGGGAAGTAACAATATTCTCCGAAAGCAAGGTATGGTACCAGCCATACTTTATGGAGGAGAAGAAAAAAATGAATTAATAAGTATTTCAAAAAAACACCTTAAGTTTCTATTAGAACAAGAAAACTTTTTATCAAATGTTTTAAAAATAAAAATTAATGAAAAAGAAATTAATGTACTTCCAAGAGAAGTCTCTTTTGATGTTGTTACAGATGAACCTATCCATGTTGATTTTTTAAGAATGGTTGCGGGAAGAAAAATTGTCTTAGAAATTCCAGTTAGATTTATTAACAATGATCAATCACCAGGATTAAAGCGGGGAGGAGTTTTAAACATTGTACGAAGAAAAGTTGAATTAAAGTGCCCAACTGAAAGTATACCTAACGAATTAGTTGTTAATCTTGAGGGTTTAGATATAGGTGCAAGTATTAAAATATCTGCAATAAACCTCCCAGCAAATGTAACTCCAACAATCACAGGAAGAGACTTTGTAATTGCTACAGTTGCCGCTCCTACAATTGTAAAAGAGCCTGAAAAGCCTGCTGAAGAAACAGCCGAAGGAGCTGAGGCTGGAGCTGAAGGAGAAACACCTAAAGAAGGTGAGCAATCAACAACTACAGCTGATGATGCTAAAAAAACCGAAGCTGCGAAAGAGAAAAAAGAAGCCTCTTCTGAGAAAAAATAATTTGTTATATAATTTTAAATATATTTTTTAAGATGATCTTATTTGTAGGTCTAGGAAACCCAACAGCAGATAGTCAAAATAACCGACATAACATTGGTTTCAAAATTATTGACGCAATAAATCATAATTTTAGTTTATCAAAGCAAAAGCCAAAATTTAAAGGTCTGTTAACAATGGGTAGCATTGGAGATAAAAAAGTTTATGCAATTAAACCGCTTACTTTTATGAATAATTCTGGGACGTGTATAAGAGAATTAATAGAGTATTTTAAAATTGAGCCTTCAGATATTATTGTTTTTCATGATGATCTTGATATTGAGTTTGGAAAAATAAAAGCCAAATTCGGAGGTACAGATGCAGGTCATAATGGAATAAAATCACTGGATAAATTTATTGGAAAAGATTATTCGAGAGTGAGAATTGGGATTGGAAAACCTGATAAAATTAAAGTTAATGATTTTGTATTAGGTGATTTTAATGATGATGAAAAGATTGAAATAGAAGAAATTTCAAAAAAAATAATAGGATCTGTAAATTTATTAATTGAAAAAAAACTAGACTTATTCTCAAGTAAGATAAATAATTAGCATGGGTTTTAAATGTGGTATTGTTGGATTACCAAATGTTGGTAAATCAACTTTGTTTAATGCTCTTACTAATTCTAGTAAGGCTCAAGCAGAAAATTTTCCTTTTTGTACAATAGATCCTAATTTAGGAATTGTTCCAGTAATTGATGAAAGATTAGACTGTTTGGCAAGTATATCCAATTCAAAAAAAAAAATTTATACAACAATCTCATTCGTAGACATCGCAGGACTAGTAAAGGGTGCTTCACAAGGTGAGGGGCTTGGAAATAAATTTTTATCTCATATTAGAGAAGTTGATTCAATAATTCATATGATAAGATGTTTTGACTCTGATGATATTCAAAATGTAAACGCTGATGTAGATCCGATACGAGATCTTGAAATTATACAAACTGAAATGAAATTAGCCGACCTTGAGTCAATTCAAAAAAGGTTGGATAAGAAAAATAAAAAAAATTTTTCTAAAGAACAAATTGCAATATTAGAAGCAGCACTAAGTTTAATTAATACAGACCAAAATATTGAAGAAATTTATAGCCTTTTTGAAAAAAAGGAAATTGAAATAAGTGGTTTATTGTCTTTAAAACCTAGCTTGTACGTATGTAACGTAGATGAGGAAAGTATCAAAAAAGGAAATACATTTACTGAAAAATTTATTGAAAAATATGGTGACAAAAATACGATTATCATTTCAGCAGAAATTGAAAGCCAAATTAATTCTTTAAATAATATTGAAAAAAAAAATTATATGGAGATGTTAGGAATAAAAGAAACTGGTATAAAAAAACTTACAAATAAAGGTTATAATTTATTGAACTTAGAAACGTTTTTTACGTCAGGCCCAGAGGAGTCTAGAGCATGGACGATTAAAAAAAATTCTTTAGCTCCTAATGCTGCAGGAAAAATACACACAGATTTTGAGAAAGGATTTATAAAAGTTGAAACTGTTTCATATCAAGATTTTATTAATAATAATGGATGGGTAAATTCTAAAAATAATGGTAAAATGAGATTAGAAGGAAAAGAATATGTAATAAAAGATGGAGATGTCTTAAATTTTCGTTTCAACACGTGACCATATTTTTTTCATAGTAAAGTACACGAGTATTGTAAGTATAATTAAATATACAATTACTCTAAAACCGGTTTTGTGTCTAGTTTCTAAATGTGGTTCAGCTGACCACATTAAAAAAGTTGTAATATCCTTTGCCATCTGTTCTTTTGTGGCCTCAGTTCCATCGCTATATTCAATCACTCCATCTGACAATGGGGCAGACATTTTAATTTTATTTCCATACATATATTTATTATAATATACTCCATCATCTAATTTGATATCAGCTGGAGGCTCATCATATCCTAGAAGAAGGGAATAAATGTAATCTGCACCACCCTTTCTTGCTTTAACTAAAACTGACATATCAGGAGGATAAGCTCCACCATTTGCTGCTTTTGATGCTTCAACATTTTCATAAGGCATTACAAATTTATCTGATAATTTTGCAGGTCTTCTGAACATTTCACCATCGCTATTAGGGCCATCCAAAACTTCGAAGCTTGCAGCAATAAATTTTGCTTCCTCCTCTGTAAATTCTGGTCCACCTGGCTCAGCAAGATTCCTATAACTCAAATATTGCATAGAATGACAGGCTGCACAAACTTCTGTATAAACCTGATATCCCCTTTGTAATGAGGCCCTGTCATATTTTCCAAATAGACCTTTAAAAGTCCAGTCAGTTTCTAAAAATTCTATTTTTTCCGCAGAAATTGCATGGTTTTGAAAAAATAATATTGAAATAAATAATATAAATAAACTTGCTAATTTTTTCACCCTAAACTCTTTAAAGTATTTTCAATTTTATCATTGGTTGCTCTAGTAGCTAGAGCTGATCCAGCTAAAACTGGCTCTGAAATGCTCAAAGGAATTGGGTTTGTTTTCTCTGTCCATCCCAAAACTGGAAGAATTATTAAAAAATGCATGAAGTAATAAGCTGTAGCAACTCTTGCTACAAGCAAGTAAAGGCCCTCTGCTGGCATTGCTCCTACATAACCTAAAATTAAAACATCTATAACCAATATCCAATAAAATTGTTTGTAAATTGGTCTGAAAATTGCAGATCTAACTTTTGAAGTATCTAACCAAGGTAAAGCAACTAAGATTAATATTGCTGAAAACATTGCTATAACTCCCATTAACTTGTCTGGAACTGATCTTAGTATTGCATAAAAAGGTAATAGGTACCATTCCGGAACTATATGTGCTGGAGTAACAAGAGGATTTGCTTCAATATAATTATCTGCGTGACCTAAAATATTTGGACTATAAAATACAAAAAACGCAAAAACTATTAAAAATAATAATAAAGCAAACGCATCTTTGATTACAATATAGGGGTGGAAGGGAACAGTATCATTTGATGGTTTTTTTATTTCGATCCCTGCAGGATTATTATTTCCAGGAACATGGAGTGCCCAGATATGAAGCACAACTAAACCAAGTATTAAAAAAGGTATTAAATAATGCAAGGCGTAAAATCTTGTTAAAGTTGGATTGTCTACTGAGTAACCCCCCCATAACCAAGTAGTTATTCCCTCTCCGATAAGTGGGATAGCGCTAAATAAATTTGTGATTACAGTAGCTCCCCAATAACTCATTTGCCCCCAAGGAAGTACATACCCCATGAACGCTGCTGCCATCATCAAAAGATAAATAATTATTCCTAAAATCCAAATTATTTCTCTTGGTGATTTGTATGAACCATAAAATAAAGATCTAAATATATGAATATAAACTGCTAAGAAAAACATTGATGCTCCGTTTGCGTGTACATATCTAATTAACCATCCATAGTTAACATCTCTCATAATATGCTCAACGCTAGCAAAAGCTAATTTTGTGTCTGCAATGTAATGCATCGCTAAAACAAGACCCGTCACAATCTGAGTTATTAAGCAAAAAGTTAAAATTCCACCAAATGTCCACCAATAGTTTAAATTTTTTGGTGTTGGATAATCAGTTAAATGGTTTGCAAGTGTTAATAAAGGCAATCTATCGTTAAACCATTTTCCTACTTTTGATTTTGGTGTGTAGTGACTATCGCTCATATAAATTTTTATTACCCAATCTTAATTGTATTCTCATTTAAAAAAACGTACTCAGGTATTTCCATGTTAATTGGTGCAGGGCCTTTCCTTATTCTTCCCGAAGTATCATAGTGTGACCCATGACATGGGCAAAACCACCCATCATACTCCCCTTTGTCTGATAATGGAACACATCCTAAGTGTGTACAAATCCCAAGCATTACCAGCCACTCTGGGTTTTTAACTCTATCTTCATCTTTTTCTGGATGTTTTAATTCATCTAAAGTAACTGCTCTTGCTTTATCTATTTCCTCTTGAGTTCTTCTTTTAATAAATACTGGTTTACCTCTCCAAACAACTGTTATTGATTGACCAGGTTTTACAGAGCTAATATCAACTTCAGTACTTGCTAAAGCTTTGACAGAAGCATCGGGATTCATTTGATCAACTAATGGCCATACTGCGGCCCCAACCCCAACAGCACCTGCTGCTGCAGTTGCAGTAAATATGAAATCTCTTCTATTTTTTGGTTCTTTATCTGACATTTAAATGTTTTATTTTTTGCTATTACATGATTTCATATAATAATAAATATATATTTTTCTATTGCACAAATGACACAGAAAACCTCTGATACAGGCCCAAAAATAGCCCTTTATCAACCGGATATACCGCAAAATACAGCAGCAATAATAAGAACTTGCTCATGTCTTGGGGTTAGGCTCGAAATAATTGAACCTTGTGGTTTTTTTTTAACAGACCCTAGATTTAAAAGAGTTGTGATGGATTATATGGACCTATCCTCTATAAAATTTTACAAAAGCTTTAAAGATTTTGATAAAGCTAAAAAAAACCAAAGAGTCGTTTTGGCAACTACCAAGGCAAAAGAAGCTTACATTAATTTTAAATTCAAAAAAAATGACACGCTGTTGTTTGGCAGAGAAAGCTCTGGAGTCCCTGAAGAGTTACATAAAAGTATTAAATATAAAATAAAGATACCTATGATAGAAAATAAAAGATCTTTGAATCTTGCTACTTCAGCGGCTATAATTGTTTCTGAAAGTTTAAGACAAACATTCTATTAAAAAATGAAAACAAACTTAAAACAAGAACTGACAAAACAATGGTTTAAAAATCTTCAAGAGATAATTTGTAAAAACATTGAAGAGATAGAAAATAATAAGGTTTTGTTTAAGAGCAAAAAGTGGTTAAGGAATTCAAATAAAGATGAAGGCGGTGGAGAATCTAAAATATTAGAAAACGGACAGGTATTTGACAAAGTTGGAGTAAATTTTTCTGAAGTTTATGGAAAATTCCCAAATAAAATGAAAGGGAAAATTCCAGGAACAAAAAAAATACAAAGTTTTGGGCAACAGG
>MDTD01019591.1_pt1 | contig 12072 bp, 10 predicted proteins | sample 811221 | NCBI WGS metagenome assembly MDTD01 (sample SAMN05326646, study PRJNA326480) | marine metagenome | isolation source: seawater | place: Pacific Ocean: South West | collected 2011 | reverse complement strand
TTATCTGGCGGTGAAAGAAATCGTTTAGCATTATGTAAACTGCTATTACAACCTTTAAATGTATTGATTATGGATGAACCAACAAATCACTTAGACATATTATCTAAGAATATATTAAAAGGAGCTCTGAAAAAATTTGAAGGCACTTTAATTTTAGTTTCACATGACAGAGATTTTCTTCAAGGGCTTTGTGAAAAAGTAATCGCATTTAAAGATCATAAAGTAAAACCTTTTTTTGGTAATTTAAACTCTTATTTAGAGGATCAAAAACTATCATCAACAAAAGATTTAGAAAAAAAATCAAAAAATTCAAATTCTCAAAATGTAAATGAGACAAAAAAATCACTTATCGAACATAAAAAAACCAGAGGGGTTGATAAAAGAGTAAAAAAAATTGAAAATCAAATAGCTCAACTAGAGAAAGAAATCAAAGACATAGATTTTGATCTTGAAGTGGATTATGAGAGAACGATTAGAGAACCAAATTTTTTTGATATTTATCAGGCGAAGAAAAATAAGCTTAAAGATTTAATCGACGAATGGGAGGCAATTCAAATTAAGTAGAAACTTAATATCCATTTATATTAGGAATACTTTGTAAATACCTTTCTGCATCTAGTGCAGCCATACAGCCAGTGCCTGCTGCTGTAACAGCTTGTCTGTACTCCTTATCTTGAACATCCCCAGATGCAAAAACTCCAGGAATATTTGTGGATGTTGATTTGCCTTTTGTTATTATATATCCTTCTTGATCCATTTCAAGTTTTCCTTTAAATATTTCTGTATTTGGTTTGTGACCAATAGCTATAAAAAGTCCTGTAATTTTGATTTCTTCTGAACTGCCTGTTATATTATTTTTCATTCTAATTCCTTCAACTACATTTTCACCTAACACTTCGTCAATTTCAGTATTATATTTTAGATCAATATTTGAGGTGTTATTGACTCGATGTTGCATAGCTTTAGATGCACGCATATGATCTTTTCTAACCAACATGGTTACTTTCGAACAAATTTTAGCCAAGTAAGTTGCTTCTTCAGCAGCTGTATCTCCACCTCCAACTAATGCAACTTCTTGTCCTTTATAAAAAAAACCATCACAAACTGCACATGCCGAAACACCCCCTCCTCTTAAACGCTGTTCACTTGGTATACCTAAGTATTTTGCTGAAGCCCCGGTACTTATTATGATACTTCTCGTATTAATTTCTTTACCACTATCAGTAATGACTTTATGAATTCCTCCATACTTTGAAGAGAACTCCACATTATTTATAAATCCAACTCGAACTTCTGTACCAAATCGCTCTGCTTGTTCTTGTAATTGGACCATCATAGTGGGACCATCAATACCTTGAGGGTATCCTGGAAAATTATCAACTTCTGTTGTTGTTGTAAGTTGACCACCGGGCTCCAAACCTGTATAAATAACAGGTTTTAAATCAGCACGTGCAGCATATATAGCAGCAGTATATCCAGCTGGTCCACTACCAATTATTAGAGTTTCTAAATTTTCCATTTTTTGTATTTGTTTCAAAAGTAAATTATATCTTTTATTTGTTTTACTATTAACTATTAGATTTATTAATATTTTATCAAGTTTGTTCTATGAAAAAAAAAATAATCTTATTGTTTCTCATTTTAGTTTCTTGTTCAAATTCTTCCCATATTTCAACCTCTCAGATTATTAATAAATCAATTAAAGCTCATGGATGGGATCAAGACGATTTTTCTATTGTTTTCGATTTTAGAGATTATCAATATGAGTTAAAACGTAAAAATAAATTTTATTCTTTTCAAAGAACAACTAAAAAAGAGGGTAATGTTGTTAAAGATTTAATGAGTTCAAAAAAAAAATTAAAGCGTTTTATTAATGATAAATCTGTTGAACTTAGCGATAGTATGACTAATATATTTTCAAATTCGTTAAATTCTGTCATGTATTTTTTTCAATTACCCAGACCACTAAAAGATCAAGCTGTAATTACAAAATATTTAGGGTTGGCAAAAATTTTCAATGAAAAATATTGGACTATTAAAGTGACTTTTAAAGAAAATGGTGGAGGGAAAGACTACCAGGATGAATTCCGTTATTGGATCAACATAAATAACGGACAGATTGATTATATAGCATATAATTATTTAACAGAAGGGGGAGGTACACGCTTTAGGCAAGCTGTTAACAAGCAATTAAATCAAGGATTTATTTTTCAGGACTATATAAACTTTAAACCAAATGTAAAGTTTGTTTCACTAGACTCTTTACCTATTTTTTTTGAAGCAGGCAATCTTATAAAAGTCTCTAACATTAAAAATAAAAATATTCGAGTAACTAAATAGTTAATCTTTTTATTAGAATCAAAAAAGAAAAGAATTAAAATGATTTAAATAAAAGAAATCTTAAATTTGAGTTCGCAACACTTTTATGATGATTAATGAATCAAAACTAAAGCTTCTAAAATATAAAGCACCTGGAAGTTTTGAAGAGTCTCGTTTTGAAAAATTACACAATGTTATTGCAGATAGTCCTAATGAAGGTTGTATTGCAATAGCACATTATATTGCTGATTTAATAATTAGTAAACAAAAGGAAAATAAAAATTGTGTGTTGGGTCTTGCAACTGGATCTAGTCCTATTAATGTTTATAAGGAATTAGTTAGACTTCATTTAGAAGAAGGGCTTAGTTTTAATAATGTAATCACGTTTAATCTTGATGAATATTATCCAATATCTAAGAAAGATATACAGAGCTATTTTTATTTTATGCATGAAAACTTATTCAATCATGTAGATATAAAAAAGGAAAATATAAACATACCTGATGGAGAAGTTGATATAAAAAATTTGAGATCTACTTGTGTCTCATATGAAAAGAAAATAGAAAAATTGGGGGGTGTTGATCTTCAAATTTTAGGAATTGGCCGAACAGGACACATAGGTTTTAATGAGCCAGGATCTCATTTAAATTCTCAAACAAGGACCATTACTCTAGACCAAGTAACTCGATTTGATGCTGCTTCCTCATTTAAAGGAATTGATAATGTGCCAAGGAAGGCAATTACAATGGGTATTCAGACCATTTTAAATGCAAAAAAAATCATTTTAATGGCGTGGGGATCCAACAAAGCCGAAATCATTCAAAAAGCAATTGAGGGAAAAATCACGGACAAAATACCAACCACATATCTTCAACATCACCACAACACTACATTGGTTCTAGATCCACAAGCTGCTTCAGAACTAATAAGAATAAAGACCCCTTGGCTTGTAACAAGTTGTGAATGGGATGAGAATAATAGATCAAAAGCTATTTCATGGCTTTGCAAAAAAACAGGTAAGTCAGTTTTAAAACTCACAGATGAAGACTTTAATCAAAATGGGATGTCTGATTTACTCGCTTTACATGGACCATCTTATGATTTGAATATTGAGATGTTTAATAGATTACAGCATACAATCACTGGATGGCCAGGCGGTAAACCTTACGCTGACGACACAAATAGACCAGAACGTAAAAATCCTGACAAAAAAAGGGTAATTATTTTTAGCCCTCATCCTGATGACGATGTTATTTCTATGGGGGGTACATTTGATCGTTTAGTTTCGCAAGGTCATGAGGTACACGTGGCTTATCAGACATCTGGTAATATAGCAGTTTCAGACGAGGATGCTCTAAAATATATTGAAGTAGGTATTGATGTTATTGGAGATAAAGAAAAAAAAATAATCAAAGAGCTAAAAGCGTCAATTGAAAGTGATGATTCTAAAAAACCAGCTTCCCGTTTAGTGTGTAAACTAAAAGGGAGCATACGAAAAGGTGAATCATACGGAGCTACTAGATATATTGGAATCCCTGACTCTCAAGTTCACTTTATGAATCTCCCTTTTTATGAAACTGGAACGATTAAAAAAAATCCAATTTCTAATAAAGACATTGAAAAAACATTAAAATTAATTGAAACAATAAAACCACATCAAATTTATGCTGCTGGTGATTTAGCAGATCCTCATGGCACTCATAAGGTTTGTTTAGATATTATTTTTGAAGCATTAAAGCAATTGAAAACTAAAAAATTCATGAATGATTGTTGGGTTTGGCTTTATAGAGGAGCTTGGCACGAATGGGAAATACATGAAATAGAAATGGCTGTTCCCATGAGTCCAGATCAAGTTCTAAGAAAGCGTAAAGCAATCTTTTATCATCAATCCCAAAAAGATGGAGTTATGTTTCAAGGAAATGATAACAGAGAATTTTGGGTTCGTGCTGAAGAACGCAATGCAGAAACTGCAAATAAGTACAAGAAAATGGGTCTAGCAGATTACGCCGCTATGGAAGCATTCAAACGATATTATTTTTAAAAAACTTCTAAAGAATTTATTTTGTAATTATAATCAGCCCTTAAATATTTTATTCTACCGAGAGAATCTAAAAAATAACTTTTCCTTCTTTTATTTAAAAATAAACCAGTTTTAAATTCTACATTTTCGTTAATAATTAAGCTAATCTTGTTTTCATGGTTTACTTGAGAAGCTCTCAAGAGAAAATTATTAACATCAAAAAAATATGTCCATTTGTCTTCTGATTTCTGATTTAAATATGAAACTTCAATAGCATAGACTGAAATCGAATCCAAAAGATTAATATTGCCTATATATTTAAGGAGCGTATTTTTATCATATAATTTATAGGGTTGCCAAAACACATATAGTGCTGCATCTAATTCTTTATTTGCTTGTTCTAAAAGTTTAGGATTTTTTTGTAGAATATCGTTTTCAAAAAGAGTTATTCCATTATAATCTTTTTTTGCTTTAACAAATTTACCTCCCTTAATACTCGTTATCACTGTAAATGAAGGATTCCAGTTATGTTTTATTGTTTCGTCTTTTATTTTTTCTATTTCACCTTCTGTATTAAAAAACGTTGTTCGTTTATCATAACTAATTGATTTTACTTTCTCCCATTTTTTTTTTCCTCCATGAGCATTAATACTTTTTTCAAGAATTTGCTTAGCAGTTAATTTCTCTTCAAAACATCCAAATAAAAAAATAGCTGTAAACACTATAAAAGCTTTAAAAACTAAAAAATTTTTTCGTTTTAATTTTTTGTACATTAGAATTAAATATCTTGAAACATGAGATTTACAATAAATATATTCAAACCACTTGGATTGTTTTTAATTTTCCAATTTACTTTGTCAAATGCACAACAAAAATTTTCTAATAAACGAATTCAGAAACTTAAATCTGAAACAATAGATTTAGTTGAGGCAAAACATAAGATGACTCAAATAATGATTGATAAAGTATTTAGTTTTGCAGAGTTGGGTCACCAAGAATATGAAACATCAAAATATTTGACTGGCATTTTAAATTCAGCTGGATTTGAAGTCGAATATGGAATTTCAGGAATCCCAACAGCTTGGATGGCTAGATGGGATAATGGAGAAGGTCCAATAATTGCTCTTGGTAGTGATGTAGATTGTATACCAAAAGCTTCCCAATATCCTGGTATAGCTTTTCATAAGCCAATGGTTGAAGGAGCACCGGGCCACGGTGAAGGACATAATTCGGGTCTTCCTGTGATTATTACTTCGGCCTTGGTTCTTCAGCAACAAATGAAAAAAAATAATTTAGCGGGGTCACTTGTAATTTGGCCAGGAATAGCAGAGGAGCAATTAGCGTCCAAGGCATGGTATGTTAGGGATGGTTATTTTAATAATATTGACATGTGTATTTTTACTCATGTCGGAAATAATTTGGATGTTTCTTACGGCCCTGCTACAGGTACAGGATTAGTTTCGGTAGAATATACGTTCACTGGAGAATCAGCTCATTCTGCAGGTGCTCCGTGGAGAGGGAGAAGTGCACTTGATGCTGCAGAGCTTATGAATATAGGCTGGAATTATAAAAGAGAGCATTTACACCCATTAAAAAGATCACATTCTATATTCACTGATGCCGGTGACCAACCAAATGTTGTTCCATCAAAAGCATCTATTTGGTTTTTTCTAAGAGATATAACCTCTGAAGGTATATTAGATATGTATAATGACGCAGATAATATTTCAAAAGCGGCGGCTTTAATGACTGATACTGAGGTAACTTCTAAAGTAATTGGTGCAGCTTCACCAAGACACTTTAACAAAATTATAGCAGAAGCTATGTATGAAAACATTAAAAATATCGGACTGCCTAAATGGTCTAAAGAAGATCAAATGCTTGCTAAAGCTGTTCAAGAAGAAGTAAACTCAGAAAATTTAAATGGTTTAGCAACAGTTATATCAGAATTAGGGAAACCAAGAAAAGAACCAATAAGTGGTGGGTCAGACGATATTGGTGACATATCATGGACAATACCGACTGTTACACTTCGTTTTCCATCAAATATTCCAGGACTTCAAGGTCACCACTGGTCAAATGCTATAGCAATGGCAACTCCAATTGCACACAAAGGCGGTACTGCAGGTGCTAAAGTTGTTGCTGCAACTGTAATTGATTTTTTGACAAAACCTACGTTACTAAAACAAGCTAAGAACTACTTTGAAAATGTTCAAAAAAAGAATGGGAAGTATATAAAATTCATATCTGAAGAAACTCCTCCACCAACATATTTAAATAAAGAAATTCAGGAAGAATTTAGAAAAGAACTAGAAAAATTTTATTTTGATGAAACTAGATACGACACCTACTTAGAACAGTTGGGAGTAAAATATCCAACTCTAAAATAAAGGGTGAATGAAGGCATTATTATCTACTATATTCTTTATGTTTTTAGTTAGTGATGTAGTCCTCTCTCAGCAAGAGATAAAAACTAGTGATTCTTTAGAAATAACAAATATTCTTTTCAAACAGCAAAGAGACTGGAATAAAGGAGATATTGATGCTTTTATGGAGGGTTATTTGAAATCTCAAAGTCTTGTTTTTTCTGGATCTAGTGGTCCAATTTATGGATGGGAGGCAACAAGAAACCGTTATAAAAAAACTTATTCAAATCGAATAAAAATGGGGAAATTGAAATTTGATATTTTAAATATTATAGGTTTAAGCCCCACTGTTATTCAGTTACAAGGAAAGTTTTACTTAACAAGGACTATTGGAGATGCTTCAGGTTATTTCACTCTAAATTGGGTTAAAGTTAAGAATAAATGGTACATAATTTCGGATCATACTTCTAGATCAAAATGATTTAATGAAAAAGAAAATTGGTCTTATTTTAGGCCCTTTGGCCTTTGTTATTTTTTTAATTTTTGGACAATTTGAAGGTTTATCAAACTCTGGTCAATCGGTTTTGGCCTCTACATTGTGGATAGCTATATGGTGGGTAACTGAGGCGATACCTATCGCTGCAACAGCTTTACTTCCGATAATTCTCTTCCCACTTTCAGAGGGGATGGAACTTCCTACTACTACTGAATCTTATGGTCACAAATATGTATTTCTTTATTTGGGGGGATTCTTAATTGCAATTGGAATTGAAAAATGGAATTTACATAAGAGAATAGCAATAAATATCATTTCATTTATAGGGACTGATGTACGTAAGGTGATACTTGGATTTATGATTGCAACCTCTTTTTTGTCTATGTGGATATCAAATACTGCAACTTCGGTTATGATGCTGCCTATAGGAGTTGCAATAATTAAACAACTAAAAGACAACCCTGGATCTTTGGAAAATGAAAACACGATTTTTGGGAAAGCACTTATGTTAGCAATTGCATATAGTGCATCCATAGGAGGCATTGCTACACTTATCGGAACACCACCGAATTTAGTAATGGCAGGAGTAATTTCAGAAATATATAACTATGAAATAACATTCTTTAAGTGGTTTATATTTGGGTTTCCAATTTCAATTATTTTACTTTTTTTTTGCTGGTATTATATAACAAGAGTTGCATATGTTTTTCATCAAAGAGAATTTCCTGGGGGGAGTTCAGAAATAAATAGGCTTAAAAATGATCTAGGGCCTATTTCTTATGAAGAAAAAATTATAGCTATAATTTTTGCTTTAGCGGGTTTCTGCTGGATAACAAGATCTTTTTTCTTACAAAGTATTTTACCTGTTATAGATGACACTATTATTGCTATCTCTTTTGGATTAATTCTTTTTGTTATACCATCAAAAGCAAAAACTAATGCCTTGTTAAATTGGAAAGATACAATTCAATTACCTTGGGGGGTTATTATACTTTTTGGAGGAGGAATGGCAATAGCAAAAGCTTTTGAAATTAGCGGATTAGCTGTATGGTTAGGGGAACTTATGACCACATTAAATGCATTACCTTTTTTTATTTTGATTATTTTTTTGATAGCAGCAGTAAACTTCTTAACAGAAATTACTTCGAATTTAGCAACAACTGCCATGATATTACCGGTATTAGCTTCTTTAGCTTTTGAGATCGGGGTTCATCCATTTGGAATTATGATTGGTGCTGCAGTTGCTGCATCATGTGCTTTTATGCTTCCCGTAGCAACCCCACCAAATGCGATTGTGTTTGGCTCAGGCTATCTAAAAATTCCAGACATGGTTTCTAGAGGAATTGTATTAAATATTTTCTCAATTATTCTTATTGCAGTAATGGTTTACTTTATTCTTCCGTTGTTATGGGACATTAATTTAAATAACTTTCCTGATCAATTTAATTAATAGAGCGTAAAATCACTTTTTAAATATAAAGTTAAAATATTGATTTGGGAAAGGTTCATTTTTTAATGTAAAATGCCACCACTCATTATCATATGGAATAAAGTTTTCTGATTTCATTATTTCTCTAAGAAGTTTTCTGTTACTTTTCTGGGTTTTGTTTAAATTTTTAAAATTGAAATGAGATTTTTCTCCAAAATAATCCCATTCTCCACCCATATCTAAAGTATCCCCTTTTAATCTAATTAAAGTTAAATCAATTGTACTTCCTCGACTATGTCCACTTTTAGCTGCTATGTAGCCTAATTCGAATAGTCTTTCTTTTGGTAATTCCGGATAGTATATTTGTTTATTAATAGTGTCTTTAGGATTTTTAGACCAGGAAATAAATTCATTTACTGCTCTTTGAGGTCTATAAGCGTCATATATTTTTATACCTAGGCCTTTAGAATATAATTTTTCTTGAATTTTAGTTAATGCTTTGGACAAAGCTTTAGTACCTATTACCTTTTTCTTTGAGTAATAGCCTTCTACAACTTTTCCGGTAAAATTATTTTTAGTTGCGTATCTGAGTTCAACTCTTATATTTGGAATTTCTTCATCCAAGAAAACAAAACCCTCAGGGAGTAGTTGAGCTGATAAATTGAAGGATATAAAAAAAAATATAAATAAAGCTTTAATATTTAACAACATAGTCAAGTAATTGAGGTCTAATATTTAGAGTATATAAACCTTTTTGATTTCTATTAGGATAGACTCTATTTGTTAGCAGTATAACAAAAAAATTATTTATTGGATCAACCCATGTCATTGTTCCTGTAAAACCAGTGTGACCAAAAGTTTCATTACTAACTAAATTCGATGGATATCTATTTTGTTCATCTTCTAAGCTTGGTTTATCAAACCCAAGTCCTCTTGGATTAGAGCTTTTAGGAAAAGTTCTTTGAACAAATGTATTTATTGTTTTTGAGGTTAAATATTGTTTGCCATTGTAACTTCCTTTTTGAAGTAACATTTGAAGAAGAGGAGCAATAGATTCAGCATTGGCAAAAAGACCTGCATTCCCTGATATACCGCCCATTAGTGATGCTGCCTCATCATGAACCCAACCATGAACTAATTGTTTTCTAAAAAGGGAGTCTCTTTCTGTTGGGACTAACTCTTTTTTTGAAAATTTTTTTAATGGTAAATAAGATATTCTTTCCAAATTCATTGGTTTATAGAAATAATAATTTAAAAATTCAACAAGACTTTTTCCACTTAACCGTTTAACCAACTCAGGTATAAAAAAATAAAACATACCAGAGTAAACCATTTCATCACCTTCAAGAAGCTCTGTTTTTTTTATTCTTTTAAAGATTTTTTTTTGATATCGTCTATGGACAAATAAAGAATCACTTACTAAATCAGGAAAACGAATGCTTTTATTAAAGGAAAGGGTATTATGTCTAAAATTTCCTTTTTTATTAAATACCAAATTTTGATGAGAGATATAAGGAATCCAACCAGCGTTATGACTTAAAATTTTTTTAAGACTATGTTTTTTTTTGTTACTCCTTTTAAGTGATGGTATCCACTTAGAAACAGGGTCATTAAGATCAAGATCATACAGCTCATGAAGTTTCATTAAAGTCATTGTACTGGCTAAAATCTTGGTTAAGGATGCTAAATCAAAAAGGTGATTATTAGTAACAGGAGTTATAGAATCAAAAGTATGATAACCATAAGATTTATTAATTTGTATGGAGTCCCTTTTAAAGATCAAAACTTGAGCACCAGGGTATGCTTTGTTCTTTATTCCAAAATTAATTAAAGAATCAACTTTATGTTTTAAATTATTAATATTTGAGCCTTTAAATTGTTGTGAAAATGAAATTTTATGAATTAAAAGAATAATTAAAAAAAAGTGAAATAGGTAAATTTTCATGTCTTTAAAATACCAACTTGTGTTGTTGTAAAAATTATATGTTGAATATAATAAATCTCCATATATTTATTTCTAATTCAATAATCACGAAGGCTTAACTACAAATGTTTTCTAAAAATAAAATTTTTATTTTCTTCATTTTTTTATCGATAACTAAAAGTTTATTTTCTCAAGAAGAAAGTGAAGAAAATATAGACGAAATTATACCATTTGATGCTGTAATTGAATCTGAAATGGGCGGTAAAAGAATGAAATTTTACGGGAATACTCGATTTAATTTTAATCAAGCTTACTTTTCAAATTGGATTTCGGGAGGTGAAAGCGCACTAACTTTCTTATATGGTTTAGACTATAATTTTAATTATTCAGACAGAAAAGGACTTGTTTGGGATACTAACCTTTCTTTATCAATAGGGACAACGTATGTTTCAGGCAGTGAATTTTTAAAAAAAGCTGATGATCGCCTTGAAATAAATTCTTTACTGGGTCAACAAATAAATCAGTTTTGGAATTATTCAAGTTTTTTGAAAGTAGAGACTCAATTACTTCCTGGATTTAATTTTTCAAATCAAGATGGAATTGAATCAAGAGATAAAGTCTCTCAATTTTTATCTCCGGCAATTTTACAAACAGGATTAGGTTTTTATTTTAAAAAATCTCAAAATTTTTGGTTAAACTTATCCCCTGTAACAGGAAGAGTAATAATTGTTTCAAAAAAATATACAAATCAATTAGAAGCAGGATCTAAATATTTTGGTGTTGATAAAAATAAAGGAGCAAAATATTTCTTCGGAGCTCTTTTTGACGGATACTTTAAAAAAGAAATCGCAAAAAATATTATTTGGGAAAATAAATTTAACTTCTATATCAATTATCTTGAAGAAACTAAAAATATTGACTTTGATTGGAACGCTAATTTTAGATTTAAAGTGAACAGTGTAGTTTCAGGAACATTCATAATTCATCTACTTTACGATGATGATTTATTGGCTGACCTACAAGTTAGGGAGTTGTTAGGATTGGGTGTAAATATTGATCTATAGTTATTCTAAACCTCTAGCTTTTTTTAAAAACCAATCATAGTTGTAAAAGGTAGCAAAAACATTGTAAATACTACCATGCCCTCGAGGGTAAACCTCGATTAAATTTTGTTTTTCAGAGTCCACAAATCTAATACATGGCAAATTCTTTTTTAATAGTTTAGGGTTAAACCAATTTTCTTGAGCATAAACTACATTATATCCTATGGCTTCAAGATAGGTTCTGCATTTTTTTAAATAGCTTTCGGCTTGTTTAATATCTAAATGTTTTTTACTCCAAATATTTATACTTACTAACTTACCATCTCTTTCAACAAGAGATCTTTTGGTTAATGAATAAGAAGTGCCTTTTCCTAAAGACAAATTTTTAAACCAGTCTGGTTTATTTTTCAAAATGACTTTGGCATCATGAATTGGCATGTCATATTTAAAATCATTAAACAAAACTTGTTGACCA
>MDTD01018138.1_pt1 | contig 12072 bp, 15 predicted proteins | sample 811221 | NCBI WGS metagenome assembly MDTD01 (sample SAMN05326646, study PRJNA326480) | marine metagenome | isolation source: seawater | place: Pacific Ocean: South West | collected 2011 | reverse complement strand
TCAGCATGGGCCTTTCTGAGCAAATCGTGTTCGCAGAAATAGATTACGACAAAATAGATAAAATCCGCGGCATGGATATTTGTGTAACCACCACCGCGCAAACTAACGAAGCTGCGCTTGAACTGCTGAAGGCATTCAAGTTCCCTTTTCGCACATAGCAAGAGATAGATTTATGGCAAAGCGCTCAATGATTGAGAGAGAGAAAAAGCGCAGTCGTGTACGCGCAAAGTACATGCAAAAGCGCGCGGCACTTAAGGCGATCATTGCAGATCGTAACGTGTCGGACGAGGAACGTTGGGAAGCACAAGTCAAGCTTCAGGCCTTGCCTCGCAATTCAAGCGCTGTTCGCCAGCAGCGGCGCTGTGGCGTGACTGGCCGCCCGCACGCGGTCTATCGAAAATTTGGGTTGGCTCGAAACAAGCTTCGCGAAGCAGCTATGCGCGGAGATGTTCCGGGTCTGGTTAAGGCGAGTTGGTAGGAATTAGTTCATGACAATGCAAGACCCCATCGCTGACTTATTGACGCGCATGCGCAACGCGCAAATGGCCGGCCACGTGACCGTGGATATTCCTAACTCAAAAGCCAAGCAGGCGATTCTGCAGGTTCTTTTGGATGAAGGATTTATTGAGAATTTTACGGTTCCTGAAGATATCAAAGGTGCCATTACCGTAGACCTGAAGTACCACCATGGTGCACCGGTCATTGAAGAGATAGCACGGGTGAGTCGACCCGGGCTGAGGATTTATAAAGAAAGCAATGACTTGCCACGAGTTCGCGGTGGTTTGGGCGTTGCGATTGTGAGTACTAATAAAGGTGTTATGACGGATAAGGCAGCGCGGGCCCACGGCGTGGGCGGCGAAGTCTTATGTACGGTTTTTTAGAGGTTTTTTATGTCTCGCGTAGCAAATAATCCAGTCGCTATCCCAACGGGCCTTGAAGTGAATTTGAATGGTCAAGAATTTGCGGTAAAGGGAAAGAAGGGCGAATTGCAGTTAACAATTCATAATTCCGTAGCGCTTACACAAGAAGAGGGTGAGTTGAAACTGGCGGCCAAGTCTGAGGAAACGTCTGCTAAAGCCATGGCCGGTACGATGCGCGCCTTGGTACAAAATATGGTCATCGGCGTAACGGACGGGTTTCAAAAGAAGCTGGAGTTGCAGGGGGTTGGTTACCGAGCGCAGGCGCAAGGTAACAAGTTGACCCTGCAGCTTGGGTTTTCCCACCCGGTTGAATATGAGTTGCCAGACGGTATCGGCGCTGAAGCAACCAGCCAGACAGAGATTGTTATTTCGGGTGTCGACAAGCAGAAAGTAGGTCAGGTGTGTGCAGAGATACGCGCCTTTCGTCCACCAGAACCCTACAAGGGTAAGGGTGTGCGTTATGCGGGCGAGTACGTCCGCAGGAAAGAAGCGAAGAAGAAGTAGTAGCCGCTTAAATGCCGCAATGATTCGCGGCGCCGGCGAAGATGGGTGTGCGGTGAACACCGGCACGGGTTGTATTGGAGTGGATCCAGAAATGAATGAGAAAAAGAGCAGTAGACTTCGCCGCGCTCGACGCGGACGTATGAAGATGCGCGAACTGGGCACAGTGCGATTGAGCGTCAATAGAACGCCGCGCCATATCTATGCCCAAGTAATTGCTGCAGACGGCAGTCACATTTTGGCTCAGGCGTCCACTTTAGAGGCAACCCTGCGCGATGGCGCAACCGGCAATGTTGCGACGGCTGAAAAGGTTGGCAAGTTGATTGCTGAGCGCGCAAAAGAAGCAGGTATTACCAGTGTGGCGTTTGACCGTTCTGGGTTTAAGTATCACGGTCGAGTTAAAGCGTTGGCGGATGCAGCACGCGAAGGCGGATTGGAGTTTTAGATGGCATATTCCGAAGAAATACGAGAGGAAGGGCTGGTTGAGAAACTTGTTCAGGTTAACCGGGTTGCCAAGGTTGTAAAAGGCGGTCGGATATTTGGTTTTACGGCGTTGACGGTTGTGGGAGATGGTAACGGCAAAGTTGGCTTCGGTCGTGGCAAGGCACGAGAAGTGCCCACCGCCATTCAAAAAGCGATGGAGGCAGCGCGTCGGAACATGGTTGAGGTGGATTTGAACGGTGACACTCTGTGGTACGCGACAACGGCGCGTCACTCTGCCTCGAAGGTATATATGCAACCAGCTTCAGAGGGTACTGGCGTAATCGCTGGCGGCACCATGCGAGCAGTTTTGGAAGCCGCTGGCGTGCAGAATGTGTTAGCTAAATGTTATGGCTCAACGAACCCTGTGAATGTTGTCCAGGCAACGTTCAAAGCATTACGAGCAGCTCGTTCGCCTGAGCGCATAGCGCAAAAGCGAGGCAAGGCCGTAGAGGACGTCGTTGCATAACGGCGGGTAAAGGTAGGAACTAAACATGAGCGATAAAACGGTAACAGTGACTTTAACGAAAAGTCCTATTGGTCGGCTAAAGAATCATAAAGCCTGTGTCCTGGGTTTAGGGTTGCGTCGTATTGGCCACACCGTAACGGTAGAAGATACGCCATCCGTTCGCGGCATGATCAACCGCATTAGCTACATGCTGCGAGTCGAGGGAGAAGCGTGATGCGCATGAACGAACTGCAGCCTGCAGCGGGCAGTCATAAAAGTAAACGCCGAGTGGGCCGTGGCCCTGGCTCTGGGTTTGGTAAAACGGCTGCGCGTGGTCAAAAAGGCCAGAAGGCACGCTCGGGTGGTGGCGTTCGGCCTGGGTTTGAAGGTGGCCAGTTGCCCCTGCAAATGCGTATACCGAAGTTCGGTTTTCGCTCGCGTATTGCGCTGACCACAGCTGAGGTGCGGTTAAGCGAATTGGCGAAAGTAGCAGGTGAGCAGATAAATCTTGAGACGCTAAAGCAAGCAAATGTAGTCCGGCGCGACATGAAGCGGGTTCGCATTATGTTGTCGGGAGGGATCGCACGAGCAGTCACAGTGGATGATGCAAACGTAGCCGTCACCAAAGGCGCAAAAGCAGCCATCGAGGCGGCAGGCGGCAAAGTCGCTTCAAGCGGTGAGGCGCCAGCGAAGAAAGTGGCGAAAGCGAAAGCGGTAGAGGAGTCGGTTGAAGCGGAAGATTCAACGCCAAAGGATGCGACTGACGATGATCCAAGCGGCAGCAGCGAATAGCAGGGTCTGACAGAACATCAGTTATGACACGTAACCAAAACGACATGGCCAATCAACTCGCGGGCAACCAGGCTGGAGTTGCAGAACTCCGCAGCCGACTGCTGTTCGTGCTGTTTGCGCTTGTTGTTTATCGTGTTGGTACACATATCCCCGTTCCTGGAATTGACCCCGGCCAATTGCAGGCGCTATTCAATCAAAACCAAGGCGGCATCTTAGAGTTGTTCAACATGTTCTCGGGTGGTGCCTGGGAACGCATGAGTATCCTAGCCCTAGGCGTAATTCCCTATATCACTGCCAGCATCATCATGAATCTTTTGACAATGATGTATCCGCAGTTTCAGCAGTGGCGCAAAGAAGGGGATGCAGGACGACGTAAGATCACCAAAGCGACGCGCTATTTGACCCTCGGCATAGCTTTGATTCAGGGCACTTCGCTAGCGGTAACTCTGGGTAATCAGGGTCTAGCGTTTGATAATGGGTTCGTATTTCTATTTATTGCCACGCTCACTTTGGTTACCGGATCTATCTTTATGATGTGGTTGGGCGAACAAATTACCGAGCGGGGTGTTGGCAACGGTATCTCGCTACTTATTTTTGCCGGCATTGTGTCTGGATTTCCAGCTGCTATCGGACAGATGTTTGAATCCGCGCGACAGGGTAACTTGAACATTATTGTACTGCTGGCCATGGCGGCAATTGCGGTAGGTTTGGTTTGGTTTGTTGTACGCGTGGAACGCGGTCAGCGACGCATTACCGTCAATTACGCCAAGAAGCAGCAAGGGCGCCGGGTTTTTCAGGCTCAGAGCAGCCATTTGCCGTTAAAGATAAACATGGCTGGTGTGATCCCCGCTATTTTTGCCTCGAGCTTGTTGCTCGCCCCGGCCTCTATGGCGAGTTGGTTTGGTAGCAACCCAGGTATGGATTGGCTGCAGCAGGTGTCGCTGGTGCTGTCGCCGGGGCAGCCGCTTTACATCATGATGTTCGCCGCTGGGATTATTTTCTTTAGCTTTTTCTACACCGCCATCATGTTCGACCCGAAAGATGTTGCAGACAATCTGAAGCGCCAAGGCGCTTACGTTCCGGGCATTCGTCCCGGGCAGCAAACGTCGAAATACATAGATGATGTCATTACGCGGCTAACCGTCTTTGGTGCCCTGTATGTGACACTCGTGTGCTTGCTGCCCGAATTCATGGTGGTGTTTTTTGACGCCTCATTCCAATTAGGCGGAACGGCGGTGCTGATTGTGGTGGTCGTGGCTATGGACTTTATGTCTCAGGTGCAGTCGCATTTGATGAGCAGTCAGTATGCCAAGTTGATGGAAAAATCTAATTTACAAAACTATGGGCGGCGGCGTTAGAGCCCCGCGTAGGTTAGGAAAAATGAAAGTAAGAGCATCAGTTAAGAAAATTTGTCGAAACTGCAAAGTCGTTAGACGGAAAGGCGTCGTGCGAGTGATATGCAGTACTGAACCGCGCCATAAGCAGCGCCAGGGTTAACCTGACGCGGTTATTGGCCAAACACGGAGCGTATAAATGGCACGTATTGCCGGAATCAACATACCGGATAACAAACACGCGAGGATCTCGCTGACGTATATCTACGGCATCGGATTGACCTCTGCGGATAAAATTTGCGATGCAGCTGGGGTTAGACCGGACGCGAACATTGGCGAACTGGACGAGGCGAATCTAGACGCGATTCGCGCCGAGGTGAGCAAGTTTAATGTCGAAGGCGATCTGCGCCGAGAAACGTCGATGAACATCAAACGGTTGATGGACTTGGGGTGCTATCGTGGGATGCGTCATAGACGCCATTTGCCGGTGCATGGTCAGCGTACGAAAACGAACGCGCGTACCCGTAAGGGACCGAAGCGTCCCATTCGTCGTTAGGGTTAGATAGGAACTGTTATGGCCGAAAAAAAGAAAGCAAAGCGCGTAGTTGTTGACGGATTAGCACACATACATGCGTCGTTTAATAACACCATCATCACGATTACGGATCGGCAGGGTAATGCGTTGAGCTGGGCCACCTCCGGTGGATCGGGCTTCCGCGGTTCACGTAAAAGCACGCCTTTTGCGGCCCAAGTTGCGGCGGAGCGGGCCAGCAATGTTGCCGTCGAGTTCGGCATGAAAAGCGTCGATGTATTCGTGAAGGGCCCCGGACCGGGTCGCGAGTCGGCGGTTCGCGCAATTAATGCTGCTGGATTGAAAATCAACAGCATCTCGGACGTTACCCCAATTCCACACAACGGCTGTCGCCCGCCTAAACGTCGTCGCGTTTAGCCGCTAGCGAAGAATTCGAACGGAGAAACTGGAATGGCCCGATATTTAGGACCAAAACTTAAACTGAGTCGTCGCGAAGGCACGGATCTATACCTCAAGAGCGGGGTTCGTCCGATTGACTCCAAATGTAAAATTGACAACGCGCCAGGACAACACGGCATACGTCGAGGCCGGCTTTCTGATTACGCCGTGCAGCTGCGTGAGAAACAGAAAGTTCGACGTCTCTACGGCGTCTTAGAAAAACAGTTTCGTAACTATTACAAGAAGGCGGATCGCAAGCGTGGAGCTACTGGCGAAAACCTTCTTAAGTTATTGGAAAGCCGTTTGGATAATGTCGTTTATCGCATGGGCTTTGGGTCCACCCGGGCGGAGTCTCGTCAGCTGGTTTCGCACAAATCGATCACCGTAAATGGCAGTCTGGTGAACGTCGCGTCCTACCAGGTACAGCCCGGCGATGTGATTGCGGTGTATGAAAAGTCTCGCAACCAATTGCGTATCCAAGCCGCGCTGCAACTCGCGAGTCAACGCGGAGAAATCGATTGGGTTGAAGTTAATGCGGCGAACTTTGAAGGCGTATTTAAGCGCTTGCCTGACCGCGAGGAACTACCAGCAGAAATCAACGAGAACCTCATCGTCGAGCTCTACTCGAAGTAATTGATCTGGCGCATAGCGCCTTAGGAGAGAACAATATGTCACAGTTGGCAAACGAGTTCATGACGCCGCGCAACATCGATGTTCAGTCGAACAGCCCGTGCCGCGCCAAAGTTACCTTAGAGCCACTAGAGCGGGGCTTCGGGCATACGCTGGGCAACACGCTGCGCCGTATCTTACTTTCGTCTATGCCGGGGTGTGCGATTACCGAGGTACAGATCGACGGTGTACTCCATGAGTACAGTACGCTTGAGGGTGTGCAAGAGGACGTCATTGATATTCTGCTTAATTTAAAGGACATCAGTGTGCTGCTGCACAATCAGGACGAGGCGGTGATTACGCTCTCGGTTTCGGGCGCCGGCAAAGTTACAGCTGGAGATTTTCAGCTTACCGAGGATGTGGAGATTGCCAATCCCGAGCATCAAGTGTGCACGCTGAACGAGAGCGGCTCTATACGAATAGAGGCCAAAGTTACAAAAGGTCGTGGTTATCTGCCTGCGGATGCTCGCGATAGCGCTGAAAGCGCCGAAGAGTCACGACCAATTGGGGTGCTGCGTCTAGACGCGTCATACAGCCCGTTGCGCCGAGTGTCTTATAGTGTTGAAAGTGCACGTGTAGAGCAACGAACGGATTTAGATAAGCTGATTCTTGATTTAGAAACGAACGGCACAATCGATCCAGAAGAAGCGATTCGACGCGCTGCAACCATTTTGCAGCATCAACTGGCAGTATTCGTTGACCTAGATAACGAGGGCGAGCAGGTTGTAGAGGAAAAGGAAGACGAAGTCGATCCTATCCTGATCCGTCCCGTAGACGATTTAGAATTAACAGTAAGGTCAGCGAATTGCCTGAAAGCGGAGAATATCTATTACATTGGTGACCTCATACAACGTACTGAAGTCGAGTTACTGAAGACCCCGAATTTAGGCAAAAAGTCGCTTACAGAGATTAAAGATGTGTTGGCAACCCGAGGGTTGTCCTTGGGTATGCGTCTTGAAAACTGGCCGCCGCCGAATCTGCATGGTGGTCGGATTTAGGGCATCACTGCTGCAGCGCGATAAAAACCAGATCATTAAAACAAGATAGAGCATAGGAACGAACCATGCGTCATCGAAAGAGTGGCAGACAGCTCAATAGGAACAGCTCGCACCGGCAAGCCATGTTTCGCAATATGGCGGCGTCATTGATAGAAAGTGAAGTCATCAAGACGACTTTGCCGAAAGCGAAAGAACTACGTCGTGTTGCAGAGCCGCTGATAACCCTCGCAAAGGAAGATTCGGTGGCAAACCGCCGTTTGGCCTTTTCACGCACGCGCAGCAAAGCTGCGGTCGGCAAATTGTTTGGCGAGTTAGGCCCTCGGTATCAGAGCCGTCCAGGCGGCTATACGCGGATCCTAAAGTGTGGACACCGTGCTGGAGACGCCGCACCGATGGCCTTTGTGGAATTGGTTGACCGGCCTGTTGTGGACGCCGATGAGATGGACGCGGAGTATTTGGATGCCCAGGAGGAAGTGCAGGAGGCAGCGCCTGAAACTGCATCTGAACCGGAGCCCACAGAAACAACGGATGCCACAACTGCCGAGACTGCTGTAGAAGAAGCGGACACCGAGGCGCCGTCGGAAGAAGAGAAGAAGTAGCCGACCTTGAACGCAAGTTTTCACCCAACACCGCGGACGTTGATGGGGCCAGGCCCCTCGGACGTACATCCGCGTGTTCTCAGTGCCATGAGCAAAGCGACCATTGGGCATTTGGATCCCGAATTCATTGCCCTTATGGAAGACATCAAAGATCTGCTGCGTTACTGCTTTCAGACCAAAAACGCTCTAACGCTGCCGCTGTCCGCACCTGGTTCAGCGGCTATGGAAGCTGCATTCGCCAATTTATTAGAGCCTGGCGACAAAGCCATCGTTTGTATTAATGGCGTATTCGGTATGCGCATGGCGGAAAATGTCCGGCGCATGGGCGGGGAATTGGTCACAGTTGAGGACGATTGGGGCACGCCCGTCGACGCTGAAAAGCTGCAAACCGCATTAGCCGAGCATCCGGACGCCAAAATAGTGGCGTTTGTGCATGCTGAAACTTCTACGGGGGTATGCTCTGACACAAAGGCGCTCTGCGCCATGGCAGCTGAGGCAGGGTGTCTCTCAATTGTAGATTCCGTTACTGGTCTCGCTGGAGTTGAGCTGCGCGTCGACGACTGGGCTGCAGATGTGACCTATTCGGGCACTCAGAAGTGTTTATCAGCGCCGCCAGGTATAAGTCTGATCACGTTCAGCGAGAAGGCGGCGGATAGGGTCCAATCGAGAAACACTCCGGTACAGAGCTGGTTTTTAGATCTATCGCTGTTGATGGCGTATTGGCAGGGGGAGGGCGCTCGGACTTATCATCATACGGCGCCGGTGAACGCGATGTACGGCTTGCATGAAGCCCTGTTAATGGTCAAAGAAGAAGGGATTGAGAACGCTTGGCAGAGACACCGGGAAATGCATGAATCACTGGCTCAGGGTGTGCAGTCATTAGGTCTAGATTTTGTAGTTGCCGCCGACAGCCGACTGCCACAGCTAAACTTAGTTCGTTGTCCGGAAGGATTGGATGAAGCCGCTGTGCGCAAGCGTTTATTGCACGACTACAACCTGGAAATCGGTGCGGGCCTTGGTGCTTTTGCCGGCAAAGTGTGGCGCATTGGCTTAATGGGTTACTCTGCTCGCCGGGAAAACATCGAACTGTGTATTAGCGCTCTGCGCAGCTGCATCTGACGGACACTAAGCTTTAAGCAGAGGGCGCAAAAACTTTCCGGTATGCGACCGCTTAATTTTGACAACCTGCTCGGGTGTTCCGGTAGCAATGATAGAGCCACCGCCTGTTCCGCCCTCGGGGCCGAGATCGATAATCCAGTCTGCTGTTTTGACGACGTCCAAATTGTGCTCGATGACCACTATGGTATTGCCTTGGTCGCGCAGTCGATGGAGCACCTCCAGTAGTTGCGCGATGTCATGAAAGTGCAGTCCGGTGGTTGGTTCGTCCAAGATATACAGGGTTTTCCCAGTGTCGCGTTTTGACAATTCCCTAGACAGTTTTACGCGCTGGGCCTCGCCGCCCGAGAGTGTCGTGGCAGATTGGCCAAGGCGAATATAAGAAAGTCCGACATCTACCAATGTCTCTAACTTACGCGACAACATCGGTACGGCGGCAAAAAAATCGCTCGCGTCTTCAACGGTCATGTTCAGTACTTCGTGGATGTTTTTGCCTTTATAACGAATATCGAGAGTTTCTCTGTTGTAGCGCTTGCCGTTGCAGGTGTCGCAGGACACATAAATATCCGGCAGGAAATGCATCTCGACTTTGATGACCCCATCGCCTTGGCAGGCTTCGCATCGGCCTCCTTTGACGTTAAAGCTAAAGCGCCCTGGTTTATAACCTCGTGCACGCGCCTCCGGTACCTGCGCGAACAATTCGCGAATCGGCGTAAACAAGCCGGTATAAGTCGCGGGGTTAGATCGCGGTGTCCTGCCAATAGGGCTTTGATCAATGTCGACCACCTTATCCAGGTGCTGTAAACCATCGATATTTTCGTACGGTCGTGGCTTAAGGGTGGAGGCTTTATTCAACTCGGTGGCGGCCAATGGATATAGCGTGTGGTTAATCAGAGTCGATTTGCCCGAGCCCGAGACACCCGTGACGCAGGTAAAGAGCCCACATGGAATCGTGAGGGTTACGTTTTGCAGATTGTTGCCATTGGCACCAGACAGTATTAGTGCCTTGTCGGGGTTCGAACGCGTGCGCTTTTTTGGCACTTCGATTTGCTTCTTACCGCTAAGATATTGTCCGGTAATAGACGACTTGGTTTTGGCCACCTCGGTAAACGAGCCCTGCGCAATAATCTTGCCGCCGTGGACCCCGGCGCCGGGTCCAATGTCTATGAGATGATCTGCCCTGCGCATGGCCTCCTCGTCGTGTTCGACGACCAGCACCGTATTACCAAGATCCCGCAGGTGTTCTAGAGTTTTGAGCAGCCGCTCGTTATCTCTTTGATGCAAACCGATGGAGGGTTCATCGAGTATGTACATAACTCCCACCAGTCCGGCACCAATCTGGCTGGCCAGCCGGATACGTTGGGCCTCGCCGCCTGACAGCGTCTCGGCGCTGCGATCAAGGGTTAAATAATTCAAGCCCACATCAACCAAGAACTGCAACCTTGCCTGTATTTCTTTGAGGATCTTCTCAGCAATGGTAGCTTTCTGGCCTCGCAGCTTTAGAGTGGAAAAATGATCAAGAGTGGCTGCAACCGACCCATTAGTGACGTTGGGCAGATTCGTTCCACCTATAAATACGTGGCGTGACTCCTCGCGCAGGCGTGTGCCTAAGCAGTCGGGACAGTCGGCGACCCGCAGGTACTTTTGTAAGTTTTCGCGCACCATGTTGGAATCTGTTTCGCGAAAACGTCGTTCCATATTCGGCAGTACCCCCTCAAAGCGATGACGTCGACGGATAATGTCCCCACGATCGTTGGCGTAACTGAAATCGATTTGCTGGCGACCGCTGCCGAATAGGATTACATCACGATGCTTTTTGCTCAGTTTCCTGAACGGGAGTTCGATATCGAAACCGAAATGAGCGGCCAGTGAACTGAGCATGTGAAAATAGTACACATTGCCTCTGTCCCAGCCGCGTATCGCGCCTTCGGCAAGGGTGAGGTCTTTATCTGCAACGACCAGCGCCTCGTCAAAAAACTGCGTCACGCCAAGCCCGTCGCAGCTGCTGCAGGCGCCGGCGGGGTTATTAAAGGAAAACATTCTCGGTTCTAACTCGGCGATTGCGTAGCCGCAACTGGGACAAGCAAACTTGGCAGAAAATACGATGGGGTCGGCACCCGAGTCATCCATGTCCATCACCAGCGCAACGCCGTCGGACAATTCCAAAGCGGTCTCAAAGCTTTCTGCGAGACGTTGCGCAATGTCACTGCGGACCCGCACTCTATCGATTACAGCTTCGATGGAATGTTTCTTGTTTTTGTCCAGCGCCGGCGTCTCATCGAGATCTACGACCAATCCGTCGATACGTACACGAACAAATCCATTGCTGCGCAATTCTTGAAAAACATGCAGGTGTTCGCCCTTCCGTTCGTCGATAATCGGCGCGAGCACCATGACCCGTTTTTCATCCAGCTGCGCCATCACTTGGTCGACCATTTGGCTAACTGTTTGCGCATCGAGCGGTAAATTATGATTAGGACATCGAGGTTCGCCGACGCGTGCGTACAGCAGCCGCAGATAATCGTAGATCTCGGTAATCGTGCCTACAGTTGAGCGCGGGTTATGCGAAGTAGACTTTTGCTCTATCGAGATCGCTGGCGATAGTCCCTCGATGTGGTCAACGTCTGGTTTTTCCATCATCGACAGGAATTGACGAGCATAGGCAGACAGCGATTCGACATAACGCCGCTGGCCCTCAGCGTACAGGGTGTCGAACGCCAGCGAGGATTTTCCCGAGCCCGAAAGTCCGGTAATGATGACCAGCTTATCCCTCGGAATGTCCAGATCTATATTGCGCAGATTGTGGGTGCGTGCACCCTTGACCGATATTGTGTCCAACCGAGTAAACTCGCTTTTGTTCTTTGCTGAAATTGATCCAACATAATAGGATCGTGGAAACGCGGCAATACTATGAGTGATTCGGTGTGATGAACGCGTGCAAGGATTTTCGGTTAGGCCCGTTGGATGCTATAGACTACACTTGAAGCTATTGCATAGGCGGAGATCGATATGGCACGAGGCGTCAATAAGGTTATTTTAGTAGGTAACTTAGGTCGTGATCCCGAAACTCGGTATGCGCAGAATGGCACAGCGGTGACGCGCTTCAGCGTGGCTACCTCGGAGTCTTGGCGCGACCGTGCTTCTGGAGAACAGCAAGAAAGGACCGAATGGCATAATGTGGTTTGTTTTGCGCGCTTGGGAGAGATTGCCGGCGAGTATTTACGCAAAGGCTCCAAGGTCTATAT
>MDTD01189086.1_pt1 | contig 12073 bp, 13 predicted proteins | sample 811221 | NCBI WGS metagenome assembly MDTD01 (sample SAMN05326646, study PRJNA326480) | marine metagenome | isolation source: seawater | place: Pacific Ocean: South West | collected 2011 | reverse complement strand
TCTGATTGACGGCCGCACCAAGAGACAGGTCTGGGAGGGAGCTGAAGGAATAGACTCCACTCTATATGATTCAGTGCTAGAATGCTCAAGCCCAGCAGGACGACTCACTCCTTCACTTCTATCATCGTGTAAGGCTGCAATTTCCTCATGGCGCGATGAAAAATCCTCGTTAATCATAGTAGAGGGAGAGGAAGATCTAGCCCCTCTACTCCTACACCCTCTCGCACCTATCGGCTCGGTAATCCTCTACGGTCAGCCAGGTGAGGGAGTTGTAATCAGGCGATGTGGTGAGGATGCCAAACAGCGCTGCCGTAGACTACTGAGCGGGTTTGAGATCAGTGAGTGATCAAGAAGCATCCTCAAGCGTGTGGATGCCGAATCCGAAACTAACGAGAATCACCATCACCGCATAGACTCCGGGGTCGACCCAAGTGGTATTCAGCGAACTCCATGACAGGTAGAATATCACTCCGAATACAATCAGCCAACTCGCCATGGTTCTCCTGATTCCATTCTCCGATGACATCAGGCTGGTAGCCACAGGACCGCTTGGCAGTCCTCTGAACCACTCCATTACACCACCATCAAAAATCCTCTTCATCCCAATGGATCCCAAAGTCAACAAGACGACCCCGAGCAGTGCGAACACCACGTCGTCGAGCACTAGGCCAGCACCGTCGTGCACGACATTTGAAGCAGCACTGTCTCCTGAGATGAATCCAATCCACATCACCTTGAATCCGGGGGAATAGGCCCCGATTGCAATATTGACCAGAGTCAGCAGGATGACCCAGAATCCAAGTGCCATGGCCAGAGTTGACATTGCCTGACTCGGCCTACTGATGGTCTCTTTCCAGTCAGTTCCCTGCATGGCCATCGAGGCGGCGACCTTGCACCTCGGTTTAACCGTTGTCTGAGGCAGTAATGCCCTTTCACAGTTGACTCTGCAGGTTGTATCTGCCGAGAGCCGCCTCGGCAATCAGCGGTTCGGAATCACTCATTGTGGAAATCGCATCGACCCCTTTGGGGATGGCGGAGTTAACCTGCTTACTCCTTCCGCCCCTGCCTTTGCTGACGTTCCTAGCTATGATGATCCCGAGAGTGTCCAGTTCATTGAGGAGCGATGAGATACGCCTCGGAGTCAAAGGCTCGACCGAGATCTTCATGCAAGCCTCGGTATATGTCCTGTAGGTCTCCCCCGTCGAGATATTTCTCAGACCATTGTCCTCATTCAACTTGATTGCAAGAACGAGCAGTTTCTGATGTAGCGGCAGAGTCTTGAGAACCGGAGTGACTTGGTCGTACTCAAGTTGGCTCTGAGCCAATCTCACGTGCCTTCTGTCGACAGTCTTCTGAGCCCTCTGCTCAGCCTTCTGGACCGAGATGCGAAGCAAATCGAGAGCCCTGCGGGCATCACCATGCTCTTGCGCTGCCAAGGCGGAGCAGAGTTCCAACACCCCTTCCTCCAACACCCCTTCACGCAGCCCTGTCCGAACCCTCTCGCTCAGAATGTCTTGAATCTCTGGGGCCCCATAGGGGTGGAAGACCAAGTCCTCCTGACTCAATCTGGAAGTGACTCGAGGATCCAGTTGCTGAGTGAAGTTGAGGTCATTGCTGATTCCGATTATGCAGCATCTCGAACTCCTAAGCGAGGTATTCAGACTGGTGAGGTTGTACAGCAGACCGTCCCCCGCTCTGGCGACCAGATTGTCAATCTCGTCAAGGACGATGATATGTACTCCTCCGGCCCTGTCCATCCTAATGATCAGTTCATCGAGGACCCTATCCGTAGGCCATCCAGTGAATGGGATGGGCGAATCACCTCTCCTCCCAAGCTTGCTCGCGATGGTCTGGACAACTCTGTACTTGGTGTCGACATTACGACAGTTAATCTCGTAGGTCTCGACACTCTGCCCCATCTCCTTACCTTTGTCAAGCAGCTGTCCGAGGACGAATCTCGTGACCACTGTCTTGCCTGATCCTGGGACTCCGTAGAGCAGCATGTTGGATGGGATGTGACCATTCAAAGCATCGACCAGATTCCTCACCAGAGCCTCGACCTCGTGGTCACGGTGAGGCAGCCTCGAAGGCTCAAAAGCGTGGTCGAAAGCCCGTCGATCAATGAAGAGACAATCCTGCCCAAGAATTTTTTCGAAAATGTTTCCTTCCATTTTCTTTCACCAACGGGCCAAACACGATTGTCGTATCATCAAGACCTTGCATCAAGATGTGCCCGACAACGTGGATGTCAAGCGAGGATGTTAGTGGTAATAAGACTGTTTGACGAGACTAGAACTTGGTCGACTTTTCTTCAATCCAGATGCCAATATAGTTAGATTCGAAAAGACTCCCCCAACACATGACTAGTATCTCCCCAGTATAGCGTTTTTTAGGATTCTTTATCGGTGTGGAAAATACATCACTAATGAATTGCGATCGAGATTCCTGCACGCCGCCTAGGTGCAGCAGAAATCTCGCCGCGAGAACCATCTAGAGCCTGCATTCACAGACCCGAAAATGAGATTACACTAGTTGCATATTTATCCATGTATAAATCATGATAAAATAATCAAGAATTTCTTTGCATCAATATCGTGCCATCATCACCGATTTGCAGACTGTCACCATCCTCAATCTGAATAACAGACTCGGGCAGCTCGGGCATCGCGAATCCAGACTCCTCCCCTTTTGCGCTAGAGTAGTTGTGGGTGACCAGAATGAGAGCATGAGGGTGCCTCTGGGAGAACTCGACGACATCGGAAGGAGTATGGTGATGAGGGCTTTCCACGAAATCTGGAATTCCCATCTCGAGCAGAACCACTTGGCATCTGGCCGCCCTCTTGTCGATTTCCTCACACGGTCCCGAGTCGCCGCAGTGCAGGAATCTCAGGCCACTTGAATGAATCAACTCGTAGCCGTGAGGGTCGGTCTGCTCGACATGCCTCACAGGGAACCTCTCATACGACCAGTCAGTCCCGACAAGTTGGCCAGACTCGGACTCGGACCAAGCCACACGCTGGTCCAAAGAATCCTCAAGACTACCAGGGAATCCCGTCTTGCACAGATTACCCAACAACTCCTTGCCTTCTGGTCTGAGGTGTACATTCAGGACGGTATTGGAATCTGGGTCAGATATGTACTTCCTCTCAAGCAGTAGGAATGGGAAGCCGAAGGTGTGGTCGGCGTGCCAGTGTGTTATGAGTATATGGCGCAGATCGCCGGGGGAGGTCCCGCACCGTCTGAGTTGGGCTAGCACTGTAGGAGGCGTATCAACCAACACACAACCATCGACTAGGGCGAGCGCATGCATCCTACCAGGAGGCATGAATGCGTTGCCCGTGCCAAGGAAGTCTATGCGCGCCATGTGCTCCGATAGGGGCATCCCGACTTGACCTCATCGCATTGAATCGATTGCTGCTTCTAGCCCACCGTCAGCATTTGTTCATAAACAGGCCTTGTCTCGACGGCTCGCCAAAGGGGGTTGCACATGTCGGATTGGAGTGCGAAGAACCCCTATGTCTCAAAGTTGAACGAGAACTGGATTCTCAACGGCGAGGGTTCTCGCAAGGAGACCAGACACATCGTCTTCGACCTAGGAGACTCCGGTCTGGAATACAAGGCAGGCGATGCATTGGGAGTCATCCCACAGTGTCCGCCCGAACTGGTCCAAGAACTGCTGGATGCTTGTGGCTTCAATGGAGACGAAGAGGTTGAGACACACCTTGGTGAGTGTAGCATCAGAGAGGCGCTGACAAACAGGTACGAGATTCACAGAATTTCCAAGAAGTGGATAGGCAACCTCGGAGACAGGCTCGCCTCGGGCTCGCCCAAGATTGAGATTAGGATAGTCGGCAGGCAGCGCTCGTCGACGGAGGACGGCGAGTTGGTGATGGACTGGAGTGGTTCAGGAGTCGAAGATGACGTGCCTGAGGGATATGTCGAAATCGGCTCTGCCAGTGACCCAGCAGAAGAGCTCTGGAACACTCTGATGGACGACTCAGATGCCATGGAGGACTACATGTGGTCGAGGGACTACATCGATGGTCTAGCCGACTTCGGCCACATTGGATTCACCCCTCAGCAGTTTGTCGATGGCATGGACAGGCTCAAGCCCAGACTATACTCAATCGCCAGCAGTCCCGACTTCGAGCCGGGCACCGTACATCTCACCGTCGCCATCGTTAGGTACCACCACCATGACAGAGACAGAGCTGGACTTTGCACCGGATATTTGGCCGATCGCTGCGATGTAGATGATACCGAGATTGGCGTTTTCATGTCGCCTACTCGGTCATTCGTTCTGCCAGAGGACGGCTCGACTAACATCATCATGGTAGGTCCAGGTACTGGAATTGCTCCTTTCCGAGCATTCCTTCAGCAGAGGCAAATGGATGCCTCGACCGGACGCAACTGGTTGTTCTTCGGAGACTGGACCGAGGAGGGAGAGTACCTCTATCGCGAGGAGATGGAGGCTTGGAGAGAGTCGGGCCTGATTGACCGACATGATCTGGCTTGGTCGCGTGCGGGCCCTGAGAAGGTGTACGTCCAGCACCTGATGAAGCAGAACGGCGAGGAGATCTGGAACTGGATAGACAATGGGGCGTACTTCTACGTCTGTGGCGACAAGAACTACATGGCCAGAGATGTGCACTCCACACTCATAGAAATCTGTTCGGAATACGGCGGAATGTCGGAAGACGAGGCCAAGGATTTCGTCGAGACTGGTCTGATGAAGACCGAGAAGCGCTATCTACGCGACGTATACTGACTACTCTCCGCATTGCTCATACAGCGTCTGCCGGAGCGCATCGCTATGTTCCGCCGTGTTTTGATTGCTAATCGCGGCGAAATCGCGCTTCGTATCCTACGCTCTCTACGCGCGCTAGGGATAGAGGGAGTCGTCGTCCACGGGCGTGAAGACAGGCTAACTTTGCCTGTGAGGATGGCGGACGAAGGAGCTTTCATCCCGAGGGATGACCCCTTGGCATCGTATCTCGACATAGAAGCTGTAGTCGCTGCCGCTAAGGAGGTCGGAGCAGACGCTGTACACCCTGGATATGGGTTCCTAGCCGAGAATGCAACGCTAGCAGAGAGGCTAGCTGAGGAAGGAATTGTATTCATCGGACCCAGCCCGAAAGTTCTCAGATTATTAGGGGACAAGATTTCGGCCAGAGATGCAATGGTCAAGGCTGGACTCCCCGTGGCCAAAGGTTCGGGGCAGCCAATTTCAGACGAGGCAGAAGCTCTCAGTATGGCCGAGGAAATCGGCTACCCTGTGATGATTAAGGCAGCCGCCGGAGGAGGTGGCATCGGCATGCAGGTGGTTAATTCAGGAGATGAGTTTGATTCTGCCTTGAGACTATGCCAAGGTCGGGCACTATCTGCCTTTGGTGACGATAGAGTATTTGTCGAGAAGTTCATCGAAGGTGCTCAGCACATCGAATTTCAGGTGCTCGGGGATGGAAACAAAGCAGTGCATTTCGGAGAGAGGTTCTGCTCCATACAGAGACGCCATCAGAAGATAATCGAGGAAGGTCCGTGGCTCTCAGATGAGGTTCGCGAAGAGCTGGGAGCAAAAGTGGTGGCCGGAGCAGAGGCCGTTGGCTACAAGGGACTCGCGACCTTTGAGTTCCTTCGTGATTCGGATGGCGAGTTCTACTTCCTTGAAGTGAATCCGCGAGTGCAAGTCGAGCACACGGTGACTGAGATGATTACCGGAGCAGACTTGGTTTCCTTGGGAATCAAGGTGGCAGCAGGAGAGCCTCTTCCAATCTCACAGTCGGAGGTCCAAATCTCTGGTCACGCTATTCAGACGAGGATAAACGCCGAGGACCCTTTCACACTCAAACCATCTCCAGGTAGAATCTGGGAGTGTCATTGGCCAGGTGGCCCGGGTGTCCGAGTCGATACTCATTCTCACACCGGTTATGACATGCCACCCTCATTCGATTCTCTACTGGCCAAAGTGATAGTCTGGGCACCTGATCGAGAGGAAGCGATAGCCAAGATGGATGCTGCTTTGGCAGAGACTATAATCATCGGAGTTGACACTCTAATCCCTCTCCACAGAGCAATTTTGGCCGAGTCCGACTTCCGTAACGGAGATATCACAATCGCGTATCTAGATGAGCACCCGGGTATACTCGATGGGGTGTGAAAGATGAAAATCGTAATTCTTGGTAGTATAGGACTCGACGACATAGAGACCCCTGTCTCTAGTGGTTCGGACTTGCTCGGAGGGGCCGCCGCACACGCCGGGATGTCAGCGGGATTCCATCTACCCGCCTCACCTCGCAAGCCACCTTCAGTCGGCTTGGTAAGCGCTGTAGGTACAGATTTTCCAGCTGAGGCACAGAGAACGCTTGAGGACGCGGGACTGAATCTGGCCGGAGTGGTGCGTAAGGATGGAAGCACCTTCAGATGGTCGGGACGATATGAAGGCTCGATGGACGATGTCAGTACCATCTCGACTGAGGTGAATGTCCTTGAAGACCACATCCCCGAGATTCCCGCTTCCTGGAGAGACCCCGATGTCCTGCTTTGTGCAAACACCCACCCTCGCTCTCAGGTTTCTGTACTGGACCAGTGCCCAAGTGCGGTAATCACCGCCCTCGACTCCTTCATGCTCTGGATTGACACAGAATTCGAACTACTCTCCGAGGCGCTCCGCAAGGTGGACATTGCCATTCTCAACGAGGAGGAGGTCTGTGCTATTGCAGGCGATGACCTTGTTCACAGCGCTGCTGCAAAGATTTCCTCGGGCGAGGCCCTCTATGGGGGCACTGCAGCCGGACCAGGGCCGAGTGGAGTTATCGTCAAGCGTGGCAGGAGCGGCTCAGTCGCATACCTAGATTGCGGCACCATCACCCTACCTGCGTATCCGACCGATGAACTCGTCGACCCTACTGGCGCAGGTGACAGTTTCGCCGGGGGGCTGCTCGCAAACATAGCCGGTCGTAAAGGAGCCCTGAATCAGCCCGATACGATGCGTGATGCCCTGTTGCATGCGACCGTCACCGCATCATTCGCTGTAGAGGGGCTAGGAGTATCGGGCATCGCCAATCTCGATCGCGGACGCTATCATGCCAGAGTAGACAAGTATCGCCGCATGGTCGGACTGTGATTATTCGAGACGCTTGATGCCGGGAAGTGGATGAGGGTCACTCTTGGAGGATGTCCTCCTGAGTTGTGAGAATCTCAGCCCGCGTTCTTCGTCTCCGAATTCCGCCTCATCCGATTCCCTATCTTGACCGCTCGACACTCGCTTGACGACCCCGTCCAAGGCCTCCTGAGCAGAGCGCGGCTGCTGAACTCTTGGCCTAGCGCCCCTGCTCACCACATCTGCCTGGTGATCCTGATCGCTTCGCAGTCGGATATACTGTGATGACTGGAATCTTGCTCCGGGAACCTCTACATCCCCATCTGAATCGCCATACTCTGTAGAATAACTCTCATGACGCCTCGATGCCCTGTGACCGGGCCCTAGTAAGGCTCCAATCCAACCCAATCTCTTCTTCGACGCCTTTCTCCTGCCTCCGGTGTTCACTCTTCCAGTCCCCATCGAACTGACGATTCGAGAGACTCCGGGGAACTCCTCAAGGGTGGAGGCATCGATAGCATGCACGGCATCGCCTCCATCAGTCAACAGCGCCTGTCTTGCTCTGGCCTGTTTGACGACACCGGGCCTACACTCTTCGCGAACAGCGACTTCGTTGGGAGCCGGGAGTGATCTAGCCATGTACGGCCCCGCCTCTCCGAATCTGTCCTGAGCCCTTCTAATCATCTGCGAGCTCGTGGGCACTCTTTCTGTGACGGGAGTCCCTGCTGCGTTGATGTAACTCTGAGTGATAGGTAGGTCCTGTGGGGGATGCATCGTCTCGCGAGGTGGAGCCGTGGTTGGTGGAGAGTACGACGAAGTTGGCTCGAAATCGAACATTCCGCCCTCTCCGAATAGATCCATTCCTACAGCAGCCTCACCTAGAGCCGAGTCAATCCGCGATCCCCCTGATGGCTTCTCCTCGTACCAAGAGGGAGACTCCTCCCTGCCCCATGCTCTGGAGTATGCATCAGGCTCGGCCTCTGTAGAAGGCTCATCGAACATCATCATCGGGGAAGTCTCTCCGTTGGGAACAGTCGGGCTAGAAAATGCATCATTGGAGATGGAAGGCATCGGTTCAGGGGGTTCATCGACAGATAGGAATCCCGCCAAGGGGGATGATTCAGGCTCGGCTGGAATGGACAATAGCGGGTCTGAGATGACCTCATCCTCAGTTATGTCCGGAGCTTCCAACAGACCCTTCGGGTCCATTGCGTCTCCCATCGCATCACTGAATGCCGGGAACATCGGCAATTCCACATCAATGTGCTCCAGTCCCTTTCCGGCTTCTTCAATCGAGATTCCGCGACCCACTCTATCGACCATCATGCAGAGTTTTAGCAGCACTCCTTCGCTCCCCGCCACCATGTGACGATCACCGGCCTCGGTCTCAATGGATAGGACCGAAGTCCTCGACAGGAGATATCCGAGAAGAGTCAGAGAGCCGGCGGCAGTAGAGACCAATGCATACGGAGGTAGCAGGACCTTGAGTCCCAGATAAATCGCCATGAGGCTCAACGGTACGGCCCCGGCCGGGAACATTGGGACCTTCATGTGGCGCATTCTAGATATCGATCCCAATGAAAGTCTGACCCCATGGCCATCGAACCTCTCTAGGGTCAGCTGACGCCGTGTGAGAACGGCGACAAACCTCCCTCCTGACCCGACCAGACTCAGATTGCCGAACAGTTCCGACCTCTCTTCATCTTGGTCGGGCGTAAGCCCGACTGAGTACATCCCGAGCAGACCAGCGACTCTGATTGGCTATAACTGCTCGGGATACTGAGCGCCAGGCCGAACCGCTTACGCGCACACGAGAGAACAGCCGTAGGCTGGGGATTCTCTGATTATCAGAAAACAGTGCCCTTATCGCATGGCTTCTCGGGCCTTGTTGGCCTGATTCCACAGTTTCTTCTCCTCGTCAGTAGTAGGAGTGAATTGAGGGATGGAGACTGGTCGCATTTCTGAATCGACGGCCACCATGAAAAAGAAGCCAGAACAGATCTCCTCGCCCTCCCACTCGGAACGTGATAGCCTGCAAGAAATCACATGCACTCCAGCGGTGCGAGGAGATGTCCAGACAACCTTGGAAGTTGTTCTGATTATGTCTCCTTGATAGGCAGGACGTCGGAACTTGAGCGCGTCGACTGAGACGGTGACGAACTCCTTGTGGGCGAACTTGCTGGAGACCATCCCCGCGGCTGTATCCATAATCGACATCAGTCGACCTCCGTACAGTGTATCCATCGAGTTCGTATCTCCTGGAAATACTTCGTTCAGCAGCACCACGGGCTCGAGTGAGTGAGGCTCAGACATCACTATCATTAGGTCTCGAGAGTCCACCCCCCTTCAACCCTACATTCATTCAATCATCGAGAAAACGGTTCTACGACCGTTGTATTCAATCGAAAGTAGCCACTCGCAGGCCTCATGATCAATGGCGAGCTACGTTGGGAACCAAGCGTACTCGAGGACCCTACAGAGGGTAGAATCGTGCTCTGGCCACACCTGCCTTGTGTTCGAATGCCATCATCATTGAGGTATCGAGGACGCTGGGACGGCCTTGCCCTGTTATTCAGTCAGAGCGACCTGAGCGAATGGAGGCAAGACGAGAAGCAGGACAAGGAGAGCCCTGGCGTACACATCCAGGCTGCCATTGCCTCGGGCACAGTCCTTGGCCGATTGATGAAGGACTTGCAAGAGTATGAGGTGGACGGCCCCAAGATTCCGGATCCTGAGCAAGTCAGGTTGCTCCTACACGCAGATAATGCCAGAGGTGGCATGCCGATTTACGCAATCGAGCCGGATTTGGATGACTCTGATTGGACTGAGTGGTTAGAGAGTAGCGCCGATAAGCAGGCTAGCATGTCCAATCTTCTGTCTACTCTGACTACATCTAGGAGGTGGAAGAAGACCAGATCTGGCGTTATTCCCAAAGTGACTAGAAACGATGCGGTAGATGCGGACATGGGGGCAGCAGCAGCATCCTGTGCTGCTTGGTGGATTGAGGAGCAAGGTGCGTTAACCGAGGAACTACTTTCACAGAGAAATACACGATTTGCGGCTAGATTGAGGGGTGCTCTAGCCGATTTAATCAACAGCAGGGTTGATGATGCGGAGGCATCTGACTGCACCCTGCTGGTACCGGTCCACCAAGCTTGGCTGCCCTCCTTGGAGGCCGCAGTCAAGGCTTGGCCGGACCCAGAGCCGGTGAACATGGAGGTGCGATGATGGAGTCTTCGGGGATTTCAGTCAGCGTTGAGACGCAGACTTTCCGATTCATCCCTTCTACTCCGATTTCTCACCGAGAAGCAATCTCTCTTGCGGGCGGCTCAGCCAGTGGTGCGTATGTCGTAATCAGCCACGAGGAGCCCAGAGCCACTTTCATTGTAGAGCCAGATGGATCAGTGCTTGTGCATGGAATTGCTAGGGCTGAGGTTGCGAGAATCGCTGTACAGGAACTCCTCCTCACAATGGGTATGGCAGATGACCACATCGGGATGGAATCGGGTGAGATGCTCATCAGATTCTCAATCGGCAGATCAGTATTGATGCCGCTTGCTGCAGAAAGGTTCGAAGCGATAGAGATGGACGACAGGCTCGGGGCTCTGAGAATCGATGCAACCTTGCACAACTCTCAGGTTATCATGTTCAACAACGGCCACGGCGTCGTTCTGGGGCAGAACTCGAAGAAGATAGCCGACATGGCGGTCCGCCATTGGACCAAGCTCCTAGATGAAGAGGGAGCACTGGCCTGAGATGATGCTCGAGGGCAAGTGGACCGGCCCCATAGTAGACCAGCATATGCATCTCGACCGGTCCGGCCGGTTCCTATCTGCAGTCGAGGAGTTCTCTCGTGCAGGAGGCACTGGAATCATGCTGGTTCACAAGCCAGGTTTCTCGGGTTCGCTTCCAACCAATTTAGTAGGGTACCGCGAGGCCTACGCCGAGACGTTGTCAATGGCTGAAGATGTAAGGAACTCAGTCGGACTAGATGTCGGTGTTGTTTTGGGGCCGCATCCGGTCGCATGGGAACATCAGATAGAACCACTCGGATTGCAAGCCTCAACAGAATTGCATCTCGAAGCCGTCGACCTCGCCCTGAACCATATCGAGGAAGGAGATGCAATCTGTCTGGGCGAGGTCGGGAGACCTCACTACCCTGTTAGCAACGAGACATGGTCATCGGCCAATGACCTACTCTTAGAGGTCATGAGTATGGCATCTTCAGCGAACTGCTCGATTCAGTTGCACGTGGAGGATAATGGTGAGGCATCATGCCGGGAGTTGGCCGACCTTTGCGACAAGGCGGGCCTGCCTCGTGAACGTGCAATCAGGCACTACGCACCTGCCGATATCAGTCCCTCCTTCACCCATGGGCTATCTGCGACTGTCAGCGTTGGCAGAGGCAGTATAGAGGGGCTGGTCAATTCAATCTCCCCGAAGTCATCCCCTTGGGGGATGGAGACCGATTTCCTCGACGACTCCCGCAGGCCCGGAGCCGTTCTGGGTCCCAAGACCGTGCCGAAGCGAACTCAGGAACTGTGCTCGGCCTTGCTAAATGTTGGTTGGGAAGAGGATGAGGTATCGAATCTCATGGACTCGATCCATCGCCGATGGCCCGAGCAGTTGTACTCTATTGCTTAGGGTCCATCATCTCCAGTTTCTGATCAGGGAGGATGAACAGCAGCCCTCCCAAGGCGAACAAGACCAAAGTCAAGGCAAAGCCTTGGAAATCTCCCAGTGGGACCTCATATCCAATCTCGGATAGACTCATCCTCCACAACGGTCCGTTGATGGGCATGAACACAAGCATCAGGGCTACCCCCAACTTCTGTCTTGCTCGCACAACTCCTCGATTGCACTCGCATAGATGAACCGAACGATTGCTTATTCTGGTGCGCCCGCCGGGATTCGAACCCAGGATATGAGGTTGGAAACCTCAGGTGATAACCAGACTTCACTACAGGCGCTATG
>MDTD01151136.1_pt1 | contig 12074 bp, 11 predicted proteins | sample 811221 | NCBI WGS metagenome assembly MDTD01 (sample SAMN05326646, study PRJNA326480) | marine metagenome | isolation source: seawater | place: Pacific Ocean: South West | collected 2011 | reverse complement strand
ATTGGAAAAAGAACTAATCTAGCAAAAAATCTAAATGGTTTTGGCACACTTTCAACAATAATTGTTGGCCATTGATCTTTGGTATCTAAAATATAGAAAAGATCATTCTGTTTTGCCCATTTTGACAATACATATGCTGTTTCTATTGGAGGATATCCTGAAATAATTACATCAGGCTTTTTAATTTCATTTGATTTAAGAAATTTCTTTAAATTTATAGCAAGTATTATATGGTCATAAAATCTAGAAAGACTGACATTTTTTTTATACCCAGGAGAGGAAATTAAATAAACAGATAACTTTTCATTAATCTTTGTAAAATCTGGATTCTTTCTTTGTATTTTCTCTTGATGATAAAAGCGAGAGCTGACTAGTGTTACATTATGTCCTTTTTCAACTAATTTGTTTGCAAAATTCATTGCCCTCATTGGCCTAGGATTTCCTCCATCAATATGAAGAGGCTCTCCGGATTGAAAAATAAGAATATTCATATGTATATAAAGTTTAGATCAAAAAAAATTTAATCCATCACAAACCTAAAAAAGTTTATATCTTTTTCAAGTTCATCAACATCAATTTTACTCTTGTCAGGAACGATAAAAAGGCATTGTCTTCCATCCTCATTGTTGCGAGGTAAGTATTTTTCAACAAAATGATAATGTGGTCGATCTACATAATCATCAAAAATAATTTTAGTGCCTTCTTCAGCATATTTGAGAGTAGACAAAAAACAACAAACTCTAAATCTACCATCAATTAAAACAAGTTTTGGTTTCTCTTTTTGTTGCCAAATATAGTCTGTATAAGTACTAAAATTTTCTTTCCGAGAGTAATCAATTGGTAATCCCCAGTTGCCGATACTACCTAAATTGACATAATGAATATTCAGCCTTTGATTATTATCTTTGTTATCGGATTTGACTTCTTCGACCCACTCAGAAGAGGTATCCACGGAAATAACTTTTGCCGAGGTGTTATTCAAGATCCACTTTGTAGACTTACCGCATCCATATTCACCATAACAACCAATACCACTAACAGAATCTTTAAATAAATGATCATCTCCTAAAAAAAGAACATTTGGGTTGTCAAATTTTTCATTTATTTTTGCTCTAATGATAAAAAAAATTGGAGGTATAAATGATTTTAAAATTTTTAATAACATCTTATGTATTATATTTTTATCACCACTATAAAGAAATATCTATTTAAGAATCTTAATTAATTCAGATCTTAATAATCTTCCTCTTTCATAATATGAGTTTTCTTTAAGAGCAGAAATATTGGGAGAATGGGATATATATTTATTTTCCTTTTTCAAATCAATAAGTTCTTTAATTTGATTAGCTAATTCTTTTCTGCCAATGCAAACATAACCGGTATTGGTTTTCTTTACAATTTCTTGATTATTTTTGTCTTCTCTATCCCCAAAAACTAAAATTGGTCTCATTGCACCCAAATATTCATACAATTTTAAATGTGATAATCCTCCATTTTCATCACCCTCCCAATTAAAAAAAAGTTGAAGATCTGAATTTGCTTGAACTGAAAAAGCATCCTCTCTGGGTATAAGACCATTTTGAAAAACAACTTGATCTAAATTAAATTCATTAATTTTTTCTTGAAGGTTAAATAAATACCTACCGTAAAAATTAACTCTTAAGTCATTTTCTGAGAATAAATTATTATCAAGTCCATCTCTTATACCATTAAGAAACTGTGGATAGTTTTGGTATCCGTCATATATCATTCCTGTATAAACAATTTCTAAAAAATTATTATCATTTTTTCTATCTTTGATGTTTAGTTTTGTGTAACCATTTGGTATAACTAAAGGATTCTGATGATGAATTTCCTTTAATTTTTCTGCATATTTTATTGATACTGTTGAGATAATATTTGCTTTAAATATTATTTTTCTTTCAAGAAAAGTGTCTAATTTCCGCCTCAAACTTGAGAAAGGATATACGGGATTATTACTCCAGGAATCTCTAAAATCTGCGACCCATTTCAAATCATATTTCTTCGAAAGTTTAGAGGCTACCATATGAGATGTCATGTATGGTGATGAGCTTATTAAAACATCAGGTGTATCAACTTTGATTTCTTCGATGGAAGTTTTATATGCGGATTTATACCATGAAATCTCAATGTCAGGTATCCCAAAAAATTCCTGAATCTTAAATAAAAGGAAGTCTATTACTTTAGACTTAATTTTAACAGCTCTGGAGTTAGAAGAAGATTTCAGCTGCTCTGTGAGGCTTATTTCTTTTTTGAAGCCCAAGAACCAAAAAATCTTTCTAAATATTTGAAGAACATCACCATTATAGGGCGCATTAATTACTTGAAATTTTTTTGAATTAAGTTCGTTTAAACCCCAATTTTCCATATAATTTACAGAGCTAATTGGAGTTACCACCCTTATATCATCTCCTCTTTCAATGAAGTACTGACTTAAACCAGGAATTCGAGGTGATGCATGATCCAAGTTAGAAATAATTAATATTTTCAAGATTTTCAACCCTTATAATTATGCACCTCTTTTTTGCAACAATGCTAAACTAATTATTACTGTAAAGGAACATAAAATAAAGAATATTGTTATTTCAAAAACTCCAGATGCAGGCCCTACAAAAATTTCAAAATCTATAAATGTAATTATCAACAAAGATAAAAAAGAGATGAGAGTAAATAAATAATTTTTTAGGGGATAAAAAACTAAGAAGTATCTTTGCAAACTGAAATAAGTTGTCCAACATAAAGATGTAGTTGAAATTAGTGTGCTGTCTATAAAAGTCCACTCAGATTTTGGATACAGAAACTCTAATAAATAAGGCCCTATTAACACAAAAAGCATGCATATAGAAAAGGAGAATAAAAAATATAAAATAAATTGTTTGCGGATGTTATTTTTTTGTTTAATTTCTGCGTCAGCAGATCTTGCAAACCTTGGAAAAATGTAGCCTTGAAATGATTCTGGTATGTAAATTAGGAAACCAATGAAGCTCATATAAATTCCAAAAATTCCAATCGCATCATAGCCATAATCTCTATAAATATCTCCTCTTACAAGTATGTTGAGAATTGGTATAGATAATCCTGCAATCATAACAGGAAACGAATATTTAATAAGATTCATAACTAGATCATTCAAATGCTTCAAATTAAAATCAGTATCTGATTGATATTTATTAATACAGAAACTCACTTCAAATCTCAAATAGAGCAATAATACAAATGAGCCACCAATATAAATTATAAGTGATGTCCAGAAATCATAATTTAGAATAAAAATTGAAAATGCAAACATAAGCCTAGGGGCAATTCTTAACAAAAGAAATGTCAAATACCTCGGAGAAATCTTTGCTCTTAAATAATTAAGAAATATTTCAAATAATCCCTCAATTAGAACAAAAAAGAAAAGAATCAAAATACCTTTATCAGTTGCAGATGTTCCACCAAGAAATATTTGTGCATCACTTGATGCAAATGTAACTATTGATATGTAAGTTAATGAAGTTAACAATAAAAATAAAAAAGAAATTACATTTATAAGTTTTGATATTATTTTTTTTGAAATCTTATTATCTATAAATAGTCTTAATATGCCATTTCCTAAACCAAGAGCAATTACTCCACAAAGGACCCCTGGTAAAAAATTTAGTTGTGTCCAGAAAGCAAATAAATCCTCAGCAACTAGTCGAATCAAATAGAATACAATTACAAAACCAAGTAATCTGTCAGCAATTAAAGTAAACGTCAAAAATAAAAAATCTCTATTTTTTGTAACTAAACTAATTAAATTCATGCAAATCTGTTATTGAATTCATGGATTAATTCTTTATTTAAAATTTGTCCTGATAAAATTACTGCCCACCACAGCATAAGATCAGTAGTATTTGTAATAAATAAAACAATAAAACTATTAGTAATTACAAGAGCCAAAATGGACAATGTCCTGAAAGAAATTAAATTATTTAAATAGTATGAAATAAACTGCAGTATAGAATTGCAAGCACAAATGAAAATTAACAATAAATAAATGATGCCTCCATCAAATACTACAGCTGGCACTCCAGATGGCCTGACTTTATTATCCGCTGAATTATCTAAATATTCTGATAACTCATATTGATGTGAAGTTAAACCCGATCCAAAAATAAATGTAAATGGATCATCATTCATCAAGCTTGCAACAGCCCTAATATTATCACGTCTATCTGCATCTCTATCTGTTGAATTAGTTTCTGAAGTGAGATCTAAAATCGTAGCTTGTGTAGACTTAAATACTGAATTTATCTCCTTGTTATAATTAATTAATACAGAAGATAGCGAAGAAATTATAAAAACAAAAAATAAGAAACTTCTTATTGAGGAGAATAAACTCTTTTTAAGATTAGATTTTTTATCTCCACTAAAAATAAATGGCAGAAGTGTAAATAGGAGTACGAAAACAAGCCTAGAGTCCATTAAAACTCCAGAAACAAAACCCAAACCTAAAAATATAAGCCTCTGATTTATTGAAAATGAATTCATTAAGATAATAGCTATAATTATATAAATAACAAAAGCTGAATATGCAGTGCCAACCCAGAGAGTTTCTTGCCACCATGCAACTGGCAACCCCAGAGCAATGCCAAATATATATAATCCAATAGAAATGCCAAAATACATCAGCCCGATCATGAAAAAGAAATTTTTAGAGAATGCTATCAATAAAGATCTGTAATAATTTTTTAATAATACAAGGCCAACAAAAACCAATCCATATCTCAAAAAAGTTATTGATTGGCCATAACCATTAGCTAAACTAATAAAAATCATATAAATTTGCCAAAAAAGTAATAGCTGCAATGCTATGTTTGTTGGCCATTTAATTTTATGAAATGAGGTTAAGAATATATGTAATTCATCCCATACTGCAGCTGGTAATAATTTTAAAGAGCTACCTATAGTCTGAAAAAAAAGTCCCATATTATTAAAATTACTTTCCTGCTGAAAGGTATAGATCAACCATCTTCTTCATTTCTCCATAAATCGAATTATCTCTTTCAATTTTAGCTCTAGCGCTTTTGGATATTTTATTAAGGTCAAATTTATGCTCGCATATTTGTTCTATTTTATTTGCTAAATCTATATGATCATCATCCTGAATTAGAAAGCCTGATTTAAAATCTTCAATCCATAAATTATTCTCTGCAACATCTGAAACACAACAAATCATTCCAGTAGCCATAGCTTCGGCCGTGCTTGAAGCTATTCCAGCATCAGAATGTGACATAGAAATATAAATATCATGATTATTTAATATTTCTACAAGGTTATCTTGGGAGTAACGTCCATGAAAGATCACATCACTACTAACATTCAGTGAACTAGCAAGATATTCGAGGTCTTTTCTATCAGGGCCATCAGCATATATGCTTAATTTAAAATTGATACCTTTTGATTTTATTATGCTAGCTGATTTTATTATTGACTTTATATTGTATATTTTTTCCAATGATCTGGTTGAAAGTATATTTATATTCTCCTTCTTAAAGTTTCGATTAATAAAAGAGAATTTTTTAGTATCAACTCCAAAATTTATTATGTTTATATTTGAATCTCTTTTTAAATCAGAAACTAATTCTTTTACAAAAACAGCATCACAAGTAATAATTTTAGAGTTTTGGATAATAAACTTTAAAAAAAACCTTTTAAAGAATTTGTTTCTTCCAAAGATAATGTCTGATCCCCAGGGAGTTGAGATGGTAGTATTATTTACCCCAAAAATTTTTGCTAAAAAAAAGAAATATGAATGAAAGCCTATAGAATGAACATGGATTATAGAGTTTTTAATAGATTTAATCTTTCTTATACATTTTAAAATACCTATAAAGTCCTTAGAAAAACTAAATTGCTCAATACCTTCAATTTTATCAGCAGATCCATGAAAGGATAACCAGAAAATCTTAAAGTTAGTTTGTTTATAAATTTCTGAAATCCATTTATATGAATGTATAGAGTTTCCTGGAGCGATGAATATAATTGATTTTTCACTCATGAATTATCAACAAAACTATTTACAGCTGTGCTCACCATCTGAATTTCTTGAATTGTTAAATATGGGTGCATAGGTAAACTTAAAACTCTCTTGGGCAAAAGCTCGGATATTTTTAACCCAGATGAAACGATTAGTGCATTTTTAAATGCTTTCTGTTTTGATAGTGGGATTGGGTAATAAATTATTGAGGGTATATTATTATTTGCTAATTCTTTTTGCAATTTATCCCTATTGTCCACTTGGATTGTAAATTGAGCCCATGCGCTTTTATGAAGCATGTCATTTTGTGGTAATTGTATTAATTCACTATTAAGCAGATTTAAATAATTATCTGCTACGGCCTGTCTCTTTAATAATTCATCCTGAAATATTTTTAATTTTTCAATTAATATGGCGGCTTGAATAGTATCTAATCTAGAATTAACACCTACTCTAATATTTTCATATTTGTGAGAACCTTTTCCATGAAGACTAATAGACCTTATTTTTTCTGCAAGATCATCATCTTGACAAAAAACTGCTCCGCCGTCTCCATAACATCCAAGAGGTTTAGCAGGAAAAAAACTTGTAGCGGTTGCATGACCCATTGTTCCAACTCTTCTTTTTTTTGAAAAAGCTCCAAAACTCTGAGCGGAATCTATTAGTACTTTAATGTTATTATTTTCTGCAATATCCATAATAGAGTCTATATCTGAGGGGAGACCAAAGAGATCTACAGCAATGACAACACCTGAGTCTATTCCAGATTTTTTTGCATCTAAAATTGCTGTCTTTAAACTTTCAGGATCAATATTAAATGTTTTTTCATCGACATCAACAAAGAAAGGAATTGCTCCCAGTTGCGCCACAGTTTCGGCAGTAGCAACATATGTAAATGATGGTACAAATACTGCTTTGCCTTTAGATACCCCCCATGCCATTAAAACCAGAGATAAGGCATCTGTTCCATTTGCACATGTAATTACATTTTTTGATCCTGTAAAATCTAATAAATTTTTTTCAAATTCTTTAACTTCGGGGCCCATAATGTACTGCCCATGATCAAGAACTTTCTTTATAGCTTTATCTATTTCTTCTCTTATCCTATCCTGCTGAGCTCGAAGATCTATAAAATTTGTAGCCGTAGTATATTCACTCATAGTTCTTCTAAGATATTATCTGTGCCGAGCATGTATTGTTTTTTAGTTATTGGGCATACAAGATCATCGTCTAGAATTTCTCCTGCCTTACTCATCCAACCAATTCTTTTGGCTGGAACTCCTGCCATAATTGCAAAATCAGAAACATCTTTTACAACAACCGCACCTGCTGCAATAAAAGAATAATTTCCAACTACATTTCCACAAACTATTGTTGCGTTAGCCCCAATTGATGCGCCTTTTTTAATTAAAGTTTTTTTATATTCATCTTTTCTGTTAACTGATGATCGAGGATTATTTACATTTGTGAATACACAGGATGGTCCACAAAAAACATCATCTTCTATTGTGACGCCCTCATATACACTAACATTATTTTGTATCTTTACATTGTTTCCGATCACAACCCTATCTGCAACATAGATGTTTTGACCCAAAGAACAATTCTTACCTATTTTGGATGTAGGGGAGATATGACAGAAGTGCCATATTTTAGTACCATCACCAATCTCAGCGCCTTGATCGATTATTGCTGTTTCATGTACAAAATTTTTAGTTTCTTTCATAATTAAACATTAATGATACAGTCTTCTGATAAAGAATCGCTTGCTGCTGTTAATATCTCAAGAACCCTAAGACCCTCATTACCATCAGTTATATTTTCTGCTTCGTTATTAATGAGCTTGAGAAAATGAATGCATTCCTCTTTTAATGGCTCCATTTCATTTACAGTTATATATCTTTCTTTTTTGATTATCTTAAAACCCTCTATACTATTATCTATTTGGATATTAAAAAGTTTAATTTTTTCATTCCAGTCTCTAGTATCATCAAAAACTATCATTCCCTCTTCTCCTGTTACAACTAATTTGTGCTCTTTAAATGGATTTAACCATGAAACAGATACCCTTGCTTTTATATTATCTTCAAAATTAATATCAATATTCGCAATATCACTGATTTTGTCTTGAAAAATAGAATTACCAGAAGCATATACACTTTCAACAGGTGTTTTATTAATTAAAGAAAGTATCATTGAAATATCATGAGGTGCAAAACTCCATATAACATCTTCTTCCGTTCTAATCTTTCCAAGGCTCATTCTATTAGAATTAATATGCTTAATCTTCCCAATAGCACCATCTTTGCATAGCTTTTTTAATCTAATAAATGCCGGATGGTACTGAAGTAAATGCCCTACCATGAGGTGTTTATTCTGGGATTTAGATATTTGTATTAAAGTGATTGCTTCATCTTTTTTTAATGCCAATGGTTTTTCAACAAATACATGCTTATTTGCTTCCATTACTCTCCTAGCCATTTCAAAATGATGCTTTGCTGGAACTGCCAATATAACACCATCTATATTTTTGTCTAAAAGAACTTCTTTAAATGAAAGATTTTTTATATCTTTAAAGTTTTTTGCAATCTTTTCATTAGGCTCACAAATACAATATAAAACACCTAGTTCGGAAAATGTTCTAACAAAGTTTTTCCCCCAATAACCACAACCAACTATGGCAATTTTAGAGTTTTTCATAATCTAAAGACATCAAAACCTATATTTTCGAGCTCATGCTTTTTATAAAGAGCTTTAACATCACTTATAACGGGTTTATTGCTTTTACAATAAGATTTCAAAACTTTTGGTGTTAGCGTTCTATAAGAATTGTGGCCTACAGCGACTATTAATGAATCTACTTTATTTTCAGCATCAATTTTTCCTAACTTTATATTATAGGAACTCATAACTTCAGTGGGATCCGCCCAATCATCATGTGCTATGACTTTAATATTCCATTTTTTTAACTCTTTGATGATGTCAAAGACTTTACTATTTCTAGTGTCAGGGCAATTTTCTTTAAAAGTAACTCCAAGAATGCCAACAGAGCAGTCTGCTGAGATAAGATCATTCTTAACCAATCTTTTAATGTGCTCTTTTGCAATATATCTTGACATATTATCATTAATTCTTCTTCCAGCAAGTATCACTTGTGGATTATATCCAACCTGTTCAGCTTTATATGTTAAATAAAATGGGTCAACTCCTATACAGTGCCCTCCGACGATACCCGGCTTGAATGGTAAAAAATTCCATTTGCTACCAGCAGCCTCCAAAACTTCAGATGTATCTATATCCAATCTCTCAAACAAAACTGAAAGCTCATTTATTAAAGCTATATTCAGATCTCGTTGAGTATTTTCAATGACTTTTGCTGCCTCAGCAACTTTAATAGATGGAGCCTTATGGGTTCCAGCATTTATAATTGACAAATAAAGTTGGTCAATTTCATTTGCAATCTCAGGGTTTGAGCCGCTTGTGATTTTCTTTATTTTAGTTAATGTATTGACCTTATCACCTGGATTAATTCTTTCAGGACTATAACCACAGAAAAAGTCCTTATTTAGCTCTAGGTTTGAAAAACTCTCTAATATTGGCACACAAACCTCTTCAGTACATCCTGGATATACAGTTGATTCAAAAATTACGATATTATTTTTTTGAAGTATTGAACCGACTGCTTCACAAGCAGAAACTAATGGATTCAAGTTTGGATTATTAGTAGAGTCTATTGGTGTTGGAACTGTAACAATAAATATAGAGCAGTTACTTAAATCTCTTAAATTTGAAGTAAATGACAAATTTTTAGATTTTTTAAAATCACTAGCTCCGATTTCATTGGTAGCATCAAAGCCATTTTTGAGATCATTTATTCTTCTTTCGTTGATATCATAGCCAATAACCGATCTAATTTTTCCAAATTCAATTGCAAGGGGGAGTCCAACATAACCCAAGCCAATTATAGCTATTTTATTCATATTCTCTGTTTATTTGCAGTATTTGATATGTATATTTTTGTAATAATAAAAAACATCGATGAAAATATGGAGCCTAAAATAAAACCAATTAATACGATAATTAATCTATTGGGTTCAGATCTATTTTCAGGAGAATATGGAGGAGATATAACTTTAAATAAATATTCAGGAGTAGAGTTTGCGATAGCTATCTTTTCAATCTGTGCCTGAATAAGCGAATCAATCCCAGTTTTTAAATCAATATTTCTAGTTTTTAAGTTTTCTTCTTTGAGATACTCAATAATGTCAATAGATGTTGAAACATCCTCCTCTCTTGTTATCTCATTAATCTCTTTTATAAAAACTTCAAGAATATTTTTAGCAACATGAGGTGAATAATGCTTCATAGCTAAAGATACAAAAATCCCTTTTCCATCATAACTAACAGAAAAATTTTTCATAAAGACTGAGTGAGCTTGCTGAATTGAAGGTTTTCCATTAACAGAGAATATGTCGTCTGATATCCACTTGTTGTTACTGACATTATAAATATCTTCATTTACAGAAAAGGAATTTGTATCCATATCCCATGAAGTAACTGCCATTATTTCATAATATAGATCATGTTTATCCATAACCATTTTAAAAAAATCTATAGATTTTAATCTTTCCAAACCAATCAATAGTTTATTTGATTCACTGTCAGAAGGTAGGTTAAAACCGGCTAAGGAAGCAACACCTGCAAATCTATTTAATGATGAGTTTGAGCTAGATGAATTGGATGACGCCAGCAAGGCTTTGCTTTCATAAATATCTTTAAGACTAGCAGCATAAAGAAGGAATATAAGAGAGGAAATTATTGAGATAAGTAAAATCTTTTTTTTATTTTCCCACAATGATTTATATAAATCTATTATAGATATATCATCAATATTAGTTGATAGATTGCTAGCGGACATAATTTTTTGATAATACATTAATATGTTTATAAAAGAAACGTGAATTAGCTATTTGTATTGACAAAAATAAGCTCATTGGTGCCCGAGGCCGGACTTGAACCGGCACGATATTTCTATCGAGGGATTTTAAGTCCCTTGTGTCTACCAATTCCACCACTCGGGCTATTTTTTTTTGACTTCTTCATTGATAAAATTAACGTTTTGTTCTTTCTCTCTATCAGTGAGTTCATTATACTCACCTCTAATAAAATTATTTATATTTACAGCTTTTTTTAATAAAGAAAATTCTTCGTCTAAAGTTTTTGAATATTGTAATAATGCGTTTGTATCTTTAGGAAAGCATGCGCCCCCGTATCCTTTTCTTCCATCGTGGCCAGGAACCTCCATATGCGACGAACCAATACGAATATCTTTTGATAGAAAATATATGAAATCCTTCCATTCTATTGATGCTCCTGATTTATCAAAAATACTTTTTAATTCATTGAAAAAAATAACCTTTGTAGCCAAAAATGAATTAATAGCATATTTGCATAAAGATGCAGATATAGTGTCAGTGTAAAAATATTCCTTACTTTTACATTTAGTGTAATGATTGTAAAAATTAGCTAGCTGATTGCAGTTATCTTTTTTTCCTCCAAAAAGTATTAAAGTAGAGTCTACAAAATCTTGATTTGCATGTTTTTCTCTTAAAAACTCTGGATTATAAACAAATTTTTTACATTCACTTTCTATCGCCTCAATCAAACTTGGTATAACAGAACTTTTTACAACAACCAATGGTTTAAAAGGAAGTTGATTTATTTTACTAATTGTTTCTTCGACAATAGTTATATCTTGAGTTCCATCATCGCTCATTGGTGTTGGAACACAAATAAATATAATTTCTGGTTCAAATAATTTTAGATCGGATACATCTGTACCAATTTTTGGATCAACTATGAAGGGTTTAACTCCCTTAAGACCGCTCTCTAAAGCTTTTCCTACGAAACCATGACCAACAATAGATACTTTCATGCATTCCCTCCTAGGTGGAGGCTGAGGCCGGAATCGAACCGGCGTACACGGATTTGCAGTCCGCTGCATGACCACTCTGCCACCCAGCCAAATTATTTAATTTTACCTTCATCT
>MDTD01123486.1_pt1 | contig 12074 bp, 11 predicted proteins | sample 811221 | NCBI WGS metagenome assembly MDTD01 (sample SAMN05326646, study PRJNA326480) | marine metagenome | isolation source: seawater | place: Pacific Ocean: South West | collected 2011 | reverse complement strand
GGCCATGGTCAAATTAATCAACGATATGACTAAGGAAATCGCCAAAAACGGATTTTGAAGCTATCTTGTGAGTCCGAACCCTTGCAATAATTTCCAAATCTCAGATTGGAGAGTATTAGTAAGGAAGCAATCCATGGATAGTGGTATGGAGGACACGGAAAAACTTCGATCTTCAACTGCGCCCCAGTCTGGAGAAATATCGCCACTCATCCCCTTTCATCACCCAAGCGACAAATACCGTAAAGTTGCTCCAATAGCGGCTATCTTGATTGCCGTTGGTTCGTTTTTCCTGAGTATGGTCGGTGATGGAGAACCAAACTACGATATAATGCAAATAGGGGCTTTTGGATGTTGTTCATTGTTCAATGTGGCCTTCATATCACAAGCCATTTATCAACGAAATTTGATACAACACCACGCGATTCATGGAGGCGAAAAGACTGGTTCGCAACCCGTTTATATCGCAGCTCTTCTGTTGGCTTTCTTTGGTATGGTGATTCTCTTAGGGAACCTCTTCTCGAATTATTGAGAAGTTATCCATCGTTCGGTGGCTTGTATGTCTGAACCCTTCAAGAATTGAATCCATAATAATCGGATTGAATCACATCATCCAAGGATTGCCGAGGGAGTAAGACAGTCCGTACTGCCCATAGATCTGTGAAGATTCGATAGGTTGTTGTCTTGTCAAGATAGTCCACGCCGCTTGAGCCTCCTGTTCCCATTCGTCGACCAATCATGCGCTCAACCATTCGTGCATGTGCATGACGGAACAGGAGCATGGATTGCTCGAGCTGAACAATGGTATCAATCAAACGACGTGGCCATGAGAGGAGTGGTAGTTCTGGATAAGATTCGATGAACAGTAAACCTGCACGTGCTCGATTGGTGACACCATCTGGCTTGAGGAAGTCTCGTGCAGATGCAAGGTTTGCATCCATTCGCGGTTTGAGTGCTTCAGGGCTACCATGTCCAATCTTGACCATATGTTCGATGACTTGGTCGGAATGGGCTTGCATCGTGCTGAGGTGGGCGTCGACGTAAGCGTCGATGATTGCTTGGTCGTTCTCATCAGAAGGTATGGAACCATTGATTGGTGTTCTCGATAACCAAGATGAAATCAAGTCGACCATTGTTGGTTCTGTAGAAATGTGTAGAAGTGTTTCATAGGCTTCTTCGCTTATTTTTCCTTCCTTTGAAAGCTTCTTCATGTGGGCCATTGGATCCATATCTGCGACCCTTGATTCCTGCTTGAGTCCGAGTCGCATCTCCATGGCTCGCATTTGCCAAGATTCGAAACCTGATGAGGTTCCAAGTCGGTCTCGGAATGCAAGGAAGCCTTGAGGACTGAGTGTTTCCATAACTTTCCATTGATTGGCAAGAAGACGGAAAATTTCGATGACTCGCTCCAAATGATGGACAATCTGTGGCAAGTGTTTCTCATCCACCGATTCCTGTGATAGATAGTCATGCACTGCATCGAGTTCTGCTCGTACTTGTTTGAACCACAATTCAAATGCTTGATGCGTGATAATGAAGTGCATCTCATCGTTTGATGGTGACGGGCTGTGCCCTTCTGGACCTGCTTGTAATTGAAGCAATTCATCGAGGCGAAGATAGCCCGAATAGGTCATCCGATTCGTTGGTGAACCTGAACCTGCCATGAACCTTGATGGGGATTCGGCACTTGAACTCTTCACCCAATTTTTTCAAAATCGAGCCACCCTATTGAGAAGGAAGGGATAACAGTCATAGAGTGCATACGAAACCCCTCGACATGGGCGTAGACCACTCCACACTCCTCTCTTGGCTCGCGGACTACGATAAAGACAACATCACTATCGGTGTTGTCGCATCACACTCATCCCTCCAAATCCTTCACGGAGCCCGTATGGAAGGCTTCCGTACGCTTGGTATTGCTGTTGGAGAAAACCGCCGTCGCTTCTACAAAGCGTTCCCTGGAGCAGAACCAGATGAGTGGTTAATGCTCGAAGATTATCGAGAGATGCTCGATTATGCTGAATGGTTCCGAGAAAAGAACGTCATCATCGTTCCTCACGGATCGCTCGTTGAATATCTTGGAAGTGAGAACTTCCGAAACCTCGAAGTTCCAACCTTTGGAAATCGTGGCATCCTTCGCTGGGAAAGCAGCCGTGCAAAGCAGCGTGATTGGTTGGTCGCTGGCGGATGTACCATGCCGAAGGTCCTTGAGGACCCTCACGATATCGATGGTCCTGTTATTGTCAAGTACGCTGGAGCCAAAGGTGGCCGAGGTTATTTCATCGCTCGAGATTATCGCGACTTCCGTCGAAACGTCGACATTGAGGAAGAATTCACCATTCAAGAATACGTCCTTGGTTGCCGTTATTATCTTCATTTTTTCTTCGACCCATTGGCAAGCGACGGCTATCAAGTTCAAGGCCGTGGCAAATACGCTGGAAAGAACCTTGGACGCTTGGAACTGCTTTCCATGGACCGTCGTGATGAGGCGAATGTGGACGAGTTCTACAAATTGGGTTCGCTCCGAGACCTTCGAGAAGCAGGCATGGAACCATCCTTCGTTGTTACTGGTAACCAACCGGTAGTTATTCGCGAATCCTTGCTCCCGCGTGCTTTCGAAATGGCTGAGGGAACCGTTGCTGCATCCTTTGAACTCGAAGACGAGTCAAGGGGTATGATTGGTCCATTCTGTCTCGAAACCATCGTTACCGACTCACTCGAATTCAAGGTGTTTGAGATCAGTGCACGTATTGTTGCAGGATCCAATCCATTTGTTGGAGGCTCTCCTTATTCAGACATCAATGAAACTCGAATGTCAACCGGTCGACGCATTGCACGAAGCGTTCGTAATGCGCTCAAGAACGATCGACTCGATGATATCCTTTCTTGATTCAGCCTAAGTCGGGCGCAGGAGGTACACCAGAGCCATCGTCCTCAGGTTCATCGCCAAGTTCATTTTCAATCTCATCAACGAGGTCACCAAACTCGACTTGCTTTGGTGTGGCTTCATCAGCAAGGATCTGAGCAGCAGAGACTTCCCCGCTCTCTGAGCGTCGAATTTGTTCTTCCAAGTCTCGCTTGATTCGCTCTCGCTCTTCCATGGTTGGGACGTTAAAGGTACAGACAAGTTGAATCTCTTCACCGAAGGTGAGTTCACCAGTGTATTCCATTAAATCGCCGTATGCGTTTGCAATGACTTGGAACTTTGTTGGATCTTTTGAGCGTCGCTTCTTGTGCTTCTTGTAGTAGTGAACGAAGACTTGGTAGGAACCTGCAGGTGCTTCACCTTCAGGCCAAACAACATTTTCAATCGGTTTGCGAGAGTCTGGACGAACGTTGGCATCAACATCTAGATGACCTCCACAAGCAGATTTTCGGTTTCCGCCATGTATACGCTCACCAGATGGACAAACGACGTGAAGATCGAGATCGTTGTAGTTGTTCCACATCAAGGAAACTTGGACATCCGAGGAGCGTGCACCTTCACGCGCAAGACGTGCTCGAAGTTCTTCGAGTGCACGTGATGCTGCTTCGCGACGCTCAAGTGCGTCTTTTTCCTGTGCTGCTCGGATTTCTGCAAGGCGTTGCTCTTCGGCTGCGGCAAGTTCGGCTTGACGAGCGGCTTCTTCTGCATCTCGTTCTGCTTGAGCCGCTGCATCTCGTTCTGCGTTTGCACGTGCTTCTTCTGCAGCCTTTTCGGCTTCGATTCGGTCTCTCTCAGCCTGTTCTTCCTGCTCCTTCTTGAGTCGCTCTTGTTGCTCAGCCATGGCTGCTTCTTCTTCTTCGCGCCTGCGACGCTCTTCTTCCTCTTCGCGACGAGCCCATTCCTCATCGCGCTGACGACGGCGTTCAAGCATCTCTTCCTCTGTTTCTTCATGCTCCTCTTCCGGTTCTTCTTCCGCTGGTGGTTCTTCCCAGAACGGTTCCTCTTGCACAGGTTCAATCGGCTGCTGTTCTTGTGGAATCAAGGAAACGCTCACTCCACCAGAGAGATTTCGACGACGACGTTCGGATTCGATCATCATCAGCTTTCGCTCAAACTCGGAGCGAGCGCTCGAGAAACTTGAGCTCTGTACAGGTGCCCTGAGGCCATCAGCTACCATGCCCTGGCGCACTTCGAGCGCTGCATCACGACGAATGAGAATAAACCAGACGCCGAGAATAAAGCCGCCACCTAGGATGGATAAAACTAGAATGGAGCCCGTGTCCATGTTCTCAGGAAGACGTACTGTGTCTTTTATCATTTGCTTCCTTTAATTTATGATTGCGTGCATGCAAAGCATTGAATGTGTCAAGCATCTCGTCATACCATGGACAAGTCCGAACGGCTTGCGACACTTCTTCCAAACGGACGAGGCGTATGGATTCCAATCGACCATGGTATGTCGGATTATCCATGCGATGGATTGGAGGATACTGAAGGCCTGATTCGTGATTTGATTTCTGCCGGAGTCAATGCTATCGTTGCACAGAAGGGAGTTGTAAGTCACTACAGCTACCTTTGCAAGGGAACTGACACCAACATGGTGATTCACTTTTCGGCATCAACTCGTCATGGGGGGCCCGATGCCGCTCGCAAGGTATCGGTTGGTCAAGCCTCTGAAGTTGTATCAAGAGGAGGCTTTGCTGCTTCTGCTCAAGTCAACATTGGATCGGATGGTGAAGCAGACATGTTGGAAGCGCTCGGCGAATTGACGACACTTTGCCATCACCTCGATTTGCCTGTTCTTGGCATGATCTACGCCCGAGGGCCAAATCTCAACATCGTTGATGGAGATACAACCAACGGTGTCGCCCACGCAGCTCGTGTCGCCTTCGAGATCGGTTGTGATGTTGGCAAAACAACGTGGACCGGTGATGAGGAATCCTTCGCTAACGTCACTGGTGCAGCACCGATTCCATTGCTCGTCGCAGGTGGGGCAAAGACCAACACACGTGACATGTTAGAAATGGTCGAGAAAGCGATGAAAAACGGCGCTGCAGGTGTATGTATGGGACGACAAGTCTTCGCGCATGAAAAGCCAGCTGCTGTTGCAAGAGCCCTCGTCCTCATCGTCCATCACGACATGTCTGCCAACGATGCAATGAACGAAGTTGGATTGTGAGGGAGCATCATGGAAGTCTGGCTTAATGCACCCGTTTCAAAGGGGCATGAAGACGTTGATGCCTTCTACTCCGTGCAAAGTGGCCCTGGAATTTTCAGCGAGGATGGTTTGTTGTATCGTAACGGCTCTGTCATTGGCGGTCATGTTCACATCGACTCTGCCGAGGCACAAGCGAAAGCACGCAGCCTTGCAGGAAGCGTTGAATGGATTCTTCTTACCTTCGAAGATTGGTCCATGATTCCAATCGAGAACGTCATTGCTGCGACCGAAAGCACGCCTACCAAAGTTGCTGCTCAAATTATGAGGCCTGTCGAAGCACAAGGTGCGGGTTTTGCATTGGACATTGGCGTCGATGCGCTGCTCTGCACGGAGGATTGCTTGGAATCCGCTCTGATTGTCAAATCAATTCGTTTGGAGGAAGCAAGCTCAAAGGAGTCTTTTCATGAAGAAAATGAGCAGCATGTTGAAGTCTCTTTGATGACCATCACCGATATCAAAGAGGGGCATTCTGGAGACCGTGTATGCATTGATTTGCTCTCGATGCTTGAGGAAGGTGAAGGCATACTGGTTGGTTCAACAGCGAAAGCATTCGTTCTCATTCATGGAGAAACGATCGCATCCAAGTATGTTCCAACGCGACCATTTCGCGTCAATGCAGGGAGTGTTGATGCGTACATGCACATGTATGATGGGACGACGAAATACCTCAGCGAGTTGACTTCAGGCGACAAGGTACTCATCACGAGAAACGATGGAACATTGCGAACAGCGAGTATTGGTCGGATGAAAATAGAGACTCGGCCGTTTATTCTATTGAGATTCAAAGATGAAAATGCTAATGAAGGTCATGTCTTCATTCAACAAGCGGAGACGGTTCGCTTGGTTTCGGAAACCGGTAAGGCTTGTTCTGTGACAGACCTTACGGTAGGTGATCGCATTTTCGGTCACTCCTCCACGTCAACACGGCATGTTGGACAAAGCATCTCAGCACCGTCTGAGGAGCGTTGACACATGGCTGTCTTGGGACAAGGAATGGCTCATGGTGCGTGCAGCCTTCTCCATGCAGCAGGTACTGGATACGGTGCGAGCATGGCCCTAGACTTGCCAATTTTGGTTCGAGTTCTTGACAAGAAGAGCAAACGTGACGTCCATGACAAGGATGGCCTTCTACCACACATCGTTGCTGCTTGGATGGCAGCTGGACACGAACTGCCCATTGAGCAAGAACGTCTCCATTGGGCCGTACAATCAAAGATTCCTGCTCGAGAAGGTCTGAAGTCATCTTCCGCACTATGTGTTGCTGCAGTTCGGGCCCTCTGTGATTCAACCAGTACAACGCTTGAATTGCATGAACTCGTTGCTATCGCAGTCGATGCTCAACTTCGTGCAGAAATTACCCTTACAGGTAGTATCGACGATACATGGGCTTGTGCAACAGGTGGATGGAAGTTGATCAATGCCAACGAACCAGATGTTGCTCAAGGAGTGCTGATTCAAGGTGATGGTCCTGCTCGAGATGAGTGGAAAGTGCTCTTGGTCTCTCGTGGACCAAGAGAAACTCGCCCTGCATTGGAGGACTTTGTGCCACATCAACAACAATTCATTCAAGCGCTTAATGCCATCCAAGACGGGAATGAATTGGTCGCATTAACTCTAAATGGCCGAGGAGCGATTGGTGCAACAAAAGATTTCAAAGCTCGTCTCTTAGCAAATGATGCACTTGTCAACGGTGCGCGGGCAGCAGGTCTTAGCGGGTCTGGAACAGCAATTGTTATCGTGATTCCTATCCAGTTGGAAGGGGTTATCAAGCGAATCAAATCGTGGTATGAACGAAAGCATCCAGAGTTCACCATCATCGAAACCCGGTTCAAGAATCCAGAGAATTCCGAATCCGAGGAATAAGGCTCAAGTTCTTGAGTACGTAATGGTTGGGAAGGTTGAGCCCAATGAAGATGCGCCTAGGGGAAACCCTGTCTGTGACATTGTTTGGTGAGAGCCACGGTCACTTGGTAGGCGCCTTATTGGAAGGTGTTCCTGCTGGACTCCCGATTGATGAGGAGCGCATTGCTCAGCGTATGTCGACACGGAGACCTGGTGGTCATTTTGCAAGCAAACGCAAAGAAGCCGATGCTGTTGAATTCCTTGCAGGCATCCACAACGGGTTTGCGACAGGCCAACCCATTTTAATTCAAATTCGAAATAAGGACGCCCGAGAAAGCGATTACAGTTTCATTCCAAACCATCCAAGGCCGGGTCATCAAGATCTCTTGATGCATTTGCGAACTGGCGGTTTTGCAGATTTGAGAGGAGGAGGCTCCTCATCCGCTCGATTGACTGCAGGACTTGTTGCTGCTGCTGCAATCGTCGAGCCTCTGTTAGGAGACATTCATATCGATGCACACGTAGCAGCTATCGGCTCAATTGAATCTGCACGAATCGACGATTGTCCCGAAGAATGGGAAAACGAATTGTGTGAACAATTACGATGCCGAGATCCAAATGTTGTTGAAGCGATGAAAACTGAAATTGAGCGCATTCGAAAAGAACGTAATTCGATTGGTAGCCGAGTCGATGTACTCGTATCGAATCTGCCATTAGGCCTTGGTGAGCCTTGGTTCGATGGACTTGAACCCGCCTTAGGCCGGGCCTATCTTTCGATTCCAGCAGCACGTGGCGTAGCGTTCGGGCGTGGATTTGGAGCCGTACGCATGACCGGATTGGAACACAACAATCCGTGGGGCGGCACCATAGACAACCCATTGCAGGAAGGCGAGCAACCTGATGGAAGCATTGCAGGATTGACATCAGGCTCAGATGTGTTCGCACAAATAGCATTCAAGCCACCATCAAGTATCGCTCATGAACAAACCACGTTGGACCTCTCCTACGGAGAAAAGAAGCCTCTTGTTGTCAAGGGCCGACACGATCCCGTGCTTGGGCCAAGAGCAGTGAGTGTTGCCAAGGCAATGACAACGTTGGTCCTATGCGACCTTCTCATGAGGAAACGTGATGCTTTGTGAAGGGTCGAATCATTCACAAATTTGGCGGTTCGTGTCTGCGTGAGCCCGATGATATCGAGAAGATTGCTGAAGTGATTCGTGGTGACGACCAGGCGATTTTGGTCGTTTCAGCCTTGTGGGGGACAACAGATCGGTTGTATCGAGCTGCAAGAGACCCTCGATATGCGGGTCGGCTGGTACAAGATCTATCCAAACAACATCTTCGTTTTGCACCCGGTCTCGATACGTCGAAAAATGCACATCTATTTTCGATGGTCCTTCATAATCTCATGGACACCTTACGTTTGTTGGCTCAACATCCCAACGATCAATCTGCAATGAACAATCTTCTCGCATCTGGTGAACGTTTGAGTGCCCTTGTTGTCGCTCATCGTCTGCAAGAATACGATTTTGATGCGTATCCATTGGGTGCAGAAGACATCGGGATTACGCTTGATGGGAACTTTCAAGCGAGTCATGTCGATCTTCAGGCATCGAGTATCAAACTCAATCGAGACACGCTCCATGGAACTCCTGTTATTACTGGATGGTTTGGTGAAGGTCAAAACAAGGAGATTGCCATATTAAGCAGAGGTGGTTCGGATCATTCTGCAACCGCTATTGCGAATCTCATTGATGCCGACAAGGTCATCCTTTGGAAGGATGTGCCTGGAATCTACAGCATCAATCCAAGGTGGAGTATTCGCTCTGAAACAATTCCGTATCTCAACTATCAGGAAGCAATCGAATTGTCCCTCATGGATACACCGGTTCTACATCCTTCGACCATCGAGCCTTTGATTGAACCAAACATCCAGTTGGAAGTACGGCACCTGTGTCATTCCAATCATGACGAAAAGACGGTGATTGGACCTGAATTACCGGAAAAGGAACTCAAGGCTGTTGGCTGTCTTCCGAATGTGGTAAGCCTAGGATTCTCCCATCATCACATCGATTCGCATCAGCGTCAACTTGTGAAGATTCTTGGAGAATTGGCCAAAAACGAGGTCCATTGGTGGGGATTGGAATCAAGATTAGGAGATTCGAGGCTGATTGTATCTCAGCATGACATGCATCGTGCATCAACCATCTTTGAACAGTTCAACATTGATGCGGATCACCACCAGCACCTTGGATTGCTCTCATTGATTGGTTGCAATGAAACTGATGTGGAAGCAATCAACACACTCTTTGAAGCAACTGAATTTGAACTATCATGGCTCAATCGGACCTCATCTGCGGCAAGAGTTGCCATTGATGGCGAAGATTTGAGTCAAGCGTTGCAACTCTTGCATGCTTTGATTCAGGAGCAAAACATATCCGTTGCTCAACAATCTTAACTTCACTCATCGTTGCCTTCTCGGCGCTTCTGAATGTAGGTTGGCAGGTCGAGAGCGAACAACCCTCCGACCACGAGGAAGACGAAGAGCGTGCCTAGTGCTACACCGTAAACAGAGCCGAGTTCGACCGACTCGCTGAGTCGGGTTGCTGTATCTTCTGAAAGAATACCAACAATCCAAGGGAGGATGGTGTTGGCAGACAGAACCAACGTTGCAAGAACGGTAGCAACGATGGGATTGATGATGAGGGATCGGTGGTACTTGCCTACGATTTTCTTTGGATTCATGACATAGACTTCGTTTGTTCGAATGCTCGTATCGAGCATCGAGTATCGCATGACACCGTTTGACAACTCAAAGTACATGATGAGCAAAACTGAGTAGATAACGACCAAAGAAGCAAGAATCGTAGGACTATCTGCAAGTCCAAACAAGTCGTTGACGCTTGTTTTTGAAGATGCAAATCGCATGATGGCGAGAATGAACAAAAGATACGAACCGAGCATGTAGCGAGCGTCTCTTTGGAAGGCGCCCCAGAAACCAAGTCCAGTAGCACCGATGATGATGCCGATTTGGAACAGCAAGGCGAGGTCCGCACTTCCAAGAAGGATGAACCAGATGGTTCCTTCAGGAGGTGAAATGATGTAGGTAAGGAGTGCAAGTCCAACCAGAATCACATAGACACCGAGTTGCATATTCTGAACGAACTTGTCCGGTGGTAGGAATTTCATTTTTGGAACGATTGGACCACCGATGAGGCTCTCAATGAAGGAGGGCATTTCCAACTCTGGAATCGCATCCTTTGGAATTTCCGAGCCAATACCGGCCTGTCCTGCTGCCTTCTTTCGGCTTGGAGCAGATGATCGAACAACCTTACCATCGTACAAGTGTGCCGTATCTGAGGATGGTTTTCGCATGGTCATCGTCTCACCTCAGAATCCTCGTGCACCTGCAAGTGCGGTTGATAGAAGCATATCTGGCTCCCAATCCATAATGTTGACACCCAGTCCACGGAGTTCTCCAATCAAGACGTCTCGTTCGGTCTTCATGACTTCATAGCCGGTTCGATCAAGACGCTTTGCATCAAATTCAAACTCAAGCGATGATGGTGTGAGAACCGTCACGTCAAAGTCACGGGCGCGGAAATCTCGAAGTGCGCTGACGATGGTTGGATCGTCTTCCAAATTGGAAAGGAAGATGATTGGACTACCTTTGTTGATGTGTGGTAGAATTCGGTTGACAACAACTTGCAGAGGAATGTTGCCTCGAGCAACAGCACCTGCGAGCTTGGTGAGAATCACGTACAATTGTTTCTTTCCTGTATCACGGTCGACGCTGACAACCTCATCACCGTAAACGACGACACCAACAGAGTCTCGTCGGCCTAGGAAGTATTTGGCGAGCGATGCTGCAGCACGGGTCGAATAGACAAGTGCGTTTCGGCTGACTGGACCGGTTTCACTGACGGCCCGAGAATCAATGATGATAATGACGTCGGAAACGGCATCACGCTCGCGTTCGTTGACCATCAATTTACCAGAGCGTGCGTACGCACTCCAGTTGATGGCACGGAACGAATCACCTTCGAAATACTCACGCAGTGAGTAAAACTCGGAACCAGGTCCTGGTTGACGAATGTTGACGGCCCCAGTGAAAATCTTTGGAACACGAGACTTAACGAAGGTCTCTTTGAGATCTTCCATCTTCGGGAACACAAGGAAATCGTTGTAGACATGCATTTCTTTTTCCTTGTGAAACAGACCAAACGGGTCTTGGACGCGTACTGCAACAGGACCAATGCTGTAGAATCCACGGAGAGGGCATTCAAGCGTGTACTCGATGTAGGTCTCGCGACGGGGACCAAGTTCCATCAAAATGTAGTTCGATCCTTCCTTGATGCGCATTACTTCTGGAACTCGATCTCGAACTTCGAGAATCTTGGCGAGTCCAGAATTGTTTTGCATACGTAACGTTACAGTTAATTCACCATCTTCGAAGATACGTGAACCGGAGAGCTTTCGCATGGCGAGTACGCTGCCAAGGGCAACACCCTCTTCACCCGTCCACTCCTCTGCGCGTCGGCCGCTTGAAGCAACGTCAGCATGGCCGCCAAAGAGGGCAGCCCACGTCAAGAACACAAAGATCACAACAGCGATTGTGACCAATTGAGAATTCCTGAGCGTAAGGCCAAGAAGATACATGGCCACGGCCATGCTTCCTAGCATTGCTGATTTACGACTCCACATCCGAGAACACCTCTAGTCAAGTATGATTCAACGGTTTCAAACAGTAGGTACTGGAACTTCTCGTAGAATGCTTTGCATAACTTCGCCAGCCTCAAGACCCTTGATTTGATGCTCAGGCTTGAGAATGATTCTGTGCGCAATTGCGAGTTCTGCAATTGACTTAACATCATCAGGCGTTACAAAGTCACGACCACGCATAGCGGCTGCTGCACGGGAGGTCTTGAGCAATGCTTGGGAACCACGAGGCGAGGAACCGACGAGAACACGAGGGTCCTCACGAGTTCGTGCGACAACTTCGACCATGTACATACGGATGGCTGGATCGACGTAGATGTCTTCACAAGCCTGTTGCATAGCGATAACACGCTGTGGGTCGGTGATAACATC
>MDTD01112129.1_pt1 | contig 12074 bp, 11 predicted proteins | sample 811221 | NCBI WGS metagenome assembly MDTD01 (sample SAMN05326646, study PRJNA326480) | marine metagenome | isolation source: seawater | place: Pacific Ocean: South West | collected 2011 | reverse complement strand
GGAGATAAAAAAAAGAAATTATTAAAATTTATTTTTAATCATATTAAATTAAAAAAACCATTATTAGGAATTTGCGTTGGATATCAAATATTATTTCAGAATAGTGAAGAAGATATAAAAACACCAGGTTTGAATTTTTTTTATGGTAATTTTCAAAATCTAAAAAAGATAAAAAAAATAGTTCCAAATATCGGATGGTGTGAAACGATTTTAGATAAAAAAATTATAAAAGTATTAAAATTACCTTATAAAAAAGCAAGTTTTTATTATGCACATTCATATTATGCAAAAAAATTCAGTAAAAAAGAAATAGTAGGTTTTATTGAATTGAGTAGAAAAAAAATTCCAGTAATTGCAATTAAAGAAAATATTTTAGGCGTTCAATTCCATCCTGAAAAAAGTGGAATGAGTGGAATTAAATTTTTATCATCATTTTTTAAATTGAAATAAATGTCTAATAAAAATAAAATTTATAATTTAAATCATTTTTTTAATAAAGATCTTAATGAACCAAAAAACGAAAAGGACTACATTAAACTATCTAACTTTGAGAAAAAAAAATATAATAAACTTCTTGCAATATTAACGTTACTATTAAATAAAATTCATAAAAAAAATTACAACAATAGCTATTGGGACAAAATTTTAGGATACTTTATTTTGTTTCATATTAGTGCATGTAACAGATTTTTTAATTCAGATATAACAAAAAATAAATTTTTTTCTAAAAAAAAAATTAAAATTTTAGACAAAGAAAATTTTTATATACCTGAAAATATAAGCAATTATCGAAATTGTTTTCAGCACTCAAATTTTGGTCAACAGCAATTATTTTCTCTAATATTTAGTTTCTTTTATAGAAAAAAAATATTTAAGAATTATTTTAGCAATTACATTAAAAAAAAAAATATCAAAAAATATAAGAAATCTTTTTCATTTGAATTTTTATATTTTAGATTATTCAATTTTATTTTTAGAAAATTAAAAAATAGAAATTTTAAAATTCTTGTTACTAAGTGTTATTGGCCTCAAGAGGAGAAACAAAAAATTCAATTTTATTACAAAGGTAATTTACTTTGTAGAGATTTTTTTATTCCACTTAAAAATAGTTCAATTAATCAAAATTTAAGAAATAAAATATCACAAACTGATTTCAAAATAAAAAAAGATCGTTTTGATAAATTTTTTTTATATACATTAAAGTATTGTTTACCTAAGTCTTTCTTAGAGGAATATGAGTACAGAGAAAAATTTACAATTAATTATTTAAATAAACATAAAAATCTGAAATATATTATTAATGAAAATCTAGACGAGGACTCAATGTTGTTAATTGCACAAGCAAAGTTTAAAAAAATCAAATCGATACATAGTGAGCATAATTTTTTACAACATCAATTTATTGGGAACATAATTGATTTTATATCTAAAAAGTTTGATATTTTTTTAACTTTAGGATGGAGTTTAAAAAATAAAAAATTTAAATCTGGCGGTAGTTTATTTAAGTGGATAGATAAAAAACAAAGTAAAAAAAAATATCCCATATTATTTGCAGATGGTGTTACTGTTTATCGCCCACCTTTTACATGTACAGCATATGGTGAGTCAGGTAATTTGAATTCTTTAAATTATGTAAAAATGAATAAGATTTTTTTTAATTCACTTAAAAAAGAAATAATTAAAAAAATATGGTTGAAGAAATATCCAGAGGATGCAAAAAAAAACTTTTGTTATAATCCAATTGATCAAAAAATAAAAAACTCAAAAATTAAGTTTGCAAATAATATACATCAGCTTAATACTAAATTAAGTTTTTATTTAAATTCAGCAGATTTAATAATAACTAATTATTTATCAACATCTTATTTGCAGGCTTTAATAATAAACAAACCAACTATAATATTTTTTAATTCAAATTCTTATTTTTTGAATAAAAAATATTGTAAAATTTATAACAACTTAATTAAATCCAAAATAATGCATAAATCCCCTAAAGATGCAGCTGAATTTTTAAATAAAAATTATGGAAATATTAACAACTGGTGGAATTCAACTTCTACCCAAAAAGCGAGACAAGAATTTATTACCACAAACATTAAAGATAAAACAAACATGTATAGTGCCTTAGGGAAAATTTTAAATAGGTGAAAAAAAATAATATAAAATATTCGATTTTTAATAAGTGCGAGTACTTAAAGTTCACATTGGAAACGATTCTTGAAAATAAGAATATATAAATATATAAGTTTTTTACTTAATCAGAAAATTTAATGTATATATTTTAAATATTATTCAATTTAAATGAAATTTTTTTTAAAAGCCCTTAATTTATTAACCAAAAAAGAAAAAATATTATTAACATTTACTTTTTTTGTATCATTTATAGTAATGGGATTGGAAACTTTTGGTGTCGCTATTTTACCAGTTATTTTTACTAAAATAATAAATTTAGATAATTTTGACCAGTTAGAAAAATTACCAATTTTTTTAACTAACTTACTAAATTACTTTAAATCTATTTATAGTTTGTTATTTTTCATAATTTCTTTATTTTTCTTTAAATCAATAATTAATTATTTTCACTACATATTAGATTATGTGATTATAAAGAAAATAAGATTAAGACTAACAAATTATTGGTTTAATGAAACTTTAAATCAAAATTATTTAAATATTCAAAATACCCCTGTATCACATAAAATTTGGATGATAAGTGTTATAGAAAATACTACTGCTATAATTCTAAATTATCTTAATTTATTTAAAGGGATAATAATTTCATTGTCAATTTTGTTTGTCATTATTTATTTTAGCAAACAAAATCTAATAATATTTTATTTAATTTTAATTTTTTTATCTTCTCTTTTTTATTTCTTTTTTTCAAAAAAATTGTCTAACTATGGGAAATATAGTGCACTTGCTGTAAGAGAAAGTCTAGAGGTGTTACAAACTGTTTTTATAGGTATTAAGAATATTTTGATTTATAACAAAAAAAAACTTTTCTCGAAAAATTTTTTTGAAAAAATTCTTGATAAAGAAAAAAATGAGCAGCTAAATGCTTTTATAAGTGGTTTACCCCTTTATTTTATGGAATTTATTGGTGTATTATTTATTTGTGCATATTTTTTCGTAAATTTGCAACAAGGAGTTTCAAAATCAGATTTAATTTTCAATATTGGACTTTTAACTTATGGAAGTTTAAGAGTATTAGCGTTCTTCAAAGTAATAACATCAAATTTATCTTTAATAAAAACAAGAAAATTTAATATAAGCTCTCTAGTTGATCAAATAGATATAATTGAGAGTCAAAAAAAAAATTTTAATTCTAAAAACCAAAACTTAAATTACAACTATAATTATAATTTTAAGGATAATTCTGTAATTCAAATTAAAAATTTGAATTTTAGTTATGATAAAAATCCACTAATAAATATCAAAAGTTTTTCATTCAAAGAAAATAGCTTTTATGTTATCATTGGAGATAGTGGCAAAGGTAAGTCAACAATATTAGATTTGATGACTAACATTATCAAACCTATAAGTGGAGAAATCAATTTTGCATATAGTGCAGATAAAATAGGATATGTTTCACAAGAAAGTTTTATTCTCAATACATCAATTAAAAAAAATATAGCATTTGCTGAACAAGAAAAAGATATAGATGGTGAAAAATTACAGGATGTTTTAAAAAAAACAAATTTAAATGATTTTATAGATAGTCTTCATGAAAAAGAAAATTATATGATTAAAAATAACGGTACCAACCTTTCTGTTGGGCAAAAACAACGAATAGGTATTGCAAGAGCATTATATTATCAGCCTAAAATTATTTTTTTAGATGAGCCCACAAGTTCATTAGATGATAATAATGAAAAAAGTCTTTTAAATACCATTGAAAATTTGAAAAGTGTATCAACAATAATTATGGTCACGCATAAATATAAGAATATCAATAAATTTGATCAGTTATTAGAGATAAAAAATGGTGATTTAGAAGAGAAAAAATTATGAACAAAATATATTTTAATATAAAAAACTATTAATTATGAAAGCAAAAAATTTCTTTGGTAGAGGTATAAGTTCTATAGAAGGGTCTGACTGGAAGTTTAATTCCAATGTATCAAATAATTTCGATAAACATGTTCGACAAAGTATTCCTATGTATGATGAAATACAAAAATATATATGTTCGCTAAGTGAATGGTTTTTAAAAGATGGATCAAACATCTATGATTTAGGATGTTCAACAGGAGAGACTGCTAAAAATTTATTTAAAAAATTTCCAAATAAAAAAATAAAATATGTTGGATATGACTTAAGTAAAGAAATGATCAAAATTGCTGAAAGAAAAAATACTAAAAATAAAAAAAAAATTCAATTTAAGATAGCAGATATAAACAAAATCAATTATAAAAAAAATACTGATTTATTTTTATCAGTACTAACTTTTCCATTTTTAAATTCACAAAAAAGATTAAAATTATATAAAAAAATTTATAAATCATTAAAACATGGTGGATCTCTTATTTTTGTAGACAAAATAAGGTCATCAAGTTCAAATTTTGAGGATATGATAAATCAAGTTTATTTTGATTTTAAAATAGAAAATAAACTGAGTCATTCTCAAGTTTTAAATAAATCAAAAAGTATAAGAAGCTCTATGCAACTTTTTGAAATTTCTGAAATAGATTATTTTTTAAAAAAATCAGGTTTTAAAAAAAGAGAAATATTTTTTAGATGGTATAATTTTGTTGGACTAATAGCTATTAAATAACTACTGATTTAGAATTTTTTTGTTAATTTCAATAAAAACTTGAAAAAAATCTTTTGTTAATCTTTATATTTTTTTAAAATTAAAATACTTCTTGTTACGTAAATAATCTTAAAATTTTTAATTTTTTTCATAAAATTAACTACACCACTCAAATTATTATTTTTAATTTTTTTAAATCCCCTCCAAAATAGAGAGTTTACTATTAAAACACCATTTATATTTAAAAAATCAAAAGATTTTTTACAGTCTTGTTCAACTATTGATGCATCGTGAGAGCCATCTATATAAATTAAATCATATTTTTTAGAATTTTTATTTAAAAAGGATTGTGAATCATTTTTTACTTTAAAAACTTTTTGCTTAAAATTCTCTATGTTTTTATCAAAGTAGGATTCAGCATCTCTATTATATCTTTTGTGGTAATTATTCTTATTCCATATATCTACACAGGTAAACTTTGCATGGATACAAGTCATTAAAAAAAATAAAGTGCTATGGCCCTCATAACAGCCAATAATTAAACAATCAATTTTTTTATCTAAAAAATTTTCATCTGACAAAACCTTGACAATATGAGGAATATTATAGTTTATAATTTGCATTTCCATACCGATTAAAATCTTCTGTGATTTTAATTTATCAATTTCATTTTCAAAATTTTTTTTATGAGGAGAATATTTCCTAAAAACTTTTCTGCCAAAAAAAATATTGAATATATAAAAATATATAAATAAAAATGAAGCCCCACAATAAAGGCTATATAAAAAGTTTTTTAAATGAGTCATTGTTTATTTTAGAGTTTAAAGAAATAGACTAGATTATTAATATACATTTTATATAAGGATTAATATAAACTATATTAAATAATATCCAAAATTCCATGATTAATTTTTGAACTAAATCAAAATTATGAAAAAGAAAAAAATTTTATTTATTTTAAATACTTACTCGTTCATGTCTAATTCAATTAACCCAAAATTGCCTATGGCTAAGATATATAAAAAATTTAATGAAGAGGATAAAACCTGGAATAATTTTTTTTACAATAATTTAAAAAGTAACTATTATACTGAAAAAGATTATCCTAATTTAAATAAGATAATATTGGGTAGTGACAAATATTTAGATTTTTTAGAAAATAAAATAAATAAATTAAAACCAGATTTAATTTTTACAAATATAGATAATAATAAAATTCATGAGTTAATCGGTAAATACAAAGTAATAAAAAAAATTATCTGGATTTCATATAAGTTAAATGAAGAAAAAATTTTAAGTTTAAAACATAACTATGATTATTTGTTATCAGATAATAACTATATATTAAACTTAGCAAAAAAAAATAATTTCATATCTTTTAAAATGTTAATTTCCAATGAACCCATGTCAATCTTCAAAAAAGATAATTATCTAAAAAGAAACGAAAAAATTTATTTTTCAGGATCGTTAGGTAATGATTTTAAAAACAGACTTGAGTATTTACTATACGTGAAAGAAAATTTTGAGTTAAAAGTAAGAATTCGTAATTTAATGGAAAGATATAAAATACTTAATTTTTTAAATTTCATTTTATTAAAAGTCCTCCCTACTTTTGCAAATTATCTTTTTAAAAAAAAATTATTACCAATTACAAATAAATTAAAATTTATTAATGAAGATGAGGTATTTGGAAAAGTAATGCTTGATGAGTTAAGAAATCATAAATTTTGCATTAATATTCATTCTGATTTTGATAGAAACAACACAATTAACGCAAGAGTTTTTGAGGCTTTATCTTGTGGATGCTTATTGTTTACCGATGAAAATAAATTTATGCGTAAAATTTTTAAACATAAACAGCATTTAATTTATTTCAAATCTAAAAATGATTTAAAAAAGAAAATTAATTATTATAAGAAAAATAATAAAGCAGCTTGTAAGATAGCAAAAAAAGGTAATCAATTTTTTATTAAAAAACACCAATCCAAAATAAGATTAAATGATTTTAAAAGAATTCTTAAAAAAATTGGATAACTTATATTTTTTTAAGATTATGGTTTTTAACTCTAACAATTTATAAATTCCATCAAATTTACCTAAAATTTCTGATTTAAGGTCAGTTGAATGATAATTTAAAACACTCTTCATTGTGTGATATAAATATTCACATTAGTTAAAAGTTGGAAATAAAATTGAGTATTTGACAGATTTTATTTAAAAATAAGTTTATATAAGATTAGTTTTTTTGTGAAATTTGTTTTATAATTTTTTTTTATTATAAACAATTTATATAATTATAAGTGTAAATACTAAACTAAAAAATATTCCAACGCTCGATAAATATTTAATTAATAATGAAAAGTAAAAATAAAATAAAAATAGCAATTGTTGGAATGGGTAATATTTCAACAAAACATATAAAAGCTATAAAGAAGTCAAAAAATTTAAAATTAGTAGCCACATGTGATAAAAAAAATAAAAATCTTAATGAAAGCGTGTTCGATAATTTATCTTCAATGTTAAATTCAAAAAAAAATATTGACTTAGTATCAATTTTAACTCCTTCTAGCGAACACTTTAAACAAACTATGTTATGTTTAAAATTTAAAAAACATGTCGTTGTTGAAAAACCCATCTGCATGAAGTTATCTCAATTACAAAAAATAATGAAAGCTGAAAAAATATATAAAAGAAAAGTTTTTACGGTTTATCAGAATAGATTAAATCCATTAATTTCAAAAGTTAAAGATATAATTACAAATAAAAAACTAGGTGAAATCATTTTATTCAACTCTACTCTGTATTGGAATAGAAATGATAAGTACTATTTAAATTCAAGATGGAGAGGAAGAAGAAAAGATGATGGTGGAGTTGCAATGAATCAAGGTATTCATAATTTAGATCTTTTTCAATATTTTTTTGGGAAAGTTAAATCAGTATTTGTAGAAAAAAAAAAAATAAAAAAATACTTAGAATGTGAAGATACAGCTATAATTACATTAAAATTTAAAAATGGAATTATTGGCAATTTTTCATTATCAACTGCTGTAAATAATGAAAACTATTCTAATTCAATAGAGATTTTTAGCCTAAAAAATAATATTAAATTGTATGGAAAAAATCTTAATATTCTTGATTTTAAGCAAAAAACTCTTTTCTATAAAAATGAAAATGAACTACATTACGAATTCTATAAAATGGTATGCTCTACAATAATGTATAAAACAAAAAACTTTTTTTCTAACAAAAGTGTTCTACATAGTATGGAAATGGTCCATGCAATTAACAAATCAATAAAAACTGGAAAAAGATCTTTTGTTTAATATACTTTAGGGTAATTATTTTGACTATTATCTTGAATTAAAATAATTAATTTTATTATGAAGAAAGAACAAATAGTAAAGTATTCGATCTTATTACCAACATACAATAAACTTGAATACTTAAAATACACAATAAAAAGTGTACTCGATTCTAATTATCAAAATTTTGAGCTAGTTATATCTAATGATTTTTCTACTGATGGAACTGAGGAATATTTATCAACGCTTAATGATAAGAGATTAAAAATTATCAAACCGCCTATAAAACTAACACAAACTAAAAATTATGAATTTCTTTTAACTTTTGCAAGAGGGGAGTGGGTTACAATTATAGGTGATGATGATGGACTTTTACCCTTATTCTTTGAAAAGTTAGATAAAATTATTGAAGATTTTAAAGATATAAATTTAATTCATACTAAGCCATCAATGTATTATTGGGAAAACGTCGAGGATTGGTATGGCCAAAGAGTTTGTAATTATGAAAATTTTTTTGAAAAAGCAAAAATTAAAAATTCTAAATTGTCCTTAATATTAGCTTTAAGTGGTTTGGCCGGTAGAACAGAATTACCCATGATCTATACTTCTGGAGTAGTTAAAATGGATCTTATAAAAAAAATAAAATCAAAATCATCTAATTTTTTTTTTCATTCAATAATACCAGATTATTATTCTATGGTTTGCTTAATGTATGAAACAGATAAATACCTCAAAATAAACGAGCCATTATTTTGGGTAGGTACATCTCATAAATCAACTGGTAGAGGTACAAAAATATATGAGAACCATCCTGTTGTAGAAAAATATGATTTTATAAATAATAATTTAGAATTAAGTACAAATATTTCATCAAAATTACATATGATAGGTTTATCAAGCATTTATTTTTTTGAATGTATTTTAAAACATCCCTATATAACACCGTTTTGGAAAAATAATCTGATAAAGTACTTAGTTTTTGCGAGTTCAAAAATACAATTTTATAATATATTAAAAAAATATAAATATAGAATTAAAATTGATATATCTAAAGAAAATTTTGAAACTGAGCTTTATCAACAATTAAAAAAAGATAATTTAAATAGATTTTTATTTTACTTAACAAAAAAATTTCTTTTAGTTTGTTACTTTGTGAAGAATTTTATAAATAATTTTTTTAGAATAAAAAAATTTATATCAAAGAAATTGTTCAAAAAACATGTAATTTTAGTATCTAATAATAGAGAAAAATTTAAAAACTTTATTGAGTGTAATAATTACATAGAGAAAAAATTAAAAAAAAATTAACATAATATTTATGAAAAAGTTTTTAATAACAGGTGGAGATGGTAGATTTGCAAAGCAATTAAAAGAAAAATTTAAATCGAAAGATTTTATTTTTTTAAATAAAAAACAATTTAATATATTAAATAGAAAGCAAATAGAAAAAAAAATTAAGAAATATAAACCATATGCAATAATTCATCTTGCTGGATTATCAAGACCAATGATAATCCACGAAAAAAATATTGAAAAAAGTATTGAGTTAAATATTATTGGCACCTCAAACTTAGTAGTTGAGTGCTCTAAACTAAATATAAAAATCATATATTTTTCCTCTCAATATGTTTATCCAGGAAATAAAGGAAATTATAAAGAAGATTCACCAGTTCTTCCGATGAATAATTATGCTTGGTCTAAATTAGGAGGTGAGTGTGCAGTTCATATGTATAAAAATTCTCTAATTTTAAGGTTAAATATGACCGAGAAACCCTGGATACATAAATATGCTTTTAAAAACATAAAGAGTAATTTTTTATATCACGATGAAGTAATTAAAATTCTTCCTTATTTATTTAGTCATAATGGAATAATAAATATAGGAAGCAATAATAGCTCTATTTTAAAATTTGCTAAAAGAACAAACAAATCCGTAAAAGGTAAAAATTACAAAATAAACAAAAATGAACCTATTATGCCAAAAAATTCTACTCTTAATACAAATAAACTAAAAAAAATTCTAAAAAAAAAATTTAATTTTATTTAAAATTTTTTAAAACTTTGCAATTAAGCTAAGTAGATAATTATCAGTAGTTAGCTTAGGCTTAAATTATACTTATTCTTTATTTATTTTATTTTAATTATATGTTCTTTAATTTTCAAATTTTGAAAAATTAATTTATTTTCAACATTAATAATGTCTTTTTAATATCTTTGGAGATTTTAGAATTTAGTTTAATACCCAAGTTTTCTATTTTTTTTTTACAAATTTTATATGAATCTTGGTTTAATATTCTTGAGTTAACAAATTTGATTTTTACTTTAAATCTACTTTTTTTAATTAATCTCAATATTTCACTTACTGTTTTATTTTCAGATAAAATATTAAAAATATCATTAGGAAAATAATTTTTCAAAATTATATATTGAAAAACTTTATTAGCATCTGTTAAACTCAGATATGGCCTATAAGTATTTAGAGCTTTTCCCCATACAGGTATTGTTATTCCCATAACTGAATTAAAACAAAATTTATTTACAGCTGTATGAAATCTCATACCATCTGAAAACCCACTTATTGTACCAAATCTTAAAGTAATATATTTAATTAGTTTTTGCTTTTTTAGTAAATTTTCTTCAATCAATTTTATTTCTGCATAGGGACTTTGAGGAACTGGCTTTGTTTCATCTTCTTTAACTAGTCCTTTTTTTGGTCCATAAATGCTTGTAGACGATATGTGTACTAACCTAGAGTTGTTTCTTTTGCAATAATTTAATATATTCTTAAAACACCCTAAATTATTTTTAGTTATTTTTTTTCTATTTTCAAAACTTTTTTCAGCATCTGTAATCGATGCTAAATGAATTACAATATTAGTCTTTGGTAATTTTTTACAAAAATTATTATTTGTCAAATCTCCAAAAAGAAAATTTATTTTTTTATTTTTTATTTTAAATAGGACATTAAATCTTTGATTACTCAAATTGTCTACCAAATAAATTTTTTTTACTTTTTTGATTTTTATCAAATCGTTAATTATAAAACTACCAATATGGCCAAATGCACCACTTACTAAAATTTTCATTTTGAAATTATTTTCTTAAAATCTTTGTATAGTGAAATATATTCTTTTTTATCATACTTGTAATCACATAATGTTAAAAGTGAGTCTTGGTTTTCTTTAAAATAAATAGTGATCCAATTATAAGGAGGTATAAATAATGCTTTTCTTTTTTTTACATTTAAACTAAATGATTTTGAAAAATTTTTACTTTTAATTTTAATTTTGATTTGACCTTTTAGTGGAATAATTATTTGAGAGCATTTCTTGTGAGCATGATCGGCTCTAAAAAATTTACTTTTTCCATAAAGAATAAAGAATCTTTTTAGTCTGAATTTTTTTGGAAAATGTTTATTTGTATAAAACGGTATTAGTGTTCCACTTAATTCTGGATAAATTGAATATTTTAATATTTTTGGTCTGACGAATTTGATCATTTTTTTTTGAATTTTTTTGGAAAAGTTTCTTTCATTGTAGGCATTAAACTATCTCTTTTTGATGTTATAGGTTTTTTTATTTTCCAGTTTATTTTTAAACTTTTATCACTAAATATTATTCCCCTTTCATATTGCTGATATCTATATTCTGATAGGTGATAAAGTAATATGTTTTCTTTCTCATAAAATCCAATTCCATGAGCATAGTTTTTTGGAACATATAAAATTAGCCCAGGTTTTAATAAAAATTTATAAACTTTACCAAAATTTTTTGATTTTTTGTCTATATTCACACAAACATCTAAAGCTTTACCTTTAAGCACTGAAAGTAACTTAGCTTGCTTTTTTTTACTCTGATAGTGCAATCCCCTAATAACGTTTTTTTTTGAAGATGAAATAGCAGTAAATTTACAGTTAAATTTAATTTTTTTTTTTAAATATAACTCTTTAAAAAATCCTCTGTTATCAGGATAAATTTTAGTTTTAAACAGAGTTGGTTTCATAAATGTTATATTGTAAG
>MDTD01109549.1_pt1 | contig 12074 bp, 13 predicted proteins | sample 811221 | NCBI WGS metagenome assembly MDTD01 (sample SAMN05326646, study PRJNA326480) | marine metagenome | isolation source: seawater | place: Pacific Ocean: South West | collected 2011 | reverse complement strand
TGAATATAAAAAAGTTGCAGTAATTGATTGGGACTGTCACTTTGGAAATGGTACTTACGATATTCTTAAGTCAAATGAGAATATTTTTTTCTCAAGCTTGCATCAATATCCATACTATCCAGGAGGTGGATCTGAACATGAAAAAGGTGATCATAATAATGCTTTGAATATTCCATTATCTGCAGGCACGAACTCTAAAGAATATTTCGATGCATACGAACATATGCTTAAGAGGCTAAAAGAATTTCAGCCTGAATTTATATTAATGTCTGCAGGTTTTGATGCGCACAAAGATGATCCTTTATGTCAGTTAAATTTAGAATCTAGAGACTATTATGAGATAACGAGAAGAGTTTTGGAAACCACTAAACATTATTGTAATGGAAAAGTGGTATCTATACTTGAAGGTGGCTATGACCTTAAAGCTCTTGCTGAAAGTTCGAGCGAACATGTTAACGCACTTCTAGAATTTAATTGAGTTTCTGATAAATTGTCATAAATAGATTTTAATGAAACTATATAAAATTAAAAAATCAAATATTGATAATAAAGGGTTAGTCGCAGCTAAAAATATTAAAAAGGGTACAAGAATAATTTATTATAAAGGAAAATTAATATCTAAGAAAGAAAGTGAAGTTAATCCTAAATTTGATAACTCAAAGAGAATTTATCTTTTTGAAATAAATAAAAGATATGACCTAGATGGAGATTACAATTTTAATACAGCAAGACTTATAAATCACTCCTGCAATCCAAATTGTGAAGTAGTTGGTAAAGGTTTAAAATTATGGATCGAGTCAATTAAAGATATTAAAAAAGGTGATGAACTCTCATACGACTATGGCTTTAGTTTTGATGAAGATTTTAAAGATTACCCATGTAAATGTAATTCAAAAAACTGTTGCGGATATATTGTAAAGCAAGCCTCACGGTGGAGAATTAAAAAATCACTCGGGCTTAGTAAATAATTTTAGATAAATACAATCCCTGTGCAGGTGCTGGCGGAGCACAATAATTTCTATTTTTTGACTTCAGAACTTTTTCGAGATCTTTAATAGTCCATTTATTTTCACCAACATATTTTAAACACCCTATGATTGATCTTACTTGATTTTTAAGAAATGATTTTGATCTCAAAATAAAAATTATTTTTTCTTTTTTCTTTGTAATTTTAATTGTTTTAATTGTTCTTATTGGTGATTTAGCCTGACAGTTAGAAGATCTAAATGCATGAAAGTTATGAGTCCCAATTAATTTCTTTGCTCCACTTTTTAAGAGTTTTATGTCTAGCTTAGATCTTAAATACCAAACTTTATTTTTATCTAATATGGGAGGAGCATCTCTATTTAGAATAATATATTCATATATTCTCTCTTTTGCGGAATATCTTGCATGAAAATTCTTACTTTTTTTAAAGATTTTTTTTATTGTGATATTTTTTTTATTTAAAAAATGGTTTACCGAGGAAATTAATTTATATTTGTTTAATATTAAATTTTTATGATCAAAATGAGCAGATTGATTTTTGGAGTGAACACCAGCATCGGTTCTGCCTGAACCATAAATTTTAATTTTTTTTTTTAAAATCTTTGAAAAAATTTTTTCTATCTCTTTTTGAATTGATTTTGTATTTTTTTGTGCTTGCCAGCCAGAATAGTTGGTTCCATCATATTCTATTATAATTTGATACCTAAACATCAAGTAAATAAGTCCCCTTTTTTATTTGAGAACCAAGCACAAATTCATTTATTTTTTGTGGTTTTTTACCTTCACGTTGAATATCTAAAATTTTAATTGAATTTTCACCACAGCTAATTTCTAGATCGTTAGATAGAACCTTACCTGGTTTATTTTTACTATAAGATATTTGTGCTTTTAAGATTTTATATCTTTCTCCCCTATAAATAAAAAAACCACCAGGATATGGATATAATCCATTTATTTTTCCAATTATATCCTGCGCTTTATCATTCCAATCGATTAATCCTTCTTTTTTTTTTATTTTTTCTGCATATGTTGCTTGGGAGTGATCTTGGGGTTTGAATTTAACTTCTTTGTCCATAATGCTGTCTATTACCTCTGAAATTTTTTCTGAAGCTAAGTTAGAAAGTCTATCAGATAGTATTTGGGAGTTTTCATTTTCCTCAATATTAATTTTAAAAATATGTGAAATATCACCCTCATCTAGTTTTTCATTTATTTTCATTACACTAATGCCAGTTTCTTTATCCTTGTTCATTATTGATCTCTGAATTGGCGCTGCACCTCTCCATTTTGGAAGTATCGATGCATGAAGATTAATGAAACCCTCTTTGCTTAATGATAAGAATTCTTTAGGAATGATCATTCCATAAGCAACAATAATAACTAAATCTAGATTTAGATTTTTAAAGTACTCATATTCATTTTTATTATTTTTTAATTGATCAGGGGTTCTTACTTCAAAGCTGATCGATTCAGCAAATGAATGAACTGGAGATTTTTCAAACTTTTGACCTCGATTTGATTTTCTTGGTGGTTGAGAATAAACTACAGATACCTCATAACCATTTTGGTAAATATTTTTTAGGATTGGAACAGCAAAATTTGGTGTTCCCATAAAACCAATTTTTTTTTGCATGAATTAAATTACTAATGCTTCAGAACTTTTTTTCTGCTTAGATAGTTTTTTAATTATCATTGATTTTTTTAATTTTGAAAGATAATCAATAAATAATATTCCCTGTAAATGATCCATCTCGTGCTGAATGCATGTTGCTAGCAATCCAGTCGCTTTTAAAATTTTTTTCTCTCCGTTGTAATCTAAGTATTCGACCTCACATGTGGCAGGTCTATCGACTTCAGCAAATTGATTAGGAACTGATAAGCAGCCTTCTTCGTATGTTGATAGGTCTTTTGTTTTATTTTTGATTATAGGATTAACAAAATACATTGGATTTTTTTTTTCATCTTTTTTTGCAATATCCATAACGATTATTCTCTTGGGAACTCCAATTTGGATTGCAGCTAACCCAATCCCATTTGCTTGATACATCGTTTCAAGCATATCATCCATTAACTTTTGTTCCTCTTTAGTTACCTTCTCAACAGATTTTGATATTTGTCGTAAAATTTTATTTGGTTCTGTTAATATTTCTTTAATAGCCATAATTTAAGTTGATTTATACCCTGATTGGTAAAGTTTTTAAAATAATTTTATTTCTAATTGTATCAAGGTCTAGTTGATTTAGTGTAATTAATATAAAATTGAGAGTTTCAGATCCAAGCTTTTCTAATTTATCTTCACCAATAATTTCAACAATTCTGAGTAAAATAAGCCCTAAATCTCTGTTATTAATTTTTGATTGTATGTCTGGGGGTATATTTACTGTAGATTTATATTTATCTGAATATTTTTTTAAGATTTTAACACCATCATATTTAAGTGATTCTAACAATATCTCGTCGTTTGTTGTAATTATATATTTTTTATCTTTCAAAATATTTTTGAGTAAATCATTTGTTTCTTTTTCAACTTTAGAAATGTCGTTTTTTTCAACAAAATAATTTAATAATTTAGATTGATGAATAATTTTATTGTTAAATTTTATTTTTTTTATTTCTGTTTCCTCGTTAATAATATTTTCATTATAAAACTTTGCTAAATCTGCAGAAATTTTAGTATCATCTATAGTCAATAATATTTTTGATAGCTCTATATAAAAAGCATCGCCTATTTCATCTACTTCAAATAAATTTTTTAACAATCTTGCCAATTTTAATTTTTCACTTGGGTCAATAGTTAGTAGCATTTTTTGATAAATAAGCGCTCTTTGACTTGTGTTATTCAAAGTTTTATAATTTTCTTTTGCAGATAAAAGTTGATTAAAATTAAATTGAAACCTTGTATACAAACTAAAAAGGTCATATTCACTATAATTACCGTTATGAACTGCTTTTTCTATCAAGTTTATATTTTCAATATCTTCTAGGTCTATATTTTCAACTTTTTCTAAAAGATTAGCCGATGCTAAATATTTCCATATATCTTTGGAAGTTTTATCGCTTGGTACATATTTGAAATTTTCTACGACTCTATGCGATAAATGTAGATCTAATAGATTCTTGTCAGAAATTTGGTTACTCTCATCCTCGAATCCAATTAATTTAAATATTTTTTTTTCAAAAAAATTATCATTAAATCCTAATTCTTTTTTTAAATCAAAGATAAGAAGTGCTTGATCTATTTTTTCAGCATTTATTAAACAGTATATTTTTAATTTTGAAGAGTAATCATTATTTAAAGTCACTTCATCAATTGTATCAAATAATTCACAAGTCTTTTCTATATTTGCTTCTGCAAGGTAATAGTTTGCGTAATAATTTATTAGCTCGTCTATAAAATAAAAATTTTGATTATTTTCTATAAATGATTTTATTAATTCCATATTATTATTTTTAATCAAAAATTTTTTTTGAAAATTATAAAACTCTTTTTTAGTAATATTTTTTTTTGGAGTATTTGAATTAGTTAATAATACTATTTCAAGTATGTCTAAAGCATCACTTGATAAGTTTTGTGAAAAAATTTTTTCGAATATTTTTTTTATTTCTTCTCCGTCTGACTCGCTCCACATCTCAATTGTCAAATTATTTTGATCAGGATCATAAAGTCCGTATAATGATAAATTATTTTCAAGATTACTTTCTGAAAATACTTTATTTTTATCATTTTCATTTTTTTGATTATTTAAATTATAAACAGATATATTTTCTTCTGTTATTTTCTCCTCATCTAATAATATATTTTCACTGTTTTGTTTTAACTCTTCTTTATTTTTATCTATATTCCAAATATCAACTGGTTCATTAGCAATAGAATTACTGAAGAATAAAAAAAATAAGATTAATAAAAGTCTTTTTTTATTTAATAATTTTGAAATTCTCATTGGGTATGATTTTTTCAATTTTCTTATTAGGTGCGGGAAAGTCTATTGAGCCAATAACGTAGATTAACCCCATTAAAATTAGAATAATAAAAGAAAATTTAAATATTGGGCCTCTCAACTTGCTAATAATTGAATTATTTTTTCTTTGAAATTCCATAAATGATTAAATAGTTTAGAAATAAGACATATTTGTGTTTTTTCAATATTAATAAATGTTAAAAAAAAATATAGTATTAATTGGTATGATGGGAGCAGGAAAGACCACTATTGGTTTTAAACTTGCTAAAAAACTAAGATATCAATTTATTGATATAGACACCGAGATTGAAAATTCAGAAAATGAAAAAATTATAGATATTTTTCAAAATAAAGGTGAAGGATTTTTTAGGAAAATTGAAGAAAAAATTTCAATATCATTTTTGGAAAAAAATAAAAGAGTTATTTCATTAGGTGGTGGTACATTTTTAAACGATAAGGTTAGAAAAAAAATAAAAAAAAATAGTTATTCAATATGGTTAAATTGGAAATTAAAGACAATTTTGGCGAGGATAACAAGAAATAATAGACGACCTTTGGCTTTAAAATTAAATAAAAAAGATTTAGCTAATCTCTATAGAAAAAGAGTTAAATTCTATAAATTATCAGATTATAAAGTAAACTGTGAAAATAAAAATAAAAATGAAATTATAAATCAAATAATTGAAATTATAAAAAATGAAAATTCTACCCATTAAAACAAAGAGTAAATATTATAATATCTATATTGGTTATAATATTATTTCTCAGCTCAACAAAATAATAAATAAAGAGAAGATTAAATTTAAAAAAGCACTAATTGTAGTTGATAGAAAAATCCCTGAATATTTTATTAAAAAAATCAAATCTAAAATAAGCTCTGAAACAAAATTGATTTATTTTTTTAACGCATCAGAAAGAAATAAAAATATTTTAAATGTAAATTTGATCCTTGAAGTTTTATTAAAAAATAATTTTACGAGGAATGATGTAATTATTTGTCTTGGAGGAGGAATAGTAGGTGATATTTCAGGGTTTGCTGCAAGTATTTACAAAAGAGGTTTAAAATTTATTAATATCCCATCAACTCTATTATCACAGGTAGATTCTTCAATCGGAGGTAAGACTGGCGTCAATAGCAGGTTAGGAAAAAATTTAATTGGTTCGTTTTATCAACCAGACATAGTGGTTTCAGATACCATGTTGTTAAATAGTTTGCCGAAAAGAGAAATTATTTGTGGATATGCAGAAATTTTAAAACATTCTTTAATAAAAAGTAAAAAATTTTTTTTATTTTTAGATAAGAACCTAAAAAAAATTTTAAAATTAGAAAAAAAAATTATTGAAAGAGCAATTTTAGAGAGTTGTAAAATAAAAAAAGAAATAGTTGAAAAAGATGAAAGAGAGAAAGATATTAGAAAAAGTTTAAATTTAGGTCATACGTTTGGGCATGCTTATGAGGCAACCTTGAATTACTCAAGAAAGTTAAATCATGGAGAAGCTGTATTATATGGTATATACTCAGCAATAAATTTAAGTAAAAAATTGAAAACTATAAGTAATAAAGAGTATAAATTAATCGAGTCCCATTTAGCAAAATTGCATTTTAATAATCTAAACAAATTTTTTAGTAAAAAAGATTTAAACAAAATTTTAAGTTTTATGATTACTGATAAGAAAAATACTTCTAAAAAAATAAATTTTATAACATTAAAAAAAATTGGTGTTGTAGATATTAATAATCAGCTAAACCCTATTTATATTAAAAAATTCATAAAACAGTCCTTACTTAATTAAAATTTGTATTGAATGTATATAATTTTTAATTTCTTCATCTAAAATTTTGTAAATTTTTTTTGTTGAGTTTAATTTATTAATTTGCTTAAGCTCTTCTGAATAAATAATTAATTTTATGTGAAACTTATTTTTTTCATGAGATGTGTGCTTAAGATGAAGATATGTTTTATCTTCAATTTCAACATTATTAATAAACGAATTTTTTAATAATTTTGTTTTGATATTTTTTGATAAATTTTCTATATCCATACTAAATATTATAAATTATATAATTATGAAAACAATTTGTGAGTGGAAAAACTGCAACAATTTAGGTGAGTTTAAAGCACCAGTTGAAAAGGATAATAGCAAAAAGTATAGAATGCTTTGTATGGACCACATTAAAGAATTTAATAAAAATTGGAATTACTTCTCAGGAATGAACGATCAACAAATTATGGATTTTATAAAATCTGATATGATTTGGCATAAACCCACTCAAAGTTTCAGTTCTTCAGATAACTTTTTTAAGATACTTTGGAATAATGCTCTAAAAGATGAGACAAAAAAGTTTAAAAATTTTGAGGAAATGGATCATATGAAAAGATTTAGATACAGTAGCCAAGATTTTCAGGCCTTTAATATTCTTGAAATTCCAGCAGGTATTGAGTGGAAAAAAATACAAGAAAAATTTAAAAAGCTTGTTAAAAAATTTCACCCTGATATGAATTCTGGTAACAAAAAATTTGAGGAAAAGCTAAAAATTATTACTCTAGCCTACACTCAGCTTAAAAATACTTATAGAGGAAAAATTGATACCAAATATTAGTTTAGAGCCAGATATTAAACTTTCAGTTAAACAAACATTTGGTATTGAAAGTGATATGGAAATTGAAGGGTTTTCAAAAAAAAATGAATTTGTCCCAGTGATAGACAAAGGTTATAAATTTGATAGGGATACCACCTTAGCAATTTTATCTGGTTTTGCATTTAACAAAAGAGTTTTGATCCAAGGATATCATGGTACTGGAAAATCCACTCACATAGAACAAATCGCTGCAAGATTAAATTGGCCATGTATAAGAGTAAATTTAGATAGCCATATAAGTAGAATTGATTTAATTGGTAAAGACGCAATTGTAATTCAAGATGGCAAACAAGTTACAGAATTTAAAGAAGGTATTTTACCTTGGTCAATCCAAAACCCTATTGCTCTAGTTTTTGATGAATATGATGCTGGGAGGCCAGATGTTATGTTTGTAATACAAAGAGTTTTAGAGGCAGAAGGCAGCTTCACGCTATTAGACAAAAATAAAGTTTTAAAACAAAACAAATACTTCAGATTATTTGCTACCTCTAATACAATTGGATTGGGTGATACGAGTGGACTTTATCATGGAACTCAACAAATAAATCAAGGACAGATGGATAGATGGAATATTGTAACTACTTTAAATTATTTAGAACTTGAAAAAGAAATGGAGATAGTTTTATCTAAAAATAAGAATATGAATAATTCTAAAGGAAAAGAAATAATCGCAAATATGATTAAGGTTGCAGCATTAACTAGAAAAGGATTTATCGCAGGAGATATTTCAACTGTTATGAGTCCTAGAACTGTTATTCATTGGGCAGAAAATAGTCAAATTTTTAAAGATTTAGGTTATTCATTTAGGGTTACATTCTTAAATAAGTGTGATGATGTTGAGAAGAATACTATAGCAGAATATTATCAGAGATGTTTTGGGGAAGATTTGCCAGAGTCCCTAATTAATATTCAAATATAGATGAAAAAAGACGAAAATTTAAAAGAAAAATTTAAACAAGCACTAATTTCAACAGCAAAGGTAATATCAGATGATTACAAAGTAATCACAAGTTCGAAAGAAAAAAATAATAGTTCAAAAAACTATAATTTTTTTGAATTAGATAATTTAAATACTAAATATGATTTTTTAAGATTAAGAGCCGAAACAGATTCTGAGGCTCTCAAAAGAAAATTTTCAAATAAAGAAATATATTTAAAAAATTCACCCACAAAACCAACTTTAAAATCATTATATAACTTTTCAGAAAGAATCAGGTTTGAAATTCTCGGTACTAAAATGTTGCAAGGTATAGGTAAAAATTTGATGGAAAATTATAAATATAAACTTAATTTTAAAAGAAAAGATCAAATAAAATCAAAAGATGATACATCAATTTCAGAAGCATTTGAAATTTATATGCTTAAGAATTTTTTTAATATTAAAATTAATGATTTAAATGAAAAAATTTTAAGCTTTTGGGACGATGACTTTAAGAATAGCTTTGGCAAACATATTAATTACCTTAAAAAACACCTCGAAAATCAAGAATTATATAGCTCAAAATTTGTTGAAATATTAAATAATTTAGATTTTTTAGAGAAAGATGAGGAAGATAAGAATGAGGAAAATGAAAAAGAAAACGAGCAAAATAATCAGCAAAACGGAGAGGAAAAAAGTGAAACCGATGAAAAACAATCTCAAAATGAAACTGAAAATCAATCTTTGTCTGACTCAGATTTAGATGTTAATGAATTTAGAATGGAAGAACAACTTTTTGACACAGAAAGTGATCAGCAAAGTTCGGAAAATATAATTCAAAAATTAAATAATACTAAAAGTGAAGCTGATTACAGAATTTTTACTAAAGAATTTGATGAAATTGAAAAAGCTGAAAATCTAGAAACAATCGATGAAGTACTTAAATTAAGAAAAAATTTAGATCAACAATTAATACATTTTAAAGATTTGATTATAAAGTTAGCAAACAAATTACAACGACAACTAATGGCTAAACAAAATCGATCTTGGGATTTTGACTTAGAAGAAGGATTATTAGATAGTTCTAAATTACCAAGAATAATTATTGATCCATATAACTCTTTATCTTTTAAGAAAGAGAAAGATCAAGAATTTAAGGACACAATAGTAAGCCTTTTAATTGATAATTCAGGATCAATGAGAGGTAGACCAATAACTATTGCTGCACTTTGTGCTGATATATTGTCAAGGACATTAGAAAGATGTTCAGTAAAAGTTGAAATACTTGGCTTTACAACAAAAAATTGGAAGGGAGGAAAATCAAGAGAAAGCTGGAATAAAAATGGTAAACTTAAGCATCCAGGAAGATTAAATGATTTGAGACACATAATTTATAAAAGTGCAGATAGTCAATGGAGACAATCTAAAAAAAACTTAGGGCTTATGCTAAAAGAGGGAATACTTAAAGAAAATATTGACGGAGAGGCAATTATGTGGGCGTACAACCGACTTAAAAAAAGAAAAGAAGAAAGAAAGATTTTAATGGTAATATCAGATGGTGCACCAGTGGATGATTCAACTTTATCAGTTAATTCTGGAGATTATTTAGAGAAACATTTAAAAAAAGTAGTTAAATTTGTTGAAAGTAAAGATGACATAGAAATCCTAGCTATAGGTATAGGACACGATGTTTCGAGATATTATAAAAGAGCCATAAAAATTACAGATGTTCAGGAATTAGGTGATGTGATGATTAGAGAATTAAGTAATCTATTTAAAAATAACAAACATTTAAATTAGAAGTTAATCAGATCTTTATTTCTCCATCTTATTATTACTTCTGCACCATTTCTAGTTATAGAGTTTCTGCAAATTACTTTAGCATAGTTTCTCTCCAACAATGTACCTCCTATAAAAATACCTAAACCTAAACCTGACCTTGTTCCGTAATTTTTTTCTTTAGTCCTTATATATGGCTCTCCAATTTTATCTAGAATATCCTTGGGGAAGCCATCTCCATCATCTTCAATTATTAATTCTGTATTTTGACTGTCAGAATTAATTGTTAAAAAAATTTTTTCTTTGGCAAACTTGTTAGCATTTCCTATAAAATTTCTTAAACCATAAATTATTTCGATTGATCTTTTAAATTTAATTGGATTAGTATCTTGGCTATTTTGGAAAAAAAATTTTTTTTTACTTATGCTTTGAAATGATTTAATTATCTCATTAATGTAATTTGATAATGTTAATTCGTAGTCAATAAATTCGTCTTCTATATCTGGATTAAGAGTAAGCTTTTTCAATATTTGATTGCATCTTTCAACTTGTTCTGAAAGAAGTACCATGTCGCTTTCAATGTCCTGATTTCCTTTAAGTGATTTTGATAATTCTTGTGTAATTACTTTAATTGTAGATAGTGGAGTTGCAAGAGAGTGTGCTGCAGCAGCCGCTTGTCCACCTAGTGACACTAACTCATGTTCTTTAGCTATTAACTGTTGAATTTTATTTAAAGCATCTTTTCTAAGACTAGCCTCTTCACCAAAAGTAATTGCAAAATAATTAAGAAAAAATAAAGCTATTATTAGAGATGCAGGTATTGAATAGTAAAAATATTCACTTATTAACGACTTTTTGGGGAAAGGAAGATTACTTTCCTGATAGTAAAAGGTTAACAAAACAATACTTATTAGAGTTACTAAAATTAAGATGTAATTTGTTTTTTTTTCTAAACTTAGAGAAGCAAAAACACTCGGAATAATCAGAAATATTATAAATGGATTTAATATTCCACCTGTTATAGATAATAGAAAAGTTAATTGTAATATGTCGATAATTAAAAAATTAAATGCAGTTCTATTTGATAACAAATTTTTTACATAAAAGCTTAGCAAGTAAATATTGCTAATTGCACCAATTAATACAATAATATTTGCTTTTATGAATGGAAATTCAAACTTAAAAATAAAAGCAGCAACATTTATAGCTACTAACTGACCAATAATTGCAATCCATCTTAGATTAGTATAAGTTTTTCTGTTTAGTGAATAATTTTTAGAATTATTTAAAAATTCCATTAAATATCTAAATTTAATACATTTATTGCGTTATCTACAATAAAATCCTTTCTTAGCGATACATCATTACCCATAAGAGTGTATATCAAGTCTTGGTCTTTTTTGAGATTTTTAGAATATTGAACCTGAAGTAAAGTTCTAGTTTCTGGATTTAGAGTAGTGTTCCATAATTCAATTGGATTCATTTCGCCTAAACCTTTAAATCTTTGAATACTTAATTTTGATTTTTCTTCGGTTAAAATTTTTTGATAATTTGGGCTTTTTTTATTTAATTTATTTAGTTGGTTTGAATTTTTTAACAAATATTTTTCTAAATCTAATTCATCTTTAATATATATACTTTTTGAACCTTTGTTAATTTTAAATAAAGGAGGCTGAGCTAAATATATATTTCCATTTTCAATTAATTTATTGAAAGGTTTATTGTTAAAAAAGGTTAAAAGTAAAGCACGAATATGTGAACCATCTACATCTGCATCAGTCATAATTAT
>MDTD01086028.1_pt1 | contig 12074 bp, 13 predicted proteins | sample 811221 | NCBI WGS metagenome assembly MDTD01 (sample SAMN05326646, study PRJNA326480) | marine metagenome | isolation source: seawater | place: Pacific Ocean: South West | collected 2011 | reverse complement strand
TGAGCAGGTCAACCCATACTGGAACAGGGAGTAGAGCTTGGGCGACTTGTTGTGGATTTGTAGGTGTAGCTTTTCATAAATCCGATTGTAGACACGTGGAACCGCAAATAACAGGGTTGGCCTCACCTGGCTTAGTTCATCCACTAGCTTGGCAAGATTTTCGTTCATAGCAGCCGAAAATCCGAACATCATTACACCATGAACCTCACAGATTTGGCCAAAAATATGGGCCCATGGGAGAAAAGCTAGGGTGCGGTCACTTTTGTGAAAAGGTATGCTGTCTTTAGCAGCTTGCAAAGTAGAAATCACCCCAAGATGACTGAGCATGACACCTTTTGGATTGCCGGTGGTACCAGATGTGTACATGATCTCCAAAAGAGCGCCCGTGTCCGGGTATTGGGCAGGGACAGGCCGCTGCAGACCGTTGTTACGCAATTGCCCATAGGTTTTTGCCTCAGAATCTTCAGAATCACTTAGCAGCACGACATGCTGCAACTCTGGGAGAATCTCACCACGCCAGGTCAATGCTTCGTGATATAGTTTTTCAGAAGCAACCAGGAGTACCTTGCAACTCGAGTCATGTAGGATGTACTGCCACTGTTCTTTGTTTTGCTGAGGATACATGGGAACATAGACTGCACCCGCACTGAAGGTTGCATAGGCCATCGTCGCCCAGGGAATCATGTTATTTGAAATGATTCCCACACGGTCCCCTACTCCTACACCGAGTAAATCAAGCCCTCCCCGCAAATTGGCAACGGTCTCAGCAAAATCCCGAAATGTCATCCAGTTGTAGTCACCGTTGGCCGGGGTCCCGTACATGGGTAGATCTGCGTATTCTTCGCAGCAGCGGTCCATCATTTCCACGACATTCTGATACATCAATTCCATCTCTTACCCTCCCTGAGATTAGTATACACGCAGGCCTTGTTGGCGAATCAGACTGGCAAACGCAGTAGTGCCCTGCGGTGGCCAGTAGGACTGCATTCGTTTTCCGGTGATACCGGGTTGATATGTAGACCAAAATTTGGACCACCATTGCGATCCATTTTCAGCCAATTCCTGCTGATTTAGCAGTGTGATAGCACCAGATTCAGCCAATGTGGAAGCATTCAATTCCTGATGGCTGTTTGGTAGAGGAACAAGGATCACATCCTTGCCTAGAATCGATAACTCACCAAGAATACCAAGGCCTGCACGGGTAATTATAAGCTGGCTGCGGGCTAATAGATCACCCATGCCCTCGTTGACGAATTCATGAGTCTGATAGCGAGGACCATGCGCCAGATCGATTGTACTACCGCGTCCAGTCAGATGAATCACCTGAAAGTGTTTCTGCCAGGTCGGCAGCAGCGATCGAATGGCTCTATTCAAGCCAACAGCACCTTGCCCACCACCGGTGATTAGCAGAACCGGTAAGTCAGGATTCAGCTGAAAACGCTGGTTGGCCTGTTCGGGGTCTCCTTGATAAATAGAGTTGCGCACAACGGGACCGACATGTTGACGCTCCGGTATACGTTGGAAGGCTCTCTCAGAGGCTGGAAAATAATAGCCCAGCGCTGAACTGGCCGGAGCCATCAACCGATTGGCCAGTCCTGGCAAAACATCCATTTGTAGCAATACTTGAGGGATACCCAATGCTCGAGCTGCATAGGCAACTGGCACGCTGACAAAGCTCCCAGCAGAGACCACAACGTGAGGCTTGAACCGCAGTAGATGTTTTAAACCAATGATTCCACCAGCTAGAATACGAAAGGGATCCGTGAAGTTCTGCCAGCTGAAATAGCGGCGCAACTTGCCAGCTGGGATTGCATGGAAATGCATGCCTGCCTCTTCCACCATGGCCCGCTCTGGGCCGTTTGTTGTGCCAAGAAACCGAGATTCAGTTGGACCTAAGGTTCCCAAGGCCTCGTTCACTGCTAAGAGAGGAGTCGTTGGACCGCCCGATCCTCCTCCTGTAAATAAAACACGCAGAGTTGTTGTCATGAAGAGTTTCAGTCCATCACAGATCGGACAGTGCGCCACTGGCCATGCTGTACTTCTGCCAATAATGGTTTTTCAATCCCTTCGTGATCGCTTGGGCCAAATTGTAGAACTGGTCCACCTAGTTCATCCTGGTAGTTGTTCATCGATTCAAGGGCTGTGGTCAGTTTTTCAGAATTTAGTTCTGGTCCAGCCAACTGCAGAGCGTGTGTTAGAATACGGGCATAAAAGTAAGCCATCTGCACGGCGTTATTTGGGGATTCTCCATATTCAGCCTGATATTTCGCGAAGAAATCTTGTGCTACAGAAGAAGTTAATGTTTCGGGATATAACATTTCAATAGATGCTGTCGCTAGAAAACCATCTGCTGCTGTTCCTGCACGGTCAACTATGATTTGGTCGTAAGCAGAGACATTGCCAGCCATCGTTACATTCCATTGCAGGGATTGTCGAGTTTGCAGGATACGGATGGTATCACCCAGAATGGTACCCAGTAGTACAACTTCACAGTCAGCTTCCCTCAGGCGAAGCAGGGTGTTGAGAAAGTTCGTTTCTGTCGGGCTATGTGTCTCCACAGCATTCAGTGACATCCCTAATTCCTGCAATCCAGCTTCTACTCCATCCAGCATTTCACGGCCATAGTCCGTATTCTGGTGCATCAAGCAGAAACGCTGAAGTTTTTGTTGGTGAAAGTGTCGAACCAAGGCTCGCGCCTGATCGAAGTATGATACACTGGCTGTAAATTTGAGTGGGTGAAACGGTTCCGACATCAGTCGGGCGCTGGTATATGGAAACAAGTTAGCCACATTGTGCTCTTCTTGTAGCGGCAAGGCAACTTGGTTCATGCTAGTTCCTAAGGCAGCAAGCATGACAAAGACCCGATCGTGGAGTACGAGTTTATTGGCAGCTTGACGAGCTCTCACAACTTGATATTGATGATCCTCGGCGATCAGTCGTAGTTGGCGTCCATGAATTCCACCTGCTGCATTAACTTCTGCAAAGTGGAAGCGTAAGGCTTTGACAGCTCCTAATCCCCAAGTGGCAGCGGGTCCACTCATTGCTGTATGAGTGCCAATGCGAATCTCTTTTGAAGTCACACCTTGGGTTGCCCAAAGAGAACTGGGCAGGCAGCAGAAGCACCCAAAGATCAACATGATCAGACGAAGTAGTCTGCTGCTTGCTTGCCTACTCTTTGTTGAAATAGCTTCGATATACTGGTTGGCGATAGCGAAACTGCCGCCATAAGATTGGCCACAGGATCCATTCAAGCAGTCTGATAGGGGCATGGTACTCAATTGCATCAACGATTATTGTGTGGTTTTTCTGCTGTTCCAGTCGATGTTCATGACGCCAGGAGCGCAGAAAAAATGGTAGCTGCTGACCTTCATCAACAAAGACGATTTTCTCTATACTGGTTTGTTGTGAAGTGATCAAGCTGACCCACGATTGCTGTAGAGGCCAGAATCCCAGCTTGAGGTGCACTTCGTCTCCTTGCTGACAACCATCGAAGCGCAGCAGATGCACCGGCGGAAATGGGGGATTCAATGCCAGGAAGAGGTCTTGGTTAAACCTCTCCCAAACCTCTTCGATGGAACAGGAAACCAGGGTAGAGAAATAGAGATGCATGACTCCGGTCAATCAGGTGTGACGACAAACAGATTACGAATAGCTAGCCGTTGTGGGAATACAAGGCTGAGCGAGGCTATCCCTGATTGAGAACGTAGTGCAGAGAAAGTCGTGATTGCTCGAAGAGTTGTTGCCGAAATTCTTGGTTGGCCAGTCCCTGGTTGCGCAGCTCTTGTGCGCTGCCTTTAAGACCTTCAAGATATTCGTGAACCGCAAAGGCTGGAACACGCCTGTTAAGCAATTGTTCTGTGCCTTCATACATGGCAATCAGCATCGACTGATGCTCTGCAGCTCCCAATACGGGTCGCAATGTCTCAGCTTCCCGCTCAAAACCGTACCGTAATGAGCGGATGTCTTGCAGGGAGATGGGAGCTACCTCAGCCGAGGATTTTTGGAAGTCTAGGGTTTCTGCAAAACTTGCAGGGCTCAAACCAGCTACTTTGAAGTCCATGGGGCTTCCTCCTGGATGGGACGGTCTTGTGCCGCGTGCAAGATTGTTACTTCAAGCGGACCCAAAAAGCAAACGCTAACCCGATCTGGTAGAACTAATAGATCATGAAGAAAGTTCAGGACCATTATTTTCACAAAGCCCGCAAGGATGGTTACGTTGCCCGCTCAGCATATAAATTAGAGGAAATTGACCAGCGTCACCAGTTGCTGAAACGTGGCCAGAAGGTTCTTGATTTAGGCTGTGCACCAGGATCTTGGTTACAGTACACTGCAAAGCGTATTGGAGAGAGCGGACGCCTACTAGGGATTGATCTACGGGCCGTAGCGATTAGCCTGCCGCCACAGGTGGAAGTGTTTCAGACAGACATCTACGAGCTTGATCGCAGTGGTGCCTGGTGGGAGAACTCTTTCGATATTATCCTAAGTGACATGGCTCCACAGACTACAGGTATTCGAGCTGTCGATGCCGATCGCTCTTATGCACTCAATCAACACGCTTTATGGTTGGCGGAACAACATCTGATTAAGGGAGGGTACTTGCTGGTCAAGGCTTTCCAGGGAGCACCCTTCCAGCGGCTTCAACAGGAGTTCCAACAAATGTTTGCCGAAGTCAAAATCTGTAAGCCAAAAAGTTCTCGATCAGAGAGCGTAGAGATATTCTTGTTGGGGAAGAAGAAGCAGGAAAGCCAGGTGGAGGAAGAAGGGCATCTCCTCCAGAGTTAGAAGATGCCCAGAGACCAATTACTTGTGCTGAGAGGCGGATTGACGAGCAATGGCCCAGATCAACTGAGCTTCGTAAGCAGCAGTACGCTTACGTTCTACTTCATACTCCTCTTCCGATGCTCGTGAGGAGGAGTTACTCAACAATTGTTTGAGGTGCTCTGCAGCGTCTTTTTCATCCTGCTCCGCTACCGCTACGTCAATTTCTTCAGCAAAAGCAGCTCGTTCCACCAGCACAGTGATGCGGTTGTTGTCAACTTGAGCGTAACCTCCTTGGACCGCCAAATAGCTTTGTTTTTGTTCGACGAAGTAGCTCAGGACACCACCGTTGAGCATGGTGACGACAGGAATGTGTTGTGGAAGGATTCCCATTTCTCCCATCGAACCGGGTAGAACAACGTGGTCTACTTCGGTTTCGAGTAGAATTCTGCCGGGTGTGAGCACTTCCAGTTGCAGCTTATCCATGAGGGTGCCTTTTCAAAGAAGTGATCATCAGGCTGCGTCAGCTGCGGCCATTTTTGAAGCTTTTTCACGAGCTTGCTCAATCGTGCCTACCAGATAGAAGGCTTGCTCGGGCATGTCATCGTGCTTTCCTTCCAGAATCTCCTTAAATCCACGGACGTTATCAGCGATATCAACGTACTGACCTGCTGAGCCAGTGAAAATCTCTGCTACGAAGAAAGGCTGAGATAGGAAGCGCTGAACCTTGCGAGCTCGGTTAACAACCGCCTTGTCGTCTTCAGAAAGTTCGTCCATCCCCAAAATTGCAATAATGTCCTGCAGGTCCTTATAGCGCTGCAGCAACTGCTGAACACCGCGTGCAGTCTGGTAGTGCTCTTCACCGAGGATATCAGGTGTGAGGATACGAGAGTTTGAATCCAGGGGGTCAACTGCTGGATAGATTCCCAACTCAGCAATAGCACGACTCAAAACAACAGTTGCATCCAAGTGCGAGAAAGTGGTTGCTGGTGCGGGGTCTGTCAAGTCATCTGCAGGTACATAGACCGCCTGTACGGAGGTAATGGAGCCTTTCTTAGTCGAGGTAATCCTTTCCTGCAGGTTCCCCATTTCGGTAGAGAGTGTTGGTTGGTAACCTACCGCCGAGGGAATCCGACCCAGTAGAGCGGATACTTCAGAACCAGCCTGAGTAAAGCGGAAGATGTTATCGACAAACATCAGCACGTCAGCTCCCTCAGCATCGCGGAAATTCTCGGCGACGGTCAATCCAGTCAAAGCTACCCTTGCGCGAGCTCCTGGGGGTTCGTTCATCTGGCCGTATACGAGACTGGTCTTATCAAGAACTCCAGACTCTTTCATCTCATTCCAGAGGTCATTACCTTCGCGAGTGCGCTCACCCACGCCTGCAAAGACAGAGAAACCACCATGCTCAGCAGCGATGTTTCGGATCAACTCCATGATTACAACAGTCTTGCCGACGCCAGCGCCACCAAACAGTCCAATTTTTCCACCCTTGAGAAATGGGCAGAGCAGATCCAGAACCTTGATCCCGGTAACTAGCATCTCCGCCTTGGTTTCTTGCTCTTCGAAAGTTGGTGGCTCACGATGAATCGGTAAAAAGTTCTTGTTATTGATCGGCCCCATCTCATCGACGGCATCACCGGTGACGTTGATGATTCGTCCTAGAACTTCACGGCCTACAGGTGCCTGAATAGGCTTGCCCGTGCTCTTAGCGTCCATACCGCGGGCCAGACCCTCGGTGGGGCCCATCGAAATACTGCGAATAGTGTTTTCGCCAAGGTGCTGCTGGACCTCACAGACCAGAGTTGAGTTGTCTTCAATGGTGATTTCAAGAGCAGAGTAGATTTCGGGCAGCTCTCCGCTCTCAAACATCACATCCACGACGGGACCCATGATCTGGGTGGTCTTACCTATGCTCATATCCTATCTCTGGCAAGAGGGTCTTCAGTTTCAGCAGCTCAGCTTACAAGCTTTCAGCACCACTGATGATTTCAATCAGTTCCCTCGTAATCGCGGCTTGACGACTACGGTTATAGTAGAGATTCAACTGCTTGATCATTTCTCCGGCGTTCTTGGTAGCAGAATCCATCGCTGTCATCCGAGCTGCATGTTCTCCAGCCAAAGTACCTAACCAAGCTGTGTACATTTGATTTTGTATATACTGCTGAACCAAGGGGCCAATGAGTTCTTCGACATAAGGCTCAAAGAGAACTTCTTGTTCCTCCGTTTCCTCGGCATCTTCGAGCGGTCGGATCGGCAGCAAGGTCTGAATAATCGGTTCTTGAGTCAAGATGCTCTTGTACTCGTTGAAGACCAGATAGACTTTATCCAACTCTTCAGCTGCAAATCTTTTGGTCAATCCATCAAGTACTGTGAAGACAATATCTAAATAGTTTTCTGGCCGAGCATCGGGATAGTCTGCTGCAATCTTGTGGTTGGTGCGGCGGAAAAAGTCTCGGCCTTTTCGTCCCACGATATGCATCTCTGCGCTATCTATCCCCTCTTCGTGGAGAGTTCGAGCCAGCAGTTTACAGAGGTTAGCGTTGAAACCTCCACAGAGACCACGATCCGAAGTCATGAGGACCACGGCAATACGCTTCCCCTCTTGATCCCGAAAAAGAGGATTGTCATCCGGCGTCAACTTGCCGGATAGAGAAGAAACAACTGCCCTCAGTTTTGTTGAATAGGGCCGGGCACGTCGGATAGTGTCCTCAGCTCGGTTCAACTTAGCAGCAGAGACCATCTTCATTGCACTGGTGGTCTTCTGCGTCTTTTTGACGCTAGTGATTCGATTGCGGATTTCTTTGAGGCTGGGCATCAGATCTCACGTTGATAGTGTACCTGGCTATGAGCCAGACACAGGATGGCTTAGCACTCAGGCTGCCTGAAATGTTTCGACGTACTCACTGAGAGCCTTCTTCAGGCCATCCTGGACAGCGTCAATGTTCTGGTTTTCGATAAGCTGATTACGCAGGTCCGCATACTGCCCGTGCATCAACTGCAGGAAGCCATTTTCGAAGTCACGAATGCTAGCTACAGAGATGTTATCTAGGTAGCCGTTAGTAGCAGCAAATATCACCATCACTTGGTCGACCCAGTGCATCGGTGAATATTGCGGTTGCTTGAGTACTTCTACGAGACGCTGACCTCGGGCCAACTGCCGCTGAGTTGATGCGTCCAGATCGCTTCCAAATTGAGCAAAAGCTTCTTTTTCACGGAACTGGGCTAGGTCTAGCCGCAATGTGCCAGCAACCTTTTTCATTGCCTTGACCTGAGCAGCACCCCCAACCCTAGAAACAGATAGGCCGACATTGATCGAAGGTCTTACCCCAGAGTTAAAGAGATCTGTGCTGAGAAAGATCTGACCATCAGTGATCGAAATCACGTTGGTCGGAATGTAGGCCGACACGTCCCCTGCCTGAGTTTCGATGACGGGCAATGCAGTCAAGGAACCACCACCGAGTCCATCATGGAGCTTACAAGCTCGTTCAAGCAGACGGCTGTGAACGTAGAAAACATCTCCTGGGAAAGCCTCACGTCCCGGTGGACGGCGAAGTAACAGTGATAATTGGCGGTAGGCAACTGCTTGCTTTGAAAGATCGTCATAGATACAGAGGACGTGCTTGCCCTTGTCTCGGAAGTATTCTCCCATACTGACCCCTGAGTAGGGGGCAATAAACTGTAGAGGAGCGGGTTCGGAGGCTGTCGCAGCTACAATGATTGTGTAGTCCATCGCATTAGCATCTTCCAGACGTTGAACGATCTGGGCCATGGTGGAGCGTTTTTGTCCAATACCAACGTAGATGCAGATAACGTCACCACCCTTCTGGTTGATGATTGTGTCGACGGCAATTGCTGTTTTGCCAGTCTGGCGGTCGCCAATGATCAGCTCACGCTGACCCCGTCCAATTGGTACCATGGAGTCGATGGCCTTGAGTCCTGTCTGCATTGGCTCGTGAACAGACTTTCGGGTAACGATTCCTGGAGCTATAACTTCAACTAAGCGAGTTTCTCCTGTACCCAAAGGGCCTTTGCCATCAATCGGCTCTCCAAGTGGACTAACAACACGCCCTAGCAGAGCATCTCCAACAGGAACCTCAGCGATACGCTCTGTGCGGCGCACCTCATCTCCTTCCTTGATGCCTGAGTCGCTACCGAAGATCACGATACCGACGTTATCTTCCTCAAGGTTGAGGGCCATGCCCGTTGTTCCATCGGAAAATTCAACTAACTCTCCAGCTCGTACATTGTCCAAGCCGTGGACGCGTGCGATGCCGTCCCCGACGAGCAACACGGTACCCACTTCGGTCTTGGTCGCTTTCTTATCAAAATTCTCAATTTGCTTTTGGATGATCGCGCTGATCTCTTCGGCTCGTAGTTTCATAACCTCTCAACCCCTGATGATCGATTCACGGACTTGGATAAGTTGGTTGCGGATGCTCCCGTCGATCACCATCGAACCGATGCGTGTGACGATGCCGCCGATGATGGAAGGATCCACTGATACATGGATTTGTACGGTCTTGCCAGTACTGGCAGAGAGTTGTTCCTGCAGTTTCTGCAACAAATCTTTGCTCTCTTTGCTGCGTGGTTCTTTGGCGACCGTGACTTCTGCGGGAAGAATTCCCATCGCCTCTTGAGTCAACAAGGCGAACGCCTGAGCAATGTCATGAACAAGTGTCAGGCGGCGTTTACTGAGCAGGTAGCGTAGGAAGGTGCTGACCAATGGAGACAATTTCATGTTGGTCAGTATTTCTGTAAGGATATTGTTGCGTACCGCCATTGGCACTTTGTTGTTGCTCAGGCTGTCCTGCAATTCGACAGCTTCGTACAGGGTGTCAGAGAAGTCCTTTAGTTCAGTCTCAACCTGCTCCAGACTATTTTCCTTTTGGGCAAGGTTAGAAAGGGCCGAGGCGTATCTGCGAGCAATCACCATTTGGCTCATTGGCTTCCTCCACTCGGCAATTCATCAACGAAATCTTGAATCAATTTTTTCTGCTGGTCTGCGTTGACACGTTGCTGCAACTTTTCTTCAGCCAGATCGATGGTCACTCCAGCTACCCAGCGGCGTAAGTCGTATTCAGCTTTTTTGAATTCCTGCTCAATGGTGAAGCGAGCATAGTCGGTGATTCGTTTTACCTCAGCCTCGCCTTCCTCCAAGATTCGCTGACGCTCGACTTCTGCAGTGACTTTGGCTTTTGCAATCATTTCGGTTGCTTCATGCTCTACCTTCTCAAGTTTCTCACGTGCCTTGGTCAACTCTTCCTCAATACGCTGTTCAGCCTGACGTGCTTCCTCAATTGTAGCCTTTGCTTCTTCTGCAGACTTGCCCAATGCGTTACTGATGGGTTTGCGAGCAAAATAGTAAAGGATTGCCAACAGAATAATTGTGTTAACTACTTTCCAGAAGAAGTCTAGCATTGATGCTTGTCCTTCTTCTCCAGCGGCCCAGAGTGGTGCTGACCAAAGCAGTCCAATCAGCAGCACGCTACACATGCCGGTTCTCTTCATCATTATGCGATCCTTTCTCATCGTGAGTCCCACAAAGGTGGGCAGCAAGGAGGGAAGTTAGTTGAGCAGGCGGCCAACAGTTCGTTCTGACAATTCTTCCGTCAATTGTTGCAGAGTCGCTCGTGTCTGTTCCGTCTCAGAAATCAGATGTTCATGAGCACTGCGAGCCTCCTTCTCCAATAAATCCCGCTGTTTAAGAATGGTTTCCTCGCGTTGCTTATGACTTTGTTCGTAAGCTTCATTCATCACGTGTGCTACTTTTGAACGGGCAACATGAAGTTTCTGATCAAATTGGTCTCCAAGAGTCTCAATTTCTTTAGTCAGAACAGCTACTCGATCTCGTCGATCCTGGACAAATTTTTCGCGTTGATCAATGGTACGCAAAACAGGTTGGAACAGGAGAGAATTTAAGGATTTGTAGACGACAAAAATGATCACTAGAGTTACAATTGGGGTCGCCAGTTGGAAGTGCAGTAATCCGTAGTCTACCGCGAGACCGCCCCAAGCATTTTCAATAATTGTTTGTTTGTAGTCCATTCCCTTTGCCTTCAGTCTTGTGAGATGTAAGCAATTTCGGTTTGTTGGAGCCTTCTTTTAAGAAGAAGATTGAAGGGAGGACAATTTCGTAACATAAGATGAGGTTGACGGTCAAGCGTCTTTTCAGTAGTAGTGAGTTAAATTTTGCTTTTGTTGACTGCAAATCCAAACTATTTATACCTGAAATTTGATGAGGGACTCAATGCGTATTCATGCAATTTGTTTTGATCTCGATGGCACTCTGCTCGACACGTTGGTAGATATTGGCAATGCAGCGAATGCTGCGCTACTACGATTTGATCTGCCAACACACCCTCTGGAGTGTTATCGTTATTTCGTGGGGGAAGGTGCCAGCTGCTTGATGGAGAAGGTACTCCCCCAGACATGTATTGCTGAGGAATGCAATGATCGTTTGCTGGAAGCCTTTGAAGAAGAGTATGCTCTGGGTTGGAGGAAGCAGACTTGTCTCTATACTGGAATCGTGGACTTGTTAGATGAGTTGACTCAAGCGGCTTGGCCTCTGGCGATTCTTTCGAACAAGCCGGATACTTTTACTCAGCAATGCGTGCAGCATTTCCTTGGAGCTTGGCCTTTCCAAATTGTTCGAGGGCAACAGGCCGGTACTCCCCGAAAGCCAGATCCAACTGGGATGCAACTGATTGCTCAAGAACTTAGCTTGCCAGTCGAAACACTCTGCCTGGTTGGAGATACCGGTATCGATATGCAGACTGCCACGAATGCGGGCAGTTACCCGATTGGAGTTAGTTGGGGTTTCCGAAAGGTTAAAGAACTTCAGGAGCATGGAGCACGCTTGGTGGCTGATTCTCCAGTAGAACTTGCAGCGTGGTTGCGAAAGCAGCATGCCGAATTTAACTAAAAAAAACTGGCATCTCTGAGGGACCTCCGATAGCGTAATTCCCTTCGAAAAGCTGATCCCCTTCCCGTATCCAATTCGTGCTGCCCGCCATGCTGATCCAATGTCCGGAATGTCATCGACGTTACGAATTTGCTATTGAAGCTCTCCCGGATACTCACAGATCGCAATGTGTTCATTGCAATTGTCTGATCCCTCTACCTGGTCCACCTTCTGTTGAGCGTGGGACCAAAGCTAATACACCAGAGTTGAGACCCAGTCCAGAGGGGGAAGCTGCTTATAGACGCTCAACCACTCTGACTAAGAGTGAGACTCGCCCGGCGCCACCGCCTGTGGAACCTGTTCTGCCACCACCACCACCCTCGCCTGTTCAGGAAAAGCTGCAGATTCCTGA
>MDTD01045947.1_pt1 | contig 12075 bp, 9 predicted proteins | sample 811221 | NCBI WGS metagenome assembly MDTD01 (sample SAMN05326646, study PRJNA326480) | marine metagenome | isolation source: seawater | place: Pacific Ocean: South West | collected 2011 | reverse complement strand
TAAAAATATTTTACAATTACTCAGCCGGAATGAAGCTCCGACTGTAGCAGGCATACTAACAAAGAGTGTGCCAGGAAAGGAAAGAAAATGGCAAAAGAGGAAAAAACAGGTGGTATGAATAGCTTTTTGAAGTGGTTTGGCGGGAAATCGAAGATGGCAAAGACTATCGTAGAGCTAATGCCGGAACATGCATGCTATTGCGAGGTGTTTTCGGGTGCGGCCTGGGTTCTGTTCAGAAAAGAACCTGCCAAGAATGAAATCATTAACGATAAAAACCAGGAACTGGTTAACTTATTCCGTGTAATCAAGCACCATAAAGATGAATTCCTGCGGCAGTTCCAATACACTCCGATTTCGCGTTTTGAGTTTGATTTGATGAAAAAAACAGATATGCGAATGTATACGGATATACAGCGTGCGAGCGTATATTACTATTTGATTAAGTTGACTTACGGCGGGCAAGTTAAACATTTTAACATCAGCATGCATAGTGCCGGGTCGTCCGTAAAGAAGATCAATCCTGATACATTAGAAAACACGATAGAGCGGGCTTGTGGGCGTTTGCGTCATGTGCAAATAGAAAATATGGATTATCAGGAGCTAATTCCGCGATATGACAAGCCGGGGACGTTCTTTTATCTCGACCCGCCTTATTGGGGATATGAAGATGCTTATGGTAAGAACCTGTTCAGCAGGGAAGATTTTATTCGTATGCGGGATTTATTGAAGGGTATCCAGGGCAAGTTTATTATGTCGATCAATAATGTGCCGGAGATCCGCGAGATTTATAAGGATTTCAATATTCGGGAAGTGGATGCTAAGTACTCGATTAAGATTAATTCAGATGCTAAAGAGTTGCTAATAATGAATTATTAGGAAAGAAAGCCCTCGGTAACGGGGGCTTGTTTTATTTCAGAGTTATTCGGAAATGTCCTGGAAAATTCGAGCGAAAATTAGTATTTTGTAGCAGAGTTATTTGGGAATCTCATGGATCGCAAAAAAGCGAAAATTATTTGGAAATGGATATATATTTATTTGGGAATCTATAATATATCCTTGCGGTTAAGAAAACGAAAATAAATTAACAAATTTTGCTTAGTCAAAAGCTAATACATAAATCGAAAGTTGCAGGCCAATGTTGGTATAGCCGCTGTTTGGGATCCGGAAAATATCTCCTTGTGCTTAATACACCTACATATAGTGAAATTAGAAAAGTGATGATAGTCTGTTAGGATTTTGTAGAATTAAACTAGTTGGTCCCCCCGAAGGGGGCACCAACTCAAATATTGCGATTACTTTGTTATCATCAGTTTGCTGGTGACTGACTCTTCACCTACTTTAAGTTTAAGTAAGTAAGCACCACTCTCCAGTTTATTGTCAAGCGAATATTCTGCAATATGCCTTTTCGCTTCGATTGGACCACTCATTAGCGTCATTACTTTCTTTCCCGAAAGGTCGTAGATAGCTAATTCTGCATATCCTGGAATTCTATTACTAAAATCAATAGTAATTTGATTAGATGCAGGATTAGGGTATACTCTCTGAATATCAAGTGTCAATTCAGGTATTTGATCAACTGATGCAATCAATTCTTTATAGTAGGATTTTACGGCATTTTCCAGTTTAGCTATCAAACTTCCATTCTTCGCGAGTATCTGACTGCCACCTTTGCCGACTTCCTGAGTAAATCCTGTCAAATCTTTATATGTTCCGTCAGCTTCTCCTCCCTTGGCAGGCATTGCAAATGAATATGCGATTACAATTCTGGCTTTGTCGCCCGGACGCATATTAAATGGACCCGTACCAACATTTACTCTTTTATCACCAGCACCATTATCTCCATCTTTCAATCCCGAAGACATGAAATCATATCTGTTCATATCACTACTAATATCTTCCTCGATATTCCAGTTCCGGCAAGTCACCAGTCCAAGCTGCTCGTGGATTTCATAAAGTAATTTGTCAGATCGAATAAAACCATCGTCATCTACAGCCGGAGATTCAAGCATTGCGCATCCCAAATATCCAAAACTTCTGCCAGCTTCACCTTTGTCAGTACCCGTCCAGGAAACAACAAGGTTCAAAGAAGGATCTTCATCGAAATATCTGGTATGGTCATTAATTGCTGATCCATAACCATCCGGCTGATATCCGATGTCGGTATCATAGATTCCGGTGAACCAACAATCATATAGAATATCATCTGAAACATTTTCGACTACATACATCTGAATTACAACATCATGTTGATCGCCTTCGCTCCAGGTATACGTCTTCGTATCTACCTGCAATCCAAGTGGATAACCCAGGCCTTCACGGTATTCAGCACCGCCGTCATAGCGCTCCAGGTCAGTGTCCTTCATAGTGGAAACAATGTCTTCGTCGGAAACGAATAACGGACCTTCGGGGTATGTATCAAGATTTCTGTCGCTTTCTTCATAAATATATTCATGTTTGAAAACTCCATATTCGTATTTAAGCTGAGTGTCAGTAATCCAATATGGCCAATTAGGGCCATCATTTTCATTTTTTACCTGACCGGTTTCCTGATCAAAATCAGTAGAGAAATAGCATCTGTATTTCTTCTGATCTTCAATTGCCTTGTATCCGTCCTCAACTCTGCCCGGTACGAACCAAGACATGCCGTTGTTCGGATTATAAGAAACAGTTACATATTTCTTCATTGCTCCTTGATGTTCTTTTTTTGCTGCAAACCAAAATCCACCTGCAAAAATGTAGTTGTTTTGGCTGCCCCGTGGCCAGAATCCACCGGCTTTACCTTTGGTTACATCAAATCCGAACACACCATAGTTGGTATTATAGAATTCTACATTACTCACAGAATTTTTCTGTAGATCGTAGACTCCAGTTGCTTCTCTCTGGATTTCAACTTCTTTCTGAGCAATAGCTGTACTTGCTATAAGCACAATTGTTGCCGCGAATAGTAAGATTCTTCTCATTGTTGTGACTCCTTAATATTAATTATTTGATTTTCTTGAGTTGGTATTTATAGTATGGCCAGTTCTTTCAATTAATAGTATACATAAAATCTTATTGGGTATTTATAGTCTTCATTTCCATTTATAATCAGAGTATCATATTGATATCCGGTATTCAGGACTTTTGCAAGGAATTTCAAGTGAATATCTGCTCGATCCTTAGTGTCTTCACCGGGCTGAAGGATTATAGGCAATCCATTGGGATAAGTAAATTCGAATAAACCGGTTTTGTTCACATGATCAATTTCATATATGGTAATCGGATACTTTGCACTTGTGTCTTTGATTGAGATGTACTCATGGTGAGTACCCATCATTTTTATCCTGCCTCCGTCGAAACCGCTTAGAGTCAGTTTGCTAAGAGAATCGCTTGGAGAGAGTATTTCCACGAGCAATTCCTTTTCGATATTGTTTTCAATATTAACTACATCTTCGCATGAGCAAAGGATTGAGATAAGAAATATATATATGATTTTTTTCATTGTTCGCCTATAATTGAAATGATAATCCATAATAGAAACCGTATTTTCTTGCCGAGTTGATTCTGTTTTGATGTCCAAACCAGAAGTGACTGTATTCCAGACCTACATGGAAAGCTAAATTGTGATATGCCTGATACTGAAGACCAACCGATGGTCTTAATACATATCCGCCCTTATTAAGTCCCATTGCTACTCCGCCTAATACCGATAAGTTGTCATAATCAACAAGTTTGTATTCACTTACTATGCTGAAAGTTGTGAAGTTTGGTTGCTGTTTGAATAAATAAATTCCGTCACTTTCAAAACTTTTGTATTCAGTATAAAATGTTTCCTGGCGCATGCTTAATCCGACAGATAAATCTTCATCTATCATATATTTCACAGAAATATCGCTATTGTTGAATTCGCTGTATTGCTCAGGACTGATGCCAGCCGCGGGAATATGCCACGAGGCCGTACTTTTGTATTCTATAGATAATCTTTTGTCACGTTGTTTTTGACCAATTAATTCAGGCATGCCTGAAGCAGGATATAGGTGCATTTCATTCAGAGTTTGCGGTCTGGTAATATTAAATCGAGCTGGACTAAATAAATAAATGTGTTTCAATGTTTCCTGTTGAGTATCATTTACTTGAGCATCCATATTCTCATATTGTTCTTGATTGGATATTACCGATTGAGATCTATTTGATGTAACAGGAAGAGCGCTTTTGTTATCATCTTTCGGACTAAGAATGATTTCATAGAGAGGAGCTTCATTTTTAGATATCTGATTGAATGCAAGATCATTACTTTCCGGATTGAGAAAAGTCATCATTGCTACTATGGTAATTCCTGCAGTGAGTATTGATGTAAGTAAATAGCTAAGAAATCCTCCCTTGAATAATCCGGTTTTTATTGGAATAAGGGCTGCCGTCCCACTGGATGAACCTGCTCCAAGAGAGATCCCTGCTTTGGAATAAATACTTGCTTTTAGATTGCTGGATGGAGCAAATGACGAGATATTCGAACTAATACTCTCGGAAATATTCGCAATGCAATTGTATTCAGTTCTGAGCGTACCATCGCTTGCCAATGAACTGAATAATGATTGCTGATCCAGATCATTTAATTTGCCTTTTATTAAGTCGGTAAGTTTCTCTGTATAGTCCATTGTTAACCCCACAAGCTATTCAGCCTTTATATAATATGGTTTTAAAATATTCACAATTTCTTTCATCGCGCGGTGACACCGCATTTTCGCATTCGCGTGTGATATATCTAGTATTGAACTAATTTCTTTGTAGCTAACTCCGCCAAACCAATTCAATACGAAAGCTTCTTTATATTTATCATCCAGACTATTCACTGCAATTTTTACCAATGAGATGAGTTCTTCGTTTTCGAGATCGTCTAGGATATCATTATCACCTCCGAAGTTTTCAAGCTCAGCGATTTCTGACAACTCTACTTCCAGATTCCTCCTGCTTTTCTTTTTTCTGTATCTATCGATTGACAGTGTTCGTGCAATTGTATAAAGATATGGCAATATAGTATCTAATTTCTTTCCATTTCTAATGCGATCAAGGAACTTCAGCCATGTATCTTCGAAAATTTCTTCTGCATCCGAGCGATTACCTGACTTGAACAAGCAGTATGCGTTTAATCGGTTGGAATAAGTATTAAAAATTTCGTCGAAGGCACGATCACTTCTTGGGGATTCTTTGAGTATATCCTCCAGCAGAATTTGGTCTCTATTTAAAGGTACTTTTTTCATTAAAAGAAGTGATTCCGATTGTATTTTGTAGTATAACGCATCAAAGGGTAAGAAGGTAACAGAAAAAATCAGAATATTTTCGATTAGTTGGTACAAATCTCGTACAGCTTCCGATTCTATTACGAGTGAGATATAACTGACTTAGTACCTGTACAGTATCTCCTTGTGCTAAAGACGCCTACTTGTAGTGAGAGTAGGAAAGTTATGATTGACAGGTGATTTTTATTCGATGTATGTGATTCTGAATCTTAAAAACAATGACGCTTCAGTTGCGAAAAGGTCTCAATTTTTTTAAAATGATAATTGAAAAGCAGAAAAATCCTTCTTGGAATCAGGAAATATTTATTTCGATATAATCCCACTATGAAGATATGTTCTATCGAAATCAGTTATTACATCATTATATAATATCGGATCATGATCTGAATTTAATAAATGACACTATTATTAGTTTTCATTAATAATCGCAAGTTGTTGTATGATAATATGTTAGATAGATGAAGTAGTGTATGAAAACTGTTGACAGTAAGTGGATATTTTTGTATGTTTACAAAAAAGAAGTCCACCCGCTTTATGCTCAATTAAGATATCAATCACTGCTTCTGCAATGAATCAATAGATTTCTTTAACAATTTCATGGAATATGTAAATGAAACCGATTCAAATTATCATTTTCTTTTGCTTTTTATTATGCCTTTTTTCTTCAAGCACTTCGGCAATTGAAAAAACAAAAACAGCTCAAATTTTATCCACAGGTTCTGATCTGATTGAAAGCATTTTGGTGTATTCTCAATCCATGGGGCAATACAGAACAAGTTATACTTATAATGAGGATGGTAACTACCTGACCTCGCTTTCCGAAATTGATATGGGGGGTAACTGGATGGCTACCGAACGTGAGACGTATACTCACGAGGGGAATACTTCGATTATGATTACCGAGTTTTTTGAAGGCGATTGGGTGAAGTCCAGCCGAACTACCGACGAAATGGATGAAAATGGCAATCTTTTGATATCGACTCAGGAAAAATGGAGTGGTACTGAATGGACTCTTTATTCTAGGCAAACTATGAGCTGGGACGAAAATGGAAATGTTACAATGAATATGTCCGAGAGATGGCAGGGCAATGCCTGGGTTGGCTCAATGAGATTTACTTTTGAGTATGATGCTGAGGGCGAGAGAGCCGGTTATTTGTTCGAAAGATGGGCAAATAATGATTGGGAAAATGTTGAGAAAATTACTGATAATTATGAAGATCAGAAACATATTATTCTTGTAGAGAGATGGACGGATGGTCAGTGGGTCGAAACGCAATTGGAAACACTTATTCTTGATGATGATGACAACTGGCTCGAATATCTCTATCAAGTCTGGGAAGATGGTCAGTGGGTAAATCAGGCAATAGAGTATTATACTTATGACGAAAATGGTTATATGTTGGAGTATATATATAAAGAGTGGCAGTATGGCAGCTGGCAGGATTCTTTCAAGGAGGTTTATACCAATGATGAAGATGGCAAAATGTTGACTTACGAGAATTTTTCGTGGAATGAAGAACAATGGGAACCCTCGGAAACCTATATGTATTTCCAAGATGCCAGAGAAAGAGAATACGTATTTATCGGTTATAAACTAGAAGTAGCTTTTGTAGGAGCTTCGCCTGTGGCAGAAAACAGAAAGTCAGATGACTTGTATATCGGTTGCTATCCAAACCCTGCAAACGTGAAAACTGAGATTGAATACAACATTGGTAAATCTGGCAATGTTTCAATCGATTTGATTAATTCAGCAGGGCGTGTAGAAAAAAGCATTTTGAGCAACCAGAAAACTACGGCTGGTCTTCATAGTTTGAATCTACCGACAGATGACTTAGTTCCCGGAGCATATTTCATATCAATTAGAAATGGTAGCGAAAAAGCAATAAAGAAACTCATGGTAATCAGATAGCATTAGCAACTTCTATGTTTTTTTTTGGGGATAAGCATGCACTATCTTTCTTTGATATTTATTTTTATTCTTTCGCTGAGTATTGCGAAAGCAGATTGGGAAGCAGATGTTAGATTGACAAATACTCCTGATACTTCGCGTGTGACCGGATATCATGCATGGAATATTGGTGCATCGGGCGACACGCTCCACGTGACTTTCTATGATAATCGATTCGGAAATTATGAGGTATTCTACAAGAGATCAACTGATGGCGGCGACACCTGGGGCGAGGATGTCAGAATAACCAACGACGAAAAACAATCTCGGACAAGCTGTCTTGCCGTTTCCGGTTCTGATGTGTATCTTGCCTGGGGAGAGCAATATGATGAAGATTGGGGTGTTGCTTATACACACTCGACCGACGGCGGCGACACCTGGGAGCAGCCTGTGAAGATGTCTCTGGATACTTCATCGGGTTATCAACCAATAATTGCCCTTTCCGGAGAAAGTGTCTATATGGTTTGGACAGATATATGGGGAGATTTTTGGAATGACGGTGATTATGATTACGAAATAGTCTGTAGAAAATCTACTGACAGGGGAAAAACCTGGAGCGATATCATAATGATTACCGAATTTCCGGACAGACAGTATAATCCGGCAATAGCAACAGATGGTTCTATTGTTCATGTATTTTGGAATGACAATAATCTGAAGGAGCTTTTTTACAAACGTTCCGATGACGAAGGCGAAAGCTGGGGTGAAATTAATCAATTGACCGATGCACCCGGCTGGTCGCAATTGTCCTGCGTAACTGTCGAAAATCATATTATACATTTGGTCTGGGCTGATACGCGAAAAATGGTTAATGAGATATATTATTCGCAGTCGGCAGATAGTGGTAAAACCTGGAGTCAAAGCATCAGGTTATCCTACGCGAATAGCGAATCCTGGTGGCCTTCTATTGCAGCTTCCGGACAAAATGTCTATATAGTATGGCAAGACGAAAGAAATGGTTTAGAGATTTATTATACTAAATCTACCGACGGCGGCAAGACATGGACTAAAGAAATGCTGCTGTCCGACAATTCGGGTGCTAAATCGGAGCGTCCTTCTGTTTGCATATCAGGCACTGCAGTTCATGTGGTCTGGTATGATACACGCGATCATGATAACGCAGACATATATTATAAGCGAGATCCGATCGGTAATGTTACCGGAGTATCAGATCATATCCGAGAAATGAAACTTGGAGTTTATCCTAATCCAGCCGGAAACTTTGTTTGTATCAAAAATATTAGTGCGGATTTATTACCAATTAGAGTTGAGATATTCAATTCAGTCGGTAAACTTGTTTTGCAAGATTTAGAGCCGGAATATAATTCCAATAGTGGAGTTATTACAATTCCAACAGACCGGCTGAGAGCTGGTTTCTATTATATTCAGATCAAAAGCTCGAAATATAGCCGAACAGAGAAGTTTATTATCATTGATTAACTGTGTTTTTTCTAATTGTAATCGATTAATTATGAAGAAAACGATAGTGATATTAGTATTCCTGTTTTTTTGTACTAATATCTTCGCACAAAAACCTTCTTATACAGACAAGCTTTATTATACTTGCAAAGTCTGGGGATATGTAAAGTATTTTCATTCGGAGGTCTCGAACTGCCGCGTTAATTGGGACAGCGTACTTATTGCAGCCCTGCCTGCAATTAAAAATAGCAATACTACCGAGGAGTTTGATAATGAATTATTAAACATGCTGGAGGCTGCAGGAGATATGGAGAATACTTCAGAACCACCCTTAGAGGAATTGCCTCCAGAACTCAGAAGGAATCTGGACTTAAGCTGGTTTGACGAGTCAATGATAAGCGAGGAAGTAAGAGTGGTGCTCAAAGAAATTCAGGAGAATTTCCGACCTCATGATATATGCTGGGCTAGAAAAGCAACCAGTAGTGAATACGGACTAATGAGATATCCTTACGACCATCCAATTATAGAACGAGACTTGATGGAGGATACTTTTCCTGATGAATATGAAAGACTACACGGGTTATTTAGCAGTTGGAACATTTTTCGGTATTTCAATCCATACAACTATATTCTGAGCCAGCCATGGGATAGTACACTTAAAGAGAATATTATACTATTTTCAGAAGCAAAAGATTCCAGAGAGCTCTTCCTTGCGATAAAAAAGCTAACATCTGAGTTGGAAGATGCGCATGTAGAAGGACTAACTCATAGCTCCAACAATTTCATAAACGGAGATTATTACCGACCGAGATTGATCTTGAAATTGGCAAATGATCAATATGTAGTCGATAAATCGGATTATCCCGAAATTTCCCGGGGCGATTTGCTTATTTCTGTCGATGGGTTGTCGGTGAAAAAATGGGAGGATAGCTTGCGTCCGTATATTTCAGTAGGTAATGAAAACCGTTTTCGGAGGTTTATTGCCATGTACATAATACTAGGAGAAGAAGGCTCGGAAATCGAAATCGGATATGAAGATAGTCTGGGCGAGACTGGAACTCTTACGACCAAAAGAGATTACTATTACGACGAATGGTTTGCAGAATATCACCAAAATGGTGAATTGAGTGAAATTCAATGGAAGAAATTCGAATGCGATGTGGGATATGTCAATATTGAAAATATGAAAACCGATGAAGTGCCGGATATGTATGGTGAATTAAGGAATACCAAAGCAATAATCTTTGATATGAGGGGATATCCCGAGGAAAGTGTTATTTATAGTATATTAGGTTATTTACTGCCATTCAATAAATGTGTAGCCCACTGGCTGCGTCCCGATGAGACATATCCGGGCACTTTCTATTGGTCGTATGCATATGCCGGGCGATCAAGCAATCCTGGATATTATCGCGGTAAAACGATTATCCTTTGTAATGAATATGCTCAAAGTGCCGCAGAAACCTACATCATGTATTTGAGGGAAGTTAAGAATTCGATCGTTGTGGGGAGTCAGTCTGCCGGAGCTAACGGTAATGTATCAATATTTAGATTTAGTAATGATGTGCAAATGGGATTTTCGAATCTGGGGGCTTATTATGCCAATGGGGAATGCATGCAAAAAACAGGAATTGTCCCTGATTCATTAGTCTTTCCTACTGCCGAAGGCATCAGACAGAGCCGAGATGAAGTGCTGGAAAAGGCTTTGATAATTGCAGGATGCGATGAAAACACCAGCGTTAGTGATGATACTGAATTAGATTATTCGGTATACCCCAACCCGGCTGGCGAATATATATCTATTAAGAATTATTCAGGGTCGGTGGAGATATTCGATGTTTTCGGAACGAAAGTATTTTCTGCAGAGAATATAGATCAAAGTGATATTTCGCAGCTTCCCGGCGGCGTTTATTTTATCAAGATCGATAAAGGAACTTACAAATTCATAAAATATTGACACCTTGATTGATCTAAGTGTAGAATTGGTAATAAGTTAAATTAATTAAGAGAAATCGGTAATCTACGGAAAAGCAGGTGATAAGCTGTTTATCAAATGGAAAGGGGAATAGATATCGATCAATAGAATTTGATTTGCGATTCAGTTTTATAGAAAATGATCGATCTTTTTTTGGAATTCTATAGAGATATTTACTTTATTTTAAATTATTTATTGAGTTAATTTTAGAGAGAATATCATGAAACAAGTATTCATGCTGCTATTGCTATTTGCAATTATTAATTCCGGCTGTGATGATACCTCGGCAAACAACAAGGGTTTCAAGGATGTAACAGGTAACTGGTCCGGCAAAGGATTGTATTACAATACTATATCGATTGAGTTAGATTTGAATCTATCGTGCGAAGGTGGTAATATAAGCCAAAGTCCCGGCACAAAAAATACTTGTATTGTTGGTCTGTTATATAAAAATGAGACTAATAAATACACCTGTTATTCGTTCGGGACGATTACTGGCAATGCCGTTGAACTTAGTTTTGGCAGTACTTTGGGAACGTCCACTTATTCTGGGATCGTTAATGAAACACTTGACACAATATCAGGTGTATTCTTAGCCAGAAATATGGGGAGTGTGGGCGTTTCTGATTGCGAAGTCGAGTTGGAATTGGTAAAAAGTAAATTCTAAGACGAGCAAATAATTATTAATAATTCCTATGCTGAAGTAGCTGTGCATCAAAATGTTTATAATAATTGAGTGTATAAATTTGTGTCTTATTTTCTCTCAAAACTCCAAATATGCACGCAGAACCTGCGAAATTAGCAGCAAATTAATACAAAGAACGACAAAAAATATACTAACTTCATAGTTAATCGTAAAACTTAAAACATAATTGCGACTAATTTTATCCGATAAACGCTTGATCGATTAAAATTAGTCTTGTTAATTTATCTTAGTTTTTTTGCCTCAACTATACAGTAGAAAGGCTCGATATCGAGTTTTTCGCCAAACTGCTTGTATTCTGTCATTTTTAATCCACATTCCTGTAGGAATGATCGAGCAGTGCCCTCGGGATCCTGCGACATTTCTATTCCAGATAACCATGGTTCGCCCATTATTCTCATTAAATTCCTCTGACTTCTTACTGCTTGCGAATTGTCATCAAATATAAATGCTTTGGAATAGAAGTCCTGAGCTATTATACTGTCAGCAGTGCATAATGATGCCATTTTCTCAAGCGTTTCTTTTACCAGCTCAACATCTAAGAAATGAGAAACACTCTGCCAAATAAACAATGTCTTTTTCGTCTTGTCAAAACCTGCTTCGATGAGCTTTTCATCCCAAGATTCTGTCGAATAATCAACAGGTATATAATTAATCCAGTCATGATTTATTCCTGCTTTTCTAAAAGTTTCCACTTTGATCTTCATGGTATTGGTTTGATCTATTTCATAAACATCAATCTTCTTATTTACGG
>MDTD01157885.1_pt1 | contig 12076 bp, 13 predicted proteins | sample 811221 | NCBI WGS metagenome assembly MDTD01 (sample SAMN05326646, study PRJNA326480) | marine metagenome | isolation source: seawater | place: Pacific Ocean: South West | collected 2011 | reverse complement strand
TCATCCCATTCGGTTTTTTTTTGTTCATCAAAAATAGTTATATTTTTATTGACTAGTTGCGCCATATCTTTATCAGGAGATGCAATTCTTACCGTAAGGTTATTGTGCTCACCATATTTAGCGAGCGTTCCGATAACGTCGTCAGCTTCGTAATAGGGGTACTCAATTATCTCAAAACCGAGAGCTTTAATAATACATTTGATTCCATCCAATTGATTTACTAAGTCTTCCGGCATTTTTTGTCGATTTGCTTTATACTGTTCGTACCAATCATGTCGGATTGTTGGTCCACGGGCATCAAAAACAACAGCAACATAGTTGGCTTTATTTCTATCCCATAGGCTTTTTATCATGGATGTTACTCCAAAAATAGCACCCGTTGGAAAGCCTTTTGATGTAGTCAATCCACTAGCAGCATAGAATGCTCTATACAGATAACTTGAACCATCAATTATTAACAGTTTTTCTCTTGACATAAGCTTTCGGCTGTTGGCAATATAAACATTATATTATGTATCAATAAATAAAAAATGAAAGCAAAAAGAAAAATAAGAATCTTATTGTTAGCTTACTTAATAATAATAAGTGCAAATTCTTTGTCCAATACTATCGAAGTACCAGAGCGTAGTGAGTCAAATCAATCCTCGACTAACCCAGGGACAAAAACCAATAAAATCATTGTAGAACACAGAATTAACGGTCGTATAGACTCGATAGAAATAAAACCGCTTATCGGGCAACCCTATTATCTCATAGATAGCGACGACAGGCTTAGAAAGGGATCTAATCAGTCAAGAGGACAAAACGAGATATTATCAAACTGGCGTCTACTTAAATGGTAGCGATAAGTTTATCTTAAGTATCAAACAAGATAGTAACTAGCTAAGCCCAAAAACGCAAAAAAACCCACAACATCCGTTATAGTAGTCACCATTACCCCGCCGGCCAAAGCAGGGTCGATTCCGAGTTTATCAAGAGTAAGGGGAATCATGGCACCAAAAAATCCTGCTGTAACCAAATTAACTATCATAGCTGCTCCAATAATTGCTCCAAGCCCAAGGTTGCTAAACCATAAAGATGAAATCAACGCGACTACCAAGGCCCATAAACCACCATTAAAAAAACCAATGATAATTTCCCTGAAAACTACCGATCTTGAATTTGCCGAACCTACTTGGCCAATACTTAAACCACGGGTTACGATTGTAAGTGTTTGGGTTCCCGCTATCCCGCCCATACTCGCAACCACAGGCATGAGTACCGCTAGGGCAACCATGCTCTCTATTGTTGCCTCAAACAATCCTATCACCCAAGCCGCTAAAAAAGCCGTTGCTAAATTTACAGCTAACCAGACAGATCGTTTGCTAGAAGTCTTAACTATAGGCGCAAACATATCATAGTCAGTTGCAAGCCCTGCAGACGATAAAAGTGAGCGATCGGTTTCTTCCATTAAGACATCAACCACATCATCTACAGAAATAAAACCTAAAAATTTGTTTTCCTCATTTATTACTGGTGCTTCAATCAAATCATAACGTTCAAAAATTAAAGTGACTTCACGAGCGTCTGTTAAAGCATTAATAGGTATACTTACTTTTTGCATTAAATCACCAATTGGAATTTCAGGTTCTGCCATGAGAAGACTCAAAAGCATAACCGATCCAAGCAATTTGTTGCTTCTATCCACTACAAATAATTGGTTTTGATTTTCCGGAACTGGCCCAAAACGCCTTAAAAGTCGCAAGACTACGTCAACTTCAACATCAGGTCTAACCGTAAGAACGTCAACATTCATTAATCCACCTGCTGTATCTGGTGGATAATGCAAAGACTCCGCAACTCTATCCCGATTTTGGGCATCCATAGACAAAAGCACCTGATCAGCCATTGGTTCTGGCAGGTCTTGAATAATATCAGCTAAATCATCTGGCTCTAAACTACTTGTTTCATTAATAAAACCTTCAGGATCAACGAATTCAAGAAGAACATTTCTAATACTCACACTTAATTCTGATAAAACTTCACCTCTCTTTTCTGCATCTAGACGCTCAAATAGCGCGGCCCTATTACTTGATTCCATAGATTCCAGAAGATCTGAAATTTCCGAAGGATGAAGTCTGGCTAGAAAAGAATCAAGATTATTTATAGAGTAATTTTCTAAAATATTTTGAACCTCAAGCAGAAGCTCTTGATTAGATCTTATTGAATTTTTGTGTATGCTTTTCATAGGAATCGGATGCCTTTAACTACCAATCAAATTTTTCACCAATCATTTTTCCAACAACGACAAGATTTTCGCAATCTACTACTACTTCATCGCCGTTGTCAAAATACTTATTGATACCCTTAAGACCAGAAACTGTAGGTATAGGAATACTTTTAAAGAACTTTCGCCACGCTACATTACTTAAAGAATTTTCTACAATCAACGCTTTAGGTCGATGTAATAACAGACGCGGGAGAGATTCTGGAGAAATCTCATAAACTAAGAGAACTGAGTCTGTGATATTATCTTCTAAATGATTCTTTTTATCGAGTTTTAAAACCAAACCCTTTGTCTTCCCTTTAGAAGCTAAATCTCCATAAAATAAGGCCGTCACATGTCAGATCCTTCAATCAAATATTGTCTTGAATAATGCATGTCTTATTTATAAATCTCTGTGATTAACCAATGCTTTGACATCGGGTTTTTGGAAAGATCTCGCCATTGATTCAGCTAAATAGACAGATCGATGTCTCCCACCTGTACAACCAAAAGCAATCGTAAGATACATCTTATCCATAGCTTCAAATTCAGATATCCAAGAATCCAAAAATTTTTTAACATCACTTTTCATTCTTTGAACTTGGATATGTTGGTCAAGGAAATTGATTACCTCTTGGTTTATTCCTGTTTTATCTCTTAGACTCAATTCCCAATATGGGTTGGGCAGACATCTTACATCAAAAACAAAATCTGCATCCATAGGAATACCTCGTTTAAAACCAAAAGAGATAAATTGTAACGCCAAAGAGTGACCTGTTGTTTTAGCTATTGTATTTTTGATCGTCTTTCGCAATTCATGAATATTATATAAAGTCGTGTCAATAACGATGTCAGCTTCTAAGTGTATCTCACTAAGAATTTCAACCTCTTTAGCAATAGCACTTTTCAAAGTCAACTGATCATTGGATAGAGGATGTTTGCGTCTAGTTTCACTAAAGCGTTTAAGAAGACAGTCCTGGCTAGCAGTTAAAAAAATCAACTCAATCTTGATTGTAGTTTGATCGATTTCAAGTATCGACTTATGCAGTTGGGAAATTGATTTATCCACAGCTCTTACATCAATCCCTATTGCTACATTAGAAGGCGTAAAATCTTTTGATAATATAAGCGTTACGAAATCTTTCAGGAGCCGTAATGGTAAATTATCAATACAGTGAAAGCCAAAGTCCTCTAGCGCACCAAGAGCAATAGATTTTCCGCCCCCAGAAAGACCGGAAATTATTACTAATCTTTTGGAGCGATTATTTTGCATAAACCGAACCTTTGGAATAAAAATCTATTTAAATAGGGAGTGATGAATAATTTCAGTGCCATTTCCATTTTACCAACTATGCGACAAGGCTTTTTGTTTTCTATCGTTTGAAGAGGGAATCGCTAAAGATATGCGATACTTAGCTACAGTCCGTCTCGCAACTTTAAATCCTTTATCAGATAGTAACTCAGATAATTTTTTATCGCTTAATGGATTTCTTACATTCTCCGTCGCAATCAATTTTCTAATGTGTGCTCTTATTACAACGGAAGACGCCTCCCCGCCATCTTGGGTTTGGACATGACTATCAAAGAAAAATTTTAACTCAAAGACACCCCTTGGCGTTTCCATAAACTTTCCATGAGTAGCCCTAGATATAGTTGACTCATGCCTACCGACTATTTGTGCCACATCATGAAGAATCATAGGTTTCATTTTTTCCTCTCCTTCCTCCAAAAAGTCACTTTGCATATCAACTATGGCTTTAGCAACATCAAGGACAGTATCACTTCTTTCTTTAAGGCTTTTCATAAACCAATTAGCTTCTCTCAAATGCTCTCGCAGAACTTCCTTATGCGAGTCATCAGGAGTCCCCGAGGCTAACTTTTGGTATTCGGAATTTATTTTTAGTTTCGGTATTAGTTCATAGTTTGGTTCCACAATCCAGCTGCCGTTTATTTTTTTTACAAAAATATCTGGTTTTACATAAGTTTTCGCATGGTCAAAGAATTGAGCTCCTGGTCGGGGATTAAGCGATTTCAATAACTTCAATCCTTCCTCAAGCAATAAATTTTCTTCGCGCAACTTTAAAGAAATAGATTTAAAGTCACCCTTTCTTATATCTTCAAGATAATGTCTGCAGCACAGCTCTGCAGCCGCTTTGCCACGAGCGTCGTCGTCAAGACTCTGCAATTGTTTCAGCAGACACTCTCCTATGTCTCGAGCAAAAACCCCTGGAGGATCAAATTCCTGTAAAACACTTAAAACAGACTCCAGCACTTTTATGTCGACATCCCTACCTAGCCCATGTCTTACAGCTAATTTAATTTCTTCTAAACTACTCATTAGAAATCCATCATTATTCACATAGTCTATTAATGCTAATCCTACTGGTTTGTCTTCGTCAGAAAGATTTGATAGCTCTAGTTGTTCAGTCAAGAAATCACGCAGGGACAAATTTTTAGCAATGTGATCTTGTGCGTTAATATCAATCCTAACATCCCCGTTCATTTTATTAACTTTAGAAGAGACATCAACTTTATCCCAATCGCTGACATTATATTCCGAGGTTGAAATTACGTCGTCCGTATAGTCTTCACTTGCTGCCAGTTCATTTCCTTCGTCAATTTTAATGGATTCTGTTTCATTACTAGTTTCGTCCTCTGAAAATTTAATGTCATCACCAATTGGCGTCGACTCCTCATAATCTGATTCACTTTGCGTAATCACAGAATCTTCTGCAGTTGATTCATCATCTATCTCGAGCATAATATTTGAATCAAGCTGATTCTGGATTTCAGCCGCTAATTCTTGAGATGGCAACTGGAGCAACTTTATTGCTTGCTGCATATTCGGAGTCATAGTTAGACTTTGTGATTGTTTTTGAGATAAAGACTGCTTCATTTTTATTTCGCGCTTTATATTTTAATTACACCTTAAAGTTTAAAGGACTCACCTAAGTATACTTTACGAACTTTTTCATTCTCTAATATATTTTCTGCTGTTCCTGAAGCAATAATTTCTCCACTGCTTACAACATACGCTCTATCACAAATTCGTAAAGTTTCTTGGACATTATGATCAGTAATCAATACTCCTATTTTTGACGCTTTAAGCTTTGCTACAATATCCTGAATTTCGCTAACTGAAACTGGGTCTACACCAGCAAAAGGTTCATCTAAAAGGATGAAGGAGGGATCACAAGCTAAGGTTCTAGCAATTTCAACTCTACGTCGTTCACCTCCTGATAAAGATAATCCTTTTGTTTTTCTAATGCTATTCAGACTAAAAGTATCGATTAGCTCGTCTAATCTGGAATAACGTTCTTCTTCGTGTTTAAAGCTTTGCAACTCTAAAATCGCTAAGATATTTTCTTCAACATTAAGCTTTCTAAAGACGGACGACTCTTGAGGTAGGTAACCGAGGCCTGCTCTAGCCCTTTCATCTATCGTAAATTCAGTAATATTATTCTGTCCGAGGTGAATGGTCCCTTTTTCTCCCTTTATTAAACCTACTATCATGTAAAAACTAGTTGTTTTTCCGGCTCCATTGGGTCCTAAAAGGCCGACTATTTCGCCAGCGGAAACATCAAGACTGACATTTTTTACGACTTGTTTTGAAGAATATGTTTTTGAAAGATTTTTAATTTCTAATGTTTCACGATTCATTAATTTTCCTATTTTTTATTTTGCTATAAATAGATAAGCAAGTTAGCTTTCGTCAACAGGGATAATTATTTTAACACGCTGAGAACCCTCTTTCTTAATTGAGTCTCGCTGAAAAATGTCTGCTCTAGATGATCTAATCGTAATAACTTTATTATTTATGTCATAATTAATCCTATGCCCCTCGGCCAGCCTTTTTCCCTGGACCACCTTTGCGTTTTCAATCAAATAAAGAAATCCTTTAGTAGCTTTATATTCAATTATTTTAGATTCGCCCTCAACCTCTTTTTCATCAATCTTAGGTCTCTGTTTAAAAGTAGCTGGCTTTCCAGTCATTATAGCTTGCTGAATATTCTTTTTATCATCTAAAACAATTCTTAATTTTTCACCGGTCATTCTTAAAGAGCCCTGAATAACTATAACATTACCAACATATATTGTTTCTCCCTGTACATCATCCAGCTCTGCAAAATCTGCCTCAATTTCTATGGGTTGATTTGAATCATCGGGCAGAGCATGCAACGATATACATTTTATCTGTAATAAAACAACTAAAAAAATTAATGCCAATTTATTTTGGTTCATATATTGTACGTACTCTTTCAAACAACTGTACTCTTCCTTCCTTAAACACAACTTTTAAACCAACGGTATTTGTTACGATACCTCGAGAAACGATACGAGCCGCTTTGGTTGTATGAGCAAACTTTTCATCAGGCTCAATTGTTAAATCAGAGGTTAGAATTTCATATTGTTTATTGCCCTCAATATCCATCTTCCAAATATAGACCTTGCCATTTAAAAGAACCAAACTTCTATCTGAATTGACCCAGGCACTATCAGAAATAATATTCCAAGGGAGTCCTCTCTTCTCATGAATTTTCATTCGAGGAGACTTGAATTCTAACGAATCATCATGGGGAAAGTGTTTTACTAGTGATGATACTAACTCATTTTGTATTTTTCCTTTTTTGTTATAAGAGTACCTTTTCATATTTTCAACAAAGTAGTCAGGTTCATAACCTAAGTCTTTAGTGAAAGAATCACTATCAGTTCGTTCCATCAAATGCTTAATAGAAAAACTTCCAAAAGCCACAAATAAAAAAATAAAAAGTATTAAATTTCGATTCAAAAAAAACTCCGCTTTTAATCTTATTCTAACCCAATTCCTAGCAAATGATGAAAATTAATAGCACCTATCAATCTTCTCTTATCGTCTATTACAGGGAGGCCACTTATTTTTTCAGACTTCATTATTTTTAATACATCACTAGCCAAATGTCCTGGTTTAGTCGTTTTAAAGTCAATTATCATATGTTTAGAAATTTTATCGTTTAGAATATCAGTCGAATCAGCCAGTAACCTTCTTAGATCTCCGTCCGTAAATATTCCTTCCACGGTATTCTGCTCGTTAACGATAATGATGAAGCCCAAGCCACCTTGACTAATAGTAATAATCGCTGATTTTAATAAATCGTCTGGTTTTACAACTGGAATTTTGTTTCCTGTACACATAATGTCGCGAACCTCTAGTAACAAACGACGTCCTAAGGCGCCAGCAGGATGAGATAAAGCAAAATCTAACTTATCAAATGAGCGTAACCTATAAACAGAGAAAGCTAATGCATCCCCCACGGCCATCATCGCAGTAGTACTGGAAGAGGGGGCTAAGTTCAATGGGCATGCTTCTTTTTGAATAGGGACGATAATTTTTAAATCACAAAAATTAGATAGAGTAGAGTCTGCTTTTCCAGTTAAGGCTATTTTTTTAATTGACATTCGATCTAAGAAGGGAAAGAGATATTTAATTTCGGCAGTCTCTCCAGAGTTTGATAATAACAGAACTATATCTTTTTGATTAACCATACCAATATCGCCATGGTTAGCCTCTGCAGCATTAATAAAGAAAGAGGGTGTACCCGTACTTGCAAACGTAGCCGATATCTTTCTCCCAACATGGCCTGACTTTCCCATACCTATAACCACCAGATGTCCTTTATTATCAAAAATTGATCTGACGACTGATACGAATTCACTATCTAAATATTCAACCTGATTACTTATTGAATTAGCTTCTTCTATCAGAACACGTTTAGCTAAATCTAGGATTTCTTCGTCCTTAAATATAACAGTTTCAAACGTCTTTCTTTCTTTCATCTAACAACTCTCCAACTTTTTGATTCAAGTTACCATTTGCATTTGAAATAAGAAAAATTGATAAAAACAAAAACATGCTAACAAAATATAACCACCAAGCCTGCATATTGTTAATTTCTCTTTTCCTATTAGTAAAATCACTATTAACATTATGGTTAACAACCACATCGTTGTAACATCTCGTTTCAACGCTTCGACTTCTATGGAGAAAGGTGCAACTAAAGCTGGCATCGCAGTTACGGCTAATGCATTAAAGGTGTTAGAACCTATAATATTGCCAATAGCAATATCCGCTTCTCTTTTCAAAGCTCCTGCAACAGATGTAGCTAATTCAGGCAAACTTGTCCCGATAGCAACAATAGTAAGTCCAATAAATAAATCTGATGCGCCAAATATTTTTGCTAAGCTTATGGAACCTTTGACCAAAACTTCAGAGCCTAACAACATAAAAATAAAGCCGGTAAGTAACCAACAACCAGATTTCCAAAGCTCTGGTCTCTGAGATTCAGGAAGGTCCTTCACTATCGAATCACCTTGGCCACTAAATTTAATCATTAAAAACAATATTATCAATAAAAATAAAATTAAAATTACGCCATCTAGTCTTACAATCATTAAATCGCTAATAATGACGGTAAAAATCGCAAGAGCCACAATCATCAGTCGAAATTCAATATCAAATGTGGATTGACTCAAATGCAAAGGAATAATAATCGAAGTCACTCCTAATACCAGCCCAATGTTTGCTATATTAGAGCCTACGGCATTACCTATACTTAAGCTTGGATGGCCATTGAAAGCAGCTGTAATAGATACGATAAGCTCAGGAGCGGAAGTTGCAAATCCTACAACTACCAATCCCACCACCAATTTGGGCATTCTAAGACATATTGATAAGTCTACCGCAGCATCAACAAATTTATCAGCTGAATATGTTAGTAAAATTAAACCAATAACTATTAAAATCAGAGCTTCAAGCATATTTACCTCAGGACTTGTTATACTACTCTATGGAGTAGGATATCATTATTTATAAATTTATTTCTTTTTGGGTTAGCCTACCTATGAAAATCGTTGCAATGATACTTGCCGCCGGACTCGGAAGCCGGCTAAAACCAATAACTGACAGGCTTCCTAAACCTCTTATTAAGATTGGCAGAGAAACAATTATCGAGAAACATCTTCGGAACTTAAAAAAAGCAAATATTACTAACGTAGTCATTAATGTCTCTCACCTTGCTGAAAAAATAATAAAGGAAATAGGGGACGGTTCTGATTACGGATTGAAAATAATATATTCGCACGAAAGAAATCGTCCTCTGGAAACGCTAGGAGGCATTCTCAATGCACTTGAGTTATTTAGAGACGCCGATCACTTGCTTGTCATCAATTCTGATGTCTGGTGCGATTACAACTTCCAACACATTTCCTTACCAAAATATGGAAATAAGGCTCACCTTATTCTCGTACCAAATAAAAACAAAGAAAATCCTGAGGGCGATTTTGGAATCAATAAAAATAAAATAAACGTATCAAGTAAAATTAAATATACTTATTCTGGATTATCTTGTATCGAATTGAACAGCCTCAAAAATTTAACTGTTAGTTATAATAAGTTAGGTCAATTGTATCGCGATTGGGCGACCACAGGATCTTTAAGTGGGGAGGTATATCACGGCGATTGGATTGATGTAGGGACCCATGATAGGTTAAAAGAAGTCCGTAGTTTGATCAAAAAACGATCCTAATTTGGACCATTTTTTAACTTTTCTAACTTTACAGCGCCCAGTCGGGCAGCGGTAGAATTTGGAAATTTCTGTTGCAGGTCCTCCAGTGCCGCTGTGGCCTCAGCTATTTTTCCTAATTTTTCATAACAATAGCCTATTTTTAACAACGCATGAGAACTTTTCTGACTTTGAGGGTATGTATCAGTCAATTGTACGTATTCCACGATAGCCTTTTCAAAATCCTGTGTAACCCAGTAAGCTTCTCCTATCCAAAACATTGAATTGTCGGCAAATTTGCCATTTCTATATTTTAATAAATATTCTCTAAACCCCAAAATTGCGTTTTCGTAATCTGCAGCTTTCAACAAAGCAAAAGAATTTTTATACATTTCCTCACCAGTCAATTCTGTGTTTATATTGGATTCAGTATTATTTTCGATTTTATTTTCGATTGAGAGTGTCGAACTATCACTTGTTAAATCAGTCGCCGAATTGACTAGAGCTTTCTCTTTTTGTTGCGGAAGTTCAGTTTGATCAACAATTTTATTTGAATCTAAAGAAAATTTGATTTCCTCTATATTGCCTTTTAAAACACGTTGCTCTTCCTTCAGCTTGTTCAATTCGCTAGATAGCTCCAGCAAACCATTTCTTTCTAAAATCTGTTCCAACTTGGTTAACCTTTTGTCAAGCTCAGTTATATCATTATTCGCAAGTAATAAATCGCAATTTAATATTAAAAAGACATAAATAATTGCTAGTTTTGCATTTATAACTTTATAGTTTTTCATTTAATAAATAATCTCCACTCGTCTATTTAATGCAAGAATACCATCTTCCACGCCAAGGGCTGAAGGATTTTCTTCGCCAAAACTTATAGACTTCATTTGTTGCCTTGAAACGCCCAAAATACTTAACTGCTTTAATACTGAATTGGCTCTTTTTTCTCCCAATGCCAGATTATAATCGCGAGTCCCCCGCTCATCAGTATGCCCTTCCAATACAATTTTCAACTGGGGATTGTTGATAAGGTTGGTACTTACTCTTACTAAAAGTTCATCGTATTCCTGTCTAACTATTGCACTATCATATTCAAAGTATATAACACTCTCAAATGAGCTTGCGTCGTTACCTTTAGCAAATGCATTATCTTTATACCCATTCTTGGCTGAGTACTGTTGCACCTTGGCTTTATATACTGTGCTTTCGTCCTGCAAATTGGCTCTGCTTCCTGACATGTTAGAGTTCGAGCATCCGGTGAGAAAAATAATAAACCATAAAAATATTTGCATCTTTTTATACCTCAAGATAAACCTTATTGATATCAATACTCGCCAGAAGGACCCCAAGCAGGTTCTATCAACGAACTGTCTGGCAAAAATATTCGCGTTTCAGCGTCAAGCCCTTCTGTTGATCTAATAACAAGTTCTGATTCAGATCCCGTCTTTGAAGAAAACACTATCATATCTCCATTTGGCGCGAAACTTGGTGATTCGTCAAATCTTCCTTTTGAAATCAGACGTTTTTGTTGCTGTTGTAAATCAGACACAACAATTTGATATGATCCATTAAGCTTAGTTACATAGGAAAATTTACCTCCTGCCGGAGAATATACTGGATTTGCATTAAATTTAGATAACCCAAAAGTGACTCGGGCAGGAATACTGAAGGGTCTATTTTCCATTCTGAATATTTGAGTCCCGCCACTTCTGTTTGATGTAAACATAATTCTATCTCCCGAAAAAGAAAGTGACGCCTCTGTCTCAATTGATTCATGTTTCGTTAAACGAATAAAAGTATTTTCTGTAAGCTTATATTTATATAGATCAATATTACCCGATACAGAAGCCGTAAAAATTATCGAATTATCATCTAGTGAAAACTCAGGTGCTCCCATAATTCCATCGCCATAAACAATTTTTTTTCTGTCTCCGTTTTTCAAGTCTTGAATATATATAATAGACTGGCCTGACTCGAATGAAACATACGCGATTTGTTTTGCTTTTCTTGACCATGCTAAAGATAATATTGGATAGTTTGAACTCAAAATTTCTTGGCCATTATAACCATCGTAGTCAGAAACAATAAGCGAATGTGCACGACTCGAGCCGCTACCCGACACCGCAACATACGCAATTTTTGTATTATAACAACCAGTCTTACCTATTAATTTTTGATAAATTTGATTACTTAAAATATGCCCGATTGTTCTCTCATCATTTTCTTTAAAGTTATATTTTTTCCTGAAAATTTTAGTTTGTCTTAAAATATCGATTAATTCTACTACAAGAAC
>MDTD01092957.1_pt1 | contig 12076 bp, 9 predicted proteins | sample 811221 | NCBI WGS metagenome assembly MDTD01 (sample SAMN05326646, study PRJNA326480) | marine metagenome | isolation source: seawater | place: Pacific Ocean: South West | collected 2011 | reverse complement strand
GGTGCCGAAGCTGAAGAATTCTGCGGTTTCGGCAATCTCATCTGCAGTCAGTGCGCCACGAGGCACTTCGATCATGGTGCCGACAAGGTACTTGAATTCGACCTTCTTCTTTTGCATGACTTCAGCTGCTACGCGGTGAACCACTGCGACTTGATTCTTGAGCTCATCAGCAAAACCGACGAGAGGAATCATGACTTCAGGAATCACCTTGATAGGCTTCTTGAGCTTGTAGCAAGCGGCTGCAGCTTCGAAGATTGCGCGCGCCTGCATCTCTGTAATTTCTGGATAGGAAATTCCGAGACGGCAACCACGGTGACCCAGCATTGGGTTGGCTTCGTGCAGTGCGTGCACACGATTCGAGATGACATCGACATCGACACCGAGTGAGTTTGCAAGCTCGCGCTTGGAGGACTCGTCGTGAGGAAGGAATTCGTGAAGAGGTGGGTCCAGTAAACGCACAGTTACAGGTAGTCCGCCCATTGCCTTGAAGAGACCAGAGAAGTCCTTGCGCTGGAATGGAAGCAACTTTTTAAGGGCCTTGCGGCGCTCAGTTTCGTCGCTTGCCAAGATCATTTGGCGCATGAAAGTGATGCGATCACCTTCGAAGAACATGTGCTCTGTGCGGCAGAGGCCAATACCTTCAGCACCATAAGCAATCGCAGAAGCGGCTTGATCCGGTGAGTCGGCATTCGTGCGGACGCCAAGTTTACGGTGCTTGTCGGCCCACTTCATAACTTGGTCATACATTTGGAATGTATAACTGTCTTCTGCCTTAAGCTTACCGTTGAGAACTTGGTCGACTTCGGAAGGAGCTGTGTCGACTGCACCGGCGAAGATTTCACCAGTAGTTCCATCGATGGAGATGTCGTCGCCATTTTTGAAGACTTTGTCACCAATGGTAAGTGTATTGGAGCCGTAGTCGATGACGACTTCAGACGCGCCACAGACACAGACCTTATTCATTTGACGTGCTACCAGCGCAGCGTGCGAAGATACACCCCCACGTGAGGTGAGGATGCCGTCCGCGGCGATCATACCACGAAGGTCTTCAGGTGTGGTTTCCACGCGGCAAAGAATCGCGTGGCCACCTTGGGCTGCGACTGCTTCAGCGTCGGGCGCTGTGAAGCAGATCTTACCTGCTGCGGCACCAGGACCTGCTGGAAGACCTGTTGTTAGAACCTTAGCCTTCTTGACGGCTGCAGGGTCGAAGACCGCAACCAAGAGGGACGAGATGGAGTCTGCAGGGATCTTCTTAAGAGCTGTCTTTTGATCGATCAGTTTTTCCTTAACAAGTTCCACTGCGATACGCACAGCTGCGAGGCCGGTGCGCTTACCGTTACGTGTTTGCAGCATCCAGAGCTTGCCGTTTTCAACGGTGAACTCGAAGTCCTGCATATCCTTGAAGTGTTTTTCAAGTTTCTTGCGAACGGCTTCAAGATCAGCGTGTGCTTTAGGCATTTCTTCCTGCAGCTGTGCAATTGCATTCGGAGTACGGATACCCGCAACGACGTCTTCACCTTGAGCATTGATCAAGTATTCGCCATAGAATACCTTTTCACCGTTGGCTGGGTCGCGTGTGAATGCAACACCAGTCGCGCAGTCGTCACCCATGTTACCGAAAACCATGGCTTGAACGTTAACTGCAGTGCCCCAAGCAGCAGGGATGCCGTATTTTTGACGATAGAGGATCGCACGCTCATTTTGCCATGAGCTGAAGACCGCACCGACTGAGCCCCAGAGTTGCTCGTAAGCATCTTGAGGGAATGCTGTGCCTGTGCGCTTTTTGATGATCGCTTTGTAACGCTTGATCAATTCTTTGAGGTCGTCGGCGGTGAGTTCGTTATCGAGTTCAACGCCGGCTTCTTCGCGGAGTTTTTCCAAGCAAGCCTCGAATGGGCAGTGGTCGTTTTCGTTTACGGCCTGCACACCCATCACGACATCACCATACATTTGGATGAAGCGGCGGTAGCAATCGTAAGCGAAAGCTTCATTGCCAGATTCGCTGGCGAGCGCTTTCACGGTCTTGTCATTTAGACCAAGGTTGAGGATGGTGTCCATCATACCAGGCATCGATTCACGAGCACCTGAACGAACAGATAGGAGGAGGGGGTTCTTGTCGGCGCCTAGCTTTTTGCCGACTTCCTTTTCGATTTGAGCAACCGAAGCTTTAACTTCCTTCTCTAGAGTCTTGGGGTACTGACGACCATTGTCGTAGAAGTAAGTGCAGACTTCGGTGGTGATGGTGAAACCAGGAGGCACTGGGAGTCCGATACGGGCCATCTCTGCGAGATTGGCTCCCTTACCGCCGAGGAGTTCACGGAGTTTTGAGCTACCATCGGTCTTTTGACCGAAGTCGTAGCTGTATTTTACCGCAGATGCGCTCTTGCGCTTTGCGGCCTTCTTGGTGGCTTTTTTTGCTTTTTTAGCTGGCATAAGATTACGATCTTTTTGTGGACCGAGTTGTTATAACTCTGCTACTAGGGGCAACAGAGTTGAGAAAAGTTTGAGCAAAGACATTTAGCCCTGCCTGTCAATGGATTAGAATCTTTCACTTTAAAGATTGCTATAAGAAGTGTAGGTTAATCGTGCTTTATTAGCAGATTTATCTAAATAAATTAGATTGGAGTTTGCCCGAACGCTATGAAGCTCAATAGGAGTTGAAGTGTAATGACGCAATATTTGGAAGACGATACGAATGAAGCAAACGAAGCGGATACCTTTGAAGGTGAGGGCATGAGCTTTCTTGAACACTTAGAAGATTTTCGTTGGACCGTAGGTCGGAGTCTTTTGGCTTTCATTCTGGGGGTGATTTTAGCAACAATGTTTATCGGTGACATTGCCGAGTTCTTGAAATTTCCGATCGTTCGTGCATACGGATCTGCTGAATTGGCTAACGCTAATTTAATTACGTATCGTCCAATGGGAGTGATCTCTGTTTTTATTCAGATCGCTTTACTTTCGGGGCTCACGCTTTCGATGCCTTTTGTTTTATATTTCTTAGCGGCATTTGTAGCGCCGGGTCTAACAGAGAAGGAGCGCTCAGTATTACGTCCTGCGTGCTTTGCGGCATTCTTACTTTTTATTGCGGGGGTGGCGTTTGCATTTTTTCTAATTTTGCCGCTGACGCTCGCGTTTTCTGTGAGCTTAAATTTATACTTCGGCTTTGATCTACTGTGGGCAGCTTCGGAATACTATAGTATGGTGGTGTGGTTCTCGCTGACGACTGGGGCTTTCTTCCAGTTTCCTTTGATCATAGTGATCTTGGTTTATCTGGGAGTGATTCCAGTTGCAAAGTTGAAGGTGGTCCGTCGCGCGGTCTTTGTCGGCCTAATGGTCTTTTCAGCCTTCTTAACTCCGGGGGGCGACTTTGTCTCCTTGCCACTCACTACGGGCTTTATGTATGGCTTGTATGAGTTAGCGATCTGGGTGGGCACACGGGTTGAGAAGAAAAAGCGCGAGGAAGCGCTGGCTGATCTGGACGATGTGTAGCCTAAACGCAGTTGCTCCTAGCGCTACCGTCGAACTGAGATCGACGGCCGCGCCAAGCCGTCATTGCGCTTCTGGGGTGTGCGCACGAAAAAGGCCGTCCTAATTGGACGGCCTTTGAGGGAAGTTATAAAATGAAGTAAAGCGCGTTTATTTCGTGGCTTCCTTCTTTTGCTTTTTCTGGTCCATCAGTACGACCATGAACATGTGGTAAGCAAACCAGAATACCGCTGCGATGGGCACTGCGGTCAGGCAAGCTTGCAGCTGTGCCACGGTCGCATCTGGTGAGAAAGTGAAAGGAACCAGTAGATACGACATCATGATGTACACAAGAAATGTGAGCACGAGTCCGATGACGATATGCAAGGGTGTGAGCAGTTTTTGATATGCAGCGTTTTCCATTTGAGAATAAAAACAATTCTCCCAGAGCATGCTGTCAAAGCGAAAGTTTTTTTAAATTGCTTTAAAAGATATTTTTTTGGGGGGCGAAGTGATAGAGTTCTCCGCGAGTTTATTCGCCCTCGCGCCGCAATCCCAGTAGGAACTCGCGGTTGCCGTCGGTGCCCTTAATCGGTGAGTCCATGCTGCCGATCAGTTTGGCCCCTGGGAGTTCCTTGAGTGCGAAATCCTTGATTTGTGACAGCACACGCTCGTGAATCGCTGTATCGCGAATGATGCCGCGCCCCGCGTCGACTTCGTGCTTTTCGGCTTCGAATTGTGGTTTGACTAGCGCGATCAGACAGCCGTCTTGTGCTAAAAATTGCCAGACTGCTGGCAGCACTTTAGTCAGCGAGATGAAGGACAGATCCATCACGATGCGTGGATAGCTGTCGTGGGGGAGGTCACCTATTTGTAAGTGGCGTGCATTGGTTTTTTCTAGATTTGTGACGCGCTCGTCTTGGATTAATTTGTTGTGCATTTGTGCACGGCCGACATCGACGCAGGTGGCACTAATGGCGCCGCGTTGTAGCGAGCAATCGGTAAAGCCGCCAGTGGAAGCACCAACATCGAGGAAGTGTAGACCTTCCATCGAGATTTCAAACTGATTCAGGAAACCTTCCAGCTTTTCGCCGCCTCGGCTCACGAATCGGGGCGGAGCTTCCACCCAAACTTCGCTGTCTTCAGGCAAACTGCGGCCGGGCTTATCGAGGCGCTCGGTGCCGATTTTGACTTTGCCTGCGAGGATTAATGCTTTGGCCTGCGAGCGTGAATCGGCCAGACCTTTGGCGACCAATAGTTCGTCGAGACGGAGTTTACTAACTTTTGCCATAATTTAATCGGGATTGGGCATGTCGCGTTTGACAAATTCGACATCGCTGGAGCGTATGTGCAAGTCGCGCTGTGGGAAAGGAATCTCAATGTTGTGCGCCTTAAATAGATCCCACACTTTTAGTAATACTTGGCTTTTTACACTGCCAACTCCATTGGCGGGATCGCTCAGCCAAAAGCGAAGTTCTAAGTTGATGGAGTTGTCGCCAAATTCTTTGAGTAGACAGACTGGCTTGGGGTCTGCGAGCACGCGTTCGTGTCCTGTTGCGGCATCTAGCATCAACTGAATACACTGGTGGGGATCTGCGTTGTAGGAAACGCCCACCGGCACACGCATGCGCACCAGCTCATCGGTGAAGGACCAGTTGATCACGCGTTGCGTGATTAGATCTTCGTTGGGGATGAGGTGCTCGGTGCCGTCACGTGTAATGACCGAGGCATAGCGTGCACGCAGGTTATTAATCCAGCCGTAGGTGCCGTCGATCTCGATCACGTCGCCGGGCTTGATGGAATTGTCTAGTAAAAGGATGATGCCACTTACAAAATTGGAGACTACTTTTTGTAGTCCGAAGCCTAAACCGAGACCAATGGCGCCACCCAATACCGTGAGCGAAGAAAGGTCGACCCCCATCGAACTCAATGCGATCATGGTGGCTACGAATATGAATACGATCCGGATTATTTTTACAATCAGCACTCGAAGTGAGGCACTGAGGCGGGGCACTGTTTCGATCCTGGCTTCTAAGAGACGTGTCAGTCCCAGGCTGAGCCACATTGTGATGCCAAAGGCGATCAGCCCAGTGATAATGCCCCAGGCTGATATCGAGAGTGTGCCGACTTCGATATGAAAATCCTGCAGGTTTTCGCCGAGACCATTAAGCTGAGCCATCGCGTAACTGCCGGTGATTAGGTAGCCAACCATCGCGACGGAACGAGCCCAAAATGGGTCTTTGATAAAGCTGGTCAGCAAGCCAATCGCAATCCAGAGACCGCCTAAGATTGTAAAAAAACGAACATAGCTAGCGCTGTGTTCTGTGCTGGTGAGGATAAAAAAACAGACCAGGGTGATCAACCAAGTTGTGAGGAAACCTAGGTTTAACTTGATCCAAGAGAGGGGACCCGAGCCTGCCGAGCCTGTCTCACTTTTGAAAATACGCGAAAAAATCAGTAGCGAAAGCCCGACTAGGGCCAATTGCCATAGGTCGTCGGGGTTGAAGTTTCCCGAGGGCAATATCCAGTCGCCCATTTGATAAGTTGTATTCATTGTTAGTATTTAGGCTGTGCAGGATTGTTCTCGCAATCTTTTTGCAAATTTTACAAGGCTGCGCAAGCTTCAGCAGCATGCGTGCGCTCTCATTTTTATTCTTAACACTTTGCCTCCCAGCATGGGGGCAAAATCGTATTGGTACCGGGGCGGTCGAAGCGCTCTATCGCCAACACTGTATGTCGTGTCATGGTGAAAATCTAACTGGAGGCTTGGGCGCATCTTTGCTGGATCCGTCCGCTTGGGAGGTTGTTGGTAAGCGCAGTGGCTTTATCGAATATGTGCAGGCGGGGGATTCAGAAACGGGAATGCCGAGCTTTGGTGAGAGTTTGTCGGTGCCTGAAATTCGCTCGCTTCAAATTTATATAGATGAGATGCGCCAGAAGTCTGATCGCGCCGCTGGCCTTTCTACGGTTGTCAAGGCGGGGGAGATTTATTCGGCTGGCGGCTATCGTTTTCGCTTAGAACCTGTCATTACCGGGCTTACGCTTCCGTGGTCGATTAATTTCCTTTCTTCAACACAAGCGCTCATTACCGAGCGCCAAGGGCAGTTGCGCTTTTGGTCAGAAGGCCAACTCAGTCAGCCGATTGCCGGCACGCCCGAAGTGGCCACTCGAGGGCAGGGCGGACTGCTGGAAGTCGCGGCACATCCGAATTATTCAGAGAATGGGTGGATTTATCTTGGGTATTCGGCAGCGGCTGCTTCCGACTCTAATTACAGTATGACCAAGATCGTGCGCGGCCGAGTTGTGGATCAGCGTTGGCAGGATGAAGAAGTCATCTTTGAGGTGCCGGCTGAGTTGCATCGCAGCTCGGGTGTTCACTTCGGCACGCGCTTTGTTTTTCAAGATGGCTATCTATACTTCAGTATCGGTGACCGCGGTGCGCAGGATCAGGCGCAAGATTTAACGCGGCCGAATGGGAAAATTCATCGTATCCACGATGACGGACGGGTGCCGCGCGACAACCCATTCGTCGAAACTGCGGATGCATATCCCTCCATCTGGACCTATGGGAATCGCAATGCCCAAGGCTTGGATGCGCATCCTGAAACGGGTGTAATTTTCGAATCTGAGCACGGCCCTCGCGGAGGCGATGAAATTAATCGGATCCAGAGAGGGCGTAATTATGGCTGGCCGGTGATTACTTATGGTATGAACTACAATGGTAAGCCGATCACTGGGCAAACCGCTGCTCCTGGCATGGAGCAACCCTTACATTATTGGACGCCGTCGATTGCGGTTTGCGGTATCGACTTTTATGAGGGCGATCAATTCCCCGCATGGAAGCATAATCTCTTTGCGGGTGGACTCGCTTCGCAAGAGTTGCATCGTCTAGTGATCACAGAAAATAGCGTCGTGAGCGATGAGGTGATCTTACAGGGGGAGGGGCGCATTCGGGATGTTGCGAGTGGCCCCGATGGTTATCTCTATCTCGTTCTCAACGGACCCGACCGAGTGGTTCGACTCGTGCCTATTCAAGAATGAAAGTTTCCAAGATCATTTTAATCAGCCCGGATCAAGAGTTGCATGCACGCATGCTGGCCGAGCGATTTTCACTCGCATTATTAGACGCTACCGATCTGGCCGATGCTAAGCCGCGGCAGGTCGATCGCTATCTGCGCAATCAGATCGATCCAGGTCGTGCGGAGCTTTGCTATTTTTTTCTTTTTACGCGGACGGGGCTTTCGCTGGTTCAAGTCGATGCGGGCAGTTTGCTCCGTATTAAAGCCGACTTTTATAGTCCGACCGTAGACTATCGCCGCCGCAAGGGGGGCGGCAAGGGGCAGATGATCGCTAAAGCGGTAGGGCTCCAGGGCGGTCCAGCTCCTTCAGTATTTGACGCGACTGCGGGCTTGGGGGGCGATGCTTTTGTACTGGCGAGTTTGGGCTGTTCGTTGAGCATGACCGAGCGTGTGCCTGAAGTGCGTAGCTTACTTGCCGATGGCATGCGCGTTGCGTGCGAGTGGGGCGAGGTTAACGATATTTCTTTGGTTGAAATACTCGCTCGCATGCAGCTCATCGACTCAGACGCGGCCACCCATTTACAAGCGCTGGAGGATGTTGCACGACCAGATGTGGTTTACCTCGATCCCATGTTTCCCGTTCGCAACAAGAGCGCTCAAGTTAAAAAGGAGATGCATGTCTTTCATCAACTCGTCGGTATTGATTCCGACGCCGACGGCTTACTGGAGCTCGCGCGCGCCAAAGCGCTCAAGCGGGTCGTGGTTAAAAGGCCACGGGTCGCTCCCCGGCTCGCGCAGGCTAAGCCAAGCTATAGCTTGGAGGGCAAAAGTAATCGTTTTGATATCTACGTCTGTGGGTGAATTAGATTCTTTTTGTCGCTGAACGCCTATTGACCTTGCTGGAGCTAGCCCCATCGTGCCGTCTCAACAATTTTGCATATGAAGTCATCCACCAATCCCGCTAAAGAAGTTTACAAGCAATTACGCACCGAATCGTGGGAGACTTTGTGGGAGCTCGAAGTGCCTCTCTTTAATGCTGGCAGCTCCGAGTTGCGTCTCGCCCGTGTGGGCCTGATACGGGCGATCGGCGTTGTCGCACTGGAAAAAGCGACCCAAGCACAACGTCAGCAAGCGCGTGAGTGGTTGACGAGCTTACTGCAAGATCCAGAAGAAAAAATACGTCGTTACGCTTTGAATGCCTTGCCCAAGCTCGGGGAACGCAGTCAAAGCGAAAAGGCCGTGCTGGAACTCTTGGACCAGCCAAAAGCAGCACGTGGCGAGCGCGAGGTTAAAAACCTGGGTCAAACACTCAGCAAAATTGGAGGCGAAGCGACTTTAAAAAAGCTGGCAGAGCTACACGGTGAGCACGAAGCACTGCACGTTGCCGAGCAAAAAATTAAAGCGCAACTCGCTCGTAAAGAGACTCCCGCCAGTATTCGTTTAGATGCTAAGATTAAGGAAACCCGCAAGTTGCGCATCCATTTGCGCACGCGCCGCGGTACGGAGCTCTTGTTGCGGGATGAACTGCTAGCACACCCCAAACTTAAAAGTCGGTTCAAGATCGTTCGCACCAGCCCAGGCTGCGTGGCGCTTGCTGCCCTGCGGCCTTTCACATTGGCGGAGCTCTATCAACTACGCTGCTTCGGCTCGGTCAATTTCGTGCTCGGAGTCGTGCCTGATGGCGAAGCTCAACATACCGAGGCCATGGCTAAGGTGATCGCCTCCGAGTCGACGCAGCTGCTTTGCCGCAAACTGACCGAAGGGCAGCCTCGCTATCGTCTCCAGTTTATGCGCACCAAGGTGCCGCCGCGCAAAGTGCAGGCCATCGTCAATGCGGCCTTTGCGCTTTGCCCCGAACTCCTTAACGATCCACGAAAGTCTCCATGGGCGGTCGAAATCTTTCCAGAGAAAGTCGGACAATCGGTCGAACTGCGCCCCCGTGTTTTGCCTGATCCTCGTTTTAGCTACCGTGTCGACGATGTGCCTGCTTCCACGCATCCGCCACTAGCTGCAGCCATGGCTCAAATGGCAGGCATTCAAAGCGATGAAATTATCTGGGACCCGTTTTGTGGTTCAGGCTTGGAACTGATCGAGTGTGCTCGCTTGAACAGCGCAGCTTCAATCATTGCCAATGATATCGATGGGCCCGCGATCGAGATCGCTCGCAAAAATTTCGAATCTGCCGGCATCTCGAGCGATCGCATCGCGCTCAGCCGCGGCGACTTTCGTAACTATGTAAAAGTCACTGGCATCCAGCCAGCTAGTGTCAGTCTGATCATCGCGAATCCTCCCTTGGGGCGACGCGTGCGAATCGAAGATTAAAAAGGTCTGATTAGCGAGTTTTACCAAATCGCGGCAAAGACTTTGCGCCCCGGCGGCCGCCTTGTTTTTATCAATCCACTCAAATTGGAAAGCCCGGCTCCATCATTAAGGCTCGAAGCGCGCCACCGGGTCGACCTCGGCGGCTTCGACTGCCGCGTTGAGCACTGGGTCAAAGCTGCGGCGCCTAGCGCATAGCTGACGAGCTGCCTTGAGTATTTCGAACGGGTAAATACGCTTCTTTGATCGCTCAAGAGCTCCTTATTTTACAAGCTTTTGAATCGTTTGATGCAGCAAAACCGGGTCGACGGGTTTGCTGATATAGGCATTGATGCCAAAGCTGACACTCGCGCTCTGGGCGAGCGAGCAGACCTCTGCAGTGACTGCAATAATCGGTGTTTTTTGATTCGGATTGTCACTGCTGCGAATGAGTTTAGATGCTTCTAAGCCACTGACTCGGGGCATCGCCAAATCCATTAAGATCGCATCATAATGAGTCTCCTGACAGTAATCAATTGCTTGCTGCCCGTTGTGCGCGCTGGTGGTGGTGCAGCCGTAAGATCTTGCCAGTGTTTGGATTAAGAAGAGGTTGTCTTCGTTGTCTTCGCACACGAGTAGGTGGCAGGGGGCCAAACTTTCATATTTTGGTCGGGTAGAACTCATTACTCGTTACTTATGATACAAGCACTCGCGGAAGGGCAAGACTACAAGCACACTAATTCAGTTTTGGCATAAACTCTACTTTTTTATTTTGTGCCCTTGCCTGTGAGCGTGCGTTCCGTTTCAAAGATAGGCATTATGTCCGAAACACCACATATTGACATTGATTACGTCGCCAACTTAGCGCGTCTGGATATGACCGACGCAGAGAAAGCCAAGCTGGGAACTCAGCTGGATGACATCCTGGGCTACTTTGATAAGCTCAACGCTGTGGACGTCGATGGCGTCGAGCCGATGGCTCACGCGCACCGCGTATTCAATGTCTGGCGCGAAGGCGACCAGCCCGGCGAAACCTACGCGCCCGAGGTGCTGACTAAAATGGCCCCCGAGTCGCGCGACAACCAAGTCGTCGTTCCCAAAGTCGTCGAATAAATGCAGGTATTCTTCGCCATTATTTATTAGTCATTATTCATCCATAGAATGTCCGACCTTCATTTCAAAACCATTTCTGAACTTGCTGCTATGTTGGCAGCGGGTGAAACTACATCCGTCGAAATCACCCAAGCGGTGATCGATCGCACCGCTGCGGTCGACGCACAGGTGAAAGCCTTTCTCTCCACCGATGCGGAGGATGCACTGGCCCAGGCCAAGGCGTCCGACGAGCGTCGCGCGGCGGGCGAGGCTCTTGGCCCGCTCGATGGCATTCCGATCGGTATCAAAGACACGCTGGCGGTCAAAGACCAGCCCCTACGCTGCGCCTCCAAGATGCTGGAGAACTACGTGTCTCCCTACGATGCGACTTGTATTGTCAAACTGCGTGAAGCGGGTGCCGTCATCTGGGGCCGCCTGAATATGGACGAGTTTGCCATGGGTTCCTCGACCGAGAACTCGGCCTATCAAACCACCGCCAATCCCTGGAACCTGGAAACCATCCCCGGCGGTTCCTCTGGTGGCAGCGCTGCCGCGATGGCAGCAGGGGAGGCGATCGCCACTCTCGGCACGGATACCGGTGGCTCTATTCGTCAACCCGCCGCGCTCTGTGGTGTGGTCGGCATGAAGCCTACTTACGGACTCATTTCGCGCTACGGCCTGGTCGCTTTCGCGTCCTCGCTCGATCAAGTCGGCCCCTTTGCTCGCACGGTTGAAGACGCCGCCATCCTGATGGAAGCGATGCTCGGCAAGGACGATCTCGATTCCACTTCGATCGCACCGCAGGGGGAAACCAATTACGCCGCAGCACTCAAAGAAAAGAAGGGCCCTTGGAAACTCGGCGTGCCGCAGGAATTCTTCGGCGAAGGCATCGACCCCGAAGTGAAGGCCAATATCGAAAAAGCCATCGACTGGTATAAGAGCCAAGGCTGTGAAATCGTAGACATTTCTTTGCCGCACTCTGAGCTAGCGGTGCCGGTTTACTACATCGTCGCGACTGCTGAAGCCTCCTCCAACTTGGCCCGATTCGACGGTGTGCGCTACAGCCACCGCAGCGAAGAGGCCAAGGACGCCATGACACTGTTCACCAAGAGCCGTGGCGAAGGCTTCGGCGACGAAGTCAAGCGCCGCATCATTCTCGGCACCTACGTGCTCAGTTCCGGTTACTACGACGCCTATTATTT
>MDTD01104275.1_pt1 | contig 12077 bp, 5 predicted proteins | sample 811221 | NCBI WGS metagenome assembly MDTD01 (sample SAMN05326646, study PRJNA326480) | marine metagenome | isolation source: seawater | place: Pacific Ocean: South West | collected 2011 | reverse complement strand
TTGGGCTGGAAATAAGTACCTAAATATTTTTGTGTGTGGCGACATTGGAGGTGCCGCGGGATATACAACCAACCCGGGAACATGGAATGCAACGAGCATGACAAATGGAATCTGGATTTTACACAATTATGTAGGGTCTATTGGAACCAGTAACGTTGGAACGAGTCGTACATTAACCCATGAGGTTGGACACTGGTTGAATTTATCTCATCCCTGGGGCAGTACTAATAACCCTAATTTACCCAGCAATTGTAATACTGATGATGATGTTCAGGATACTCCCGAATGCATCGGTGTAACGTCTTGTAACTTGAATTCTAATTCTTGTAATGGAGATAATGCATACTGGGGTTTTGATATACGTGACAACGTCGAGAATTACATGGACTACTCTTATTGTTCTAAAATGTTTACTGGCGGTCAGGTGGATAGGATGCGAGCAGCTCTTCAAGTCACGACCACAGGAAGAAAAAACCTTTGGCAAACAAGTAATTTAAATGCCACCGGAGCTACAGGTGTTTTAGTGCTTTGCGAAGCAGCATTTGATGCAGATCGTACGACCATTTGTGCGGGTAATGAAATACAGTTTACGGATGATTCTTATAATGCCGTATCTGGTTGGGAATGGACCATAACTCCAGCCACTGGATGGTCATACAGCAACGGAAGTTCTTCTAGTTCCCAAAACCCATCCATTATGTTCGATAACGAGGGCTTGTACAGTATACAGTTGAAGGCTTTAGACGGGGGATCATCAGATATTGAATTAAAAAACAATTATATTCGGGTTTTACCTGCATCATCGACTATACCTTATTGGGAAGGTTTTGAATCCTATACAAGCCTAGAGAACATAATCAATTGGGAGGTCATTAATGTAAATAATAATAATTCTTTCAACATCAATAGCTCATTTGGTTACACTGGTTCGAAATGTGCACGATTGGTAAATTATGGTCAGCAACCATCAAATATTGATGAATTGATTTCAGCTCCTATTGACCTTTCGGTAGTTCCTGAATCTGGTTCAGTAACGCTTAGTTTTAGGTATGCCTATAGAAAAAAGACATCTTCAGATTATGAATTTTTAAAGGTTTTTATTTCTAACGACTGCGGAGGTGAATGGGCTCAAAGGAAAACATTAGGAGGTAACGCTTTGTCTTCCGAGACATCCACTTCATATTGGGCGCCGAGCTCTCAAAGCGATTGGAAAACTGTTCATATGATAAATGTAACCTCGTCTTATTTTGCTGAAAATTTCAGAATGCGTTTTAGATTTGAAGGCGAAGGAGGTAATAACTTTTATTTAGATGACATCAACCTCTATGAGGGGAGCCCATCAGATGAGATTATTGTGGGTCTCGAGGAATCCGGACAGGATATTCAAATGAAAGTTTATCCGAATCCTACGGATGCGGATATTCATGTTGAATTCAGTTTGATGCAAGGTCAAAATTTTAATGCACAGATCCTAGATATTACCGGTAAGGTAATTTCCTCTCATAAAATACATGCCAATGAAGGCCATAATGTGTTGATTATGGATACAAAGAGTTTGTCACAGGGGTCTTATATGATTAAGTTGATTAGCGGTTCAAATTCGTCATCAATGCCTTTTTATAAGTTTTGATTTTTATCAAAATAATGAAATAATAAGGATGCCTTCTTAGCTCCAATAATTTCTGATAACTCACTTATTGTTGCCTTCTTTATAGATTCAATGGTTTTGAGTTTTTGAAAAAGAAGGGCTTTCGTTTTTGGTCCGATTCCGGGAATGTTTTCAAGCTCCGATTCAACCATGGCTTTGCTTCTTTTATTTCGATGGTGATTAATGCTAAAACGATGTGCCTCATTACGCATATGCTGAATCACTTTTAAGCTTTCACTTCTTTTGTCTAAATGTAAGGGGTGTTTGTCTCCAGGAAAGAAAAGCTCTTCAAGTCTTTTTGCAATACCAACTATGGCTTGTTTCCCTTTGAGTCCGAGCATTTTTAATGCTTCATTTGCAGCGTGTAGCTGCCCCTTTCCCCCATCGATAACAATCAAGTCAGGCAATTTCTTTTTTTCGTCAAGAAGCCTTTTGTATCTCCTGTAAACCACCTCTTTCATTGTTTCAAAGTCATCTGGACCACTAACTGTTCTAATGTTGAAATGTCGATATTCTTTTTTTGAAGGCTTCCCGTTTTTAAAAACGACGCATGCTGATACGGCATTTGTGCCTTGAAGATTTGAATTATCGAAGCATTCCATGTGAACGGGAAGTACATTTAGCTTGAAGTCTTTTTTTAAGATTTCAAGGATTCGTGTATTATTCTTTTTTTCCGAGATAAGAACTTGTTTTTTCTTTTCATTTCTCACATAATGACGAACATTATTCTCTGATAGGGCTAAGAGTTTTTTTTTATCTCCTTTTTGGGGTGTAACGAATGTGAATTCTTTTGAAATAAATTGAATCTTTACATTGGTAACGATACTGGTATTTGTACTGCCAAATTTCTCTTGAAGCACAGATAGGTTGAGAAGAATAAAGTCTTCCATACTTTCACTAAGCTTCTTACTTACTTTTTGATTGTAAGCATTGATAATGGCACCTTCTTTTATTACCATGTAATTGAAGTAAAAGGTATCTTCGATTTCATCTACGCATAAAACATCCAGGTCATGAAGGTCAGAAGCTATAATTGACTTGTTTCGATATTGATCCAGACCCATGAGTGTTTTTTTTATTTCCTCTGCTTTTTCAAATTCATAATTTTCAGCGTAAACTTTCATTTGGCTTTTAAGGATTTGATACAAAGAGTGTGTTTTACCCTCCAGCAGCAAGATGATTTTTTGTACCATGTCGTCATATTCTTTTTCTTCTTGTTTTGAGGCGCATGGTCCTAAGCAGTTCCCAATATGGTATTCGAGACAAACGGAGTATTTGTTCTTTGCTATTTTTTCAGGTGATAAATCTAGAGAGCATGATCGAACGGGGAATAAATCATGAATGAGTTTAATCATGACATTCATAAAACGTACATTTGGAAAGGGGCCAAAATATGTAGCGTTTTTATACCTTTTATTTCGGGTTGTGCTGATCCGGGGGAAGGGTTCCTTTTTTACTTCTATCCATGGATAAGTCTTGTCATCCTTCAGAAGAACGTTGTATTTGGGTTGATGTGATTTAATCAGGTTGTTTTCTAGAATTAGTGCATCGGCTTCATGCTGAACCACGATGGTTTCAATTTTAGAAATTGATTTCACAAGCATTTTTGTTTTAAAGTGCTCAAATTTTCCGGAGAAGTATGATTGTACTCGGTTTTTAAGATTTTTAGCCTTTCCGATATAAATAATAACATCGTTTGCATCAATGAATTTGTAGATGCCTGGTTTTTTTGGCAGAACTTTTAAAGAATTCTCTATATCCTCCCTTAATGATTTCATCCTTTAAATTTAAAACTAAATAATCAAAATTTGTTCAATATTTTATCTTTGTGCTCATGATCGATGAATTGATATTAAATGCTTTGAAAGAAGATGTAGGTGAAGGAGATCATTCTTCCTTAGCTTGTATAGGGGCCAAAGAAGAGGGGAGAGCGCGTTTAGAGGTTAGAGAAGCTGGAATTATAGCTGGAATAGATGTCGCACGCAGAATATTTGAGTTGTTTGATTCCTCTCTTAAATTGGAGGTATTTATAAGGGATGGGTCTATAGTAAAACCTGGAGACATTGCATTTATTGTCGTAGGTTCTGCGCGATCTATATTAACGACAGAACGATTGGTTTTGAATATCATGCAGAGAATGAGTGGTATTGCAACGCAAACAAATCAAATGGTTAAAATGATCGCCCACACCAATGCTACACTTATAGATACACGAAAGACAACTCCAAATTTTCGCTTGTTTGAAAAGCAAGCTGTTTTGATTGGAGGAGGAGGAAACCACAGGTTTGGTCTTTATGACATGGTCATGATTAAAGACAATCATATTGATTTTGCTGGAGGTGTAGCCGAGGCGATAGCGGCAACATCGAACTATTTAAAATCAAAAAGAAAAAAACTCAGCATAGAAATAGAGGTGAGAAATAAAGATGAACTCACAGAGGTAATTCGCGTTGGCGGTGTGGACCGAATCATGCTTGATAATTTCAGCCCATCTGAAATTAAAGAGGCCCTTCAATTAATTCCGAAAATATATGAAACAGAGGCATCAGGAGGCATTTCCCAAAGTACAATCGTGGCTTATGCGGAAACAGGAGTTGATTTTATTTCAGTTGGTGAGTTAACTCATTCCGTAAAAAGCCTTGACCTTGGTTTAAAGGCGAGATTTTGATGTTATATTCCGAATATCCAAAAGAAAATCGATATCTTCCTCAATTTTGTTTCCAATCACAACCAAGTTTGCTCCAGCCCTATGCGCGATTTCGATTTGTTCAATCGTTTTTATTCCTCCTCCAATAATCAAAGGAGAATCTAAAGAAGCTAATGTCTCAATCATTTCGGGTCTAATACAATCAACGGCACCGCTTCCCGCATCCGCATATATCAATTGGTGCCCCAGGTAATTTCCTGCAAGGGCTGTTTTCCTTGCAATTGAATAGGATTCTCCAGGTATGGGGTTGGTGTTAGAAACGTATTCTACCGAAGATTTTTTTCCTCCATCAATCAGAATATAGGAGGTGGGTATAATTTCAATATCTAACTTTTCTAGTTCGTCAATCGAGGCAACATGTTGGCCAATAAGATAATCTGGATTACGTCCTGAAATTAAAGAAAGAAACAATAGGGCCTCTGCTTGACCTGAAATCTGATGCGACCCGCCAGGGAACAACACAATTGGAGCGCTTATTTTTGATTTGGCTGACGCTACACAATTTTGAAAGTCTGTTTTGGAAACTGTGCTTCCTCCGATAAGTAGAATATCAGGTTGGGCATAACCGACTTTCTCCAAATAAAGATTAAGATCATTTTCGTTTTTAAATTTATCAGGATCAATTAGTATCGCGATACCTGATTTCAGTTTACTGATTCGTTCAATAATGGTCATGGGTCAAGTGCGATTATAGGTAATGATTTCATTGTCAATTCGTTCATGTTCAAAATAAAACTCAAGTTCTCCTGAATCTATCGGGACAATGCATTTGTGCTTGTTATTATTACGTTCTACGGCACGTATTTCGTTTTTAAAGTGAAGTCCTGAAATTCCGCAGAGTTTATAAGCACTCTCTTTTATGCTCCATAATAAGGTCAGATCTTCAATCATATCGTATGAATAATAAATCAATTCCTCAGGATGTGCAAATTTGGATTGAACCTTAAGTATACGAGGATGAATCTCTTCAATATCAATTCCAATAGGGAAAGGAGAAACACCCATAAAGACGGAATGAGCAGAGTGGCTTACAGAAACATAAGTGTCTATCAAGCTTGTTTTTGGCTTGCCATTTGAATCATAGAATATGTCGGCACCAGGAATAAGTTCGTTTCTCAATTGTCGGACACCCTTGAACTCAATTTTGCGTTGCGGATGCGAAATCTTAAGAAGATCCTGTTTTTCATTGTCTTCCAAAAAAGTATTCCGGTCAATCTTTGTTTTTGATATCAATCCAAAACGGGTATTTCCTCTTTTGAAAAAAATCACATCCAAATATTTTGTTTCATCAAGATTAATACCGTAAATTTAAGTTGAAATCTGCATGACTTATTAAAACCATTTAATTTTTTTTAACAATTATTTAATGCGGGTGTTTTTTTTTATATTTACCAACTTGAAATAATTGAATTTTAAACCAACTCATATATATTATGACTAAAAAATTACATTATATCCTCTTAACACTCTTGTTAACAAGTTCTTACTCGTTTTCTCAGGGTTTAGGAACCATTAAAGGAACCGTTAGTGACGAGGACAGTAAAGCTCCAATTTGGAACGCGAGAATAACGCTTACTCAAAATGGTGTGAAGAAAGGACAGGCCAAAACCGATTTTGACGGTGTTTTTCAATTTGATGCCTTACAACCTGGACAATACGATGTGAGTTTTGAAAACAAAGCAGAAGGTTATAAACCAGGATTGAGAACTGGAGTGACTGTTTCTGCGGATAAGTACCGAATTTTAAATGATCTATATTTAACGAAAGCAAAAGATGTTCAAGATCTAGAAGAGGTTAAGGTTACTGCATATAAAGAAAAACTGATTGATCCGGAAGGAGCCTCAGGTGGAACCATTGGCAGAGAGCAATTAGCGGCGCTACCAATACGTTCTGCCGCTGAGGCAACAGCTGCTGTTGCCGGTGTCAATAGATCTGAAGCAGATGGTGGAATATCCATTAAGGGAGCAAGGACTTCCGATTCCTATTTTTATATTGATGGTATAAAGGTTCGAGGTTCCAGTAATCTTCCCAAAGGGGCTCTTGAAGAAGTTCAGGTAATTACAGGTGGTTTACCAGCCAACTATGGTGACGTAACCGGTGGTATTATTTCGATTACAACAAGAGGTCCATCTGCAAATTACTTTGGAAGTATAGAGGCAGTTTCTTCAGGTATTTATCTTAATGGTGAAGATCCAGATGGTTATGATGGTAAAGTGATTGGATTTGATAAGTTTGGTTACAATCTCTTTGAAGGTCTTCTTTCCGGTCCACTCTTAATGAAAAAAGATTCAACAGGCAAAAAGACCGTTCCGATACTCGGATTCTTGGTTTCAGCAAATTATACAGATCGTTTAGATAGTCGTCCCCTCGCAGGAGGTAGTTACAGAATCAAAAAAGATGTTAGAGATGAGTTATTGGCAAATCCATTAAGACCTACGGCAACGGGTTTTGGAACTTTTCACAACGCCTTATTCTTGACTATGGATGATTTTGAGAAGAGTGATTGGAGAATGAATGCTAGAAATCGCGTTTTTTCTGCACAAGGAAAGATTGATGTGAATACAGGGGCAACAACGAATCTTCAGTTTGGTGGATCTTTGAATTATTCTACTGGAAGTAACTGGGGAAGAAACGGCTCTCTTTTGAATTTTGGGAATTTTGGTGAATATGAAAACATTGACTACAGAGTCTATGGGCGATTTACTCAGCGTTTTTCCAATAATTCAGGGAGTGAAGAGGCAGGAAGTTCAAGAATTAAATCAGCAAATTACAACTTAATGGTCGACTTTTCTAAATCAATGAGAGACTATTATGATCCAAAACACCAATACAACATGTTTAATTACGGTCACGTTGGAACTTTCACTACAACTAGACGCCCTTCTTATGAGTTTAACTCAGAAACCAATATGTATGTGCATAATGGATTTAAGGACATAGAGGTGGCCTTTGATCCGTCGGAGACGAACAGCGCTTTGGCTGCTATTACCGATCAGTATTATGAAATTTATGCAGGTGATCCCATCGGACATTATGAGAACCTTTTCCAAATTCAGCAAGGTAATGCACTTAGAAACGGTGACTCCCCTGGTTCAGTATACAGCATGTGGAGTAATATAGGATCACCGTACAACGGTTTTTTCAAAAGCGAAAATGACCAGTTTCGTGTCACCGGTGCAGGTTCTGTTAATATAGGTGACCACAAGATATCCCTAGGATTTGAGTATGAGCAACGTATAGACAGGGGCTGGACAAATGGGGATTTCGGTCCTATAGGTATATGGACAATTGCAAGACAATTGACGAACTTCCACATCGCAGAGCTTGACTTGAATTCTGGAGTAATGGCCGATTCAGGTTCTTTCAAACAAATTACATATGATGTACTCAACTCTGGTTATGCTTCTCAAAGTGGAACAGGTCTGTATGGAGGGCAACTGAATAACGACAACCAATCCTTCTTTGATTATAATTTGAGAAATGCCTTAGGTTTTGACCCAGCAGGAGATGATTATGTTGATTTAGACCGATATGATCCTAATATCATGCAGTTTGGAATGTTCTCTCCAGATGAATTGTTAAATAGCGGCCAATCCTATGTTTCATATTGGGGATACGACCATACAGGTCAAAAAGTCAAGGGAATCACAGATATTAATGAGTATTTTAATGAATATGACGAAAATGGAAATTATAGACGCTTTGTAGGTGCTTTCCAACCCATTTATATGGCTGGATATATAATGGATAAGTTTGCGTTCAAGGATCTTATTTTCAACTTTGGTGTTCGTGTAGATGTTTTTGATGCAAATCAGCCGGTTCTCAAAGACCCATATCTATTCTATAATGCCAGAACAGTTGCTGAGGCAAAATCATTAAAAGAATCTGATCCATCACAATATGGATGGGTGGATATTCCAGAAAGCATGGGAAGTGACTACACAGTATATGTGGACGACGTTAATAATCCATCTGCGATTAATGGATTTAGAACAGGAATGAGTTGGTACAATGCTGACGGTACTCCAATTGAGGATCCAGAGCCAGTTGCAGGAGCTGCAGGAATTGCACCTTGGTTGTTGAATCCAGGACAAGAAACTCCAGATGAAAGTGCATTCGAAGACTACAAGGCTCAAGTGAATGTTATGCCAAGAATTTCTTTTTCATTCCCGATTTCTGAAGAGGCGGCATTTTTCGCGCATTATGATATCCTAACCAAAAGACCGACGTCTGGTTTCCGTTTTGATCCTTACGAGTATCAGTTTATCAATTCTCGGAATGCTGTAATTAACAATGCCAACTTGAAACCGGAAACAACCATCGATTATGAATTAGGGTTTCAGCAAGTGCTTGGCAAAACCTCCTCTTTGAAAATTTCCGCTTTCTACAGGGAACAACGAAATCAGGTGCAATTGGTGAATGTTTTCCAAGCTCATCCAGCGACCTACAGAACATATGGGAATAGGGATTTTGGTACTGTGAAAGGGATGACCGTTGCTTACGATTTAAGAAGAACAGGGAATGTCAGAATGACGGCAAATTATACCCTTCAGTTTGCAGAAGGAACGGGTTCTGACGCGACTTCAGCTGCTGGTTTGATTAACGCAGGTTTGCCTAATTTACGTAACATATTCCCATATAATTTCGATCGTCGACATAATATTTCGGTAACCTTCGATTATCGATATGGTGGAGACGTGAATGGGTCAAAATATACGGGACCCATGATTGGAAAGTGTAAGCTTCTTCAAAATACTGGTATCAACATATTCTCTCAAACGTATTCTGGTAATCCATACTCAGACCAAACCTTTATTACGGATGAGGCTATCGGTAATCTGAATTCTGGTTTAAATGGTACACTTAACGGTTCACGACTTCCATGGGCATACCGACTGGACATTCAGGTGGATAGAACTTTTAAAATGGAGTTTGGGAAGGATGAAGACAAAAAGAAAAAAGCTTTCTTGAATGTATACGTCAGGTTGACAAATATCTTAAATCAATTTAATGTCTTGGGTGTTTACCGCGCAACGGGTAACTGGGACGACGATGGTTATTTGGCCGCTGCATCTAGTCAGGCCTCAATTCAAAATCAAATTGATGAGCAAGCCTTTAGAGACTATTACACGATGAAGATTCAAAACCCATTAAATATTAGTTCACCAAGAACGATACGATTGGGTATTAAATTTGATTTTTAAGAACTTATTGAAATAAACGGATTAAACGTTACGAATATGAAAAAGCAATTTTTTGCAACAATTATAACCATCGGAGTTTCACTTAACGGGTGGGCTTACTTAGGTCCTAATGACAAAAAAGGTGGAGGAGATGAAACACCCAAAGGAGCCAACTGTGCCCCGGCTACGGCTCGACTTACAATGGAATTTAACGATGTAAGTGCTTTAATTGAGCAAGGCGGTAGTATGTTTCAGGATCGACAGAATGGAACACCAGCATACGAGGTGCCAAAAGGAAGTGATTTGTACTCGATATATGCAGGAGCCCTTTGGATGGGTGGAGTCGATGTCAATGGACAGCTGAAATTAGCAGCCTTAAGGTACCGTCAAGGAAATGATTTTTGGCCAGGTCCTCTGACTGTAAACCCTGGTACCGGGAACTATAATCCTTTGGATCCTGTTGGTGATGATGCCCGAAGAGATTTTGGGGAAGCTAACATTGATCCGGATCAATGTCAGGCTTACGATAGATTTTATACCATCCGAAAGTCTGAAGTTATTTCTTTCAGTATATGGTATGAATGCAACGCTGGCATTGTTACCGAAGGTTGTGATGATATTGAGGCACCCTCAAATGATGTTTTAAAGCGCATATATGAATGGCCTGCTCATGGTGATGTTTCTCGAGGTCAAGATTACTTCTTAGCACCATATTATGACCGTGATGGAGATGGAAATTATAATCCTGACGCCGGAGATCACCCGTGGTATGATGATATTTTAGGTAGAGATGATGTAGAATGTGGAGTGGACCGAAGGGTTACTTTATACGGTGATGAGACGCATTGGTGGGTTTTTAACGATAAAGGAAATATTCATACAGAAACCACTGGTGACCCAATTGGTATGGAGATTCGTGCACAAGCTTTTTCTTTCGCGACAAATGACGAAGTCAACTTTATGACTTTCTATAACTATGAACTCATCAACAGAGGTACGCAAACTCTTTACAATACCTATTTCTCTCAGTATTTAGATTGTGATATTGGCAATTACTCTGATGATTATGTCGGATGTGATGTCTCAAGAGGTTTGGGTTATACATATAATGGTGACTTAATTGATCAAAGTGAAGGCGGAACCAATGGATATGGTGAAAATCCACCAGCCATTGGATGTGATTTCTTTGAGGGACCATATCAAGACGCGGATGGTATTGACAATCCGGGTCCAGTAGTCGATCCGGTGACAGGTGAAATCGTTCCTCCAGGTATACTTGACGCTTTGAATAATAATGGAATTGTTTACAATGGAATTGGCGTTGGTTATTCAGATAGTTTAATAGATAATGAACGATTTGGTATGAGACGTTTTACTTATTATACATCAACATCTCAATATCCATATAATGACCCAGGAACAGCTGCAGAATATTACAACTTTATGGAAGGACAATGGGCCAACGGTGAAGAAATGTTTTATGGTGGTTTGGGTAATGAGCAGACAGGGTCGGGTGTTCTTTCCGATTATATGTTCCCAGGAGACTCAGACCCTTTAAATTGGGGTACAGGGGGAGTAGCTATGGATGATTACCCCGATGGATGGGATGAAATAATTGGGGATGGCGGTTCCCCTAATCCTGTAGGTGACAGACGTTTTGTGCAGTCGGCAGGTCCATTTACGCTGCGACCAGGGGCTATCAATAATATTACTGTGGGTATTGTTTATGGAAGAAGTACCGCAGGAGGTCAGCTCGCATCTGTAAATGCAATGAAACAGGCAGACACCAAAGCTCAAGCCCTTTTTGATGCGTGTTTTGATATCTTATCTCCACCTGACGCACCAAAATTGACGATTCAAGAATTGGAAAATGAATTAATTTTAGTTTTGGAAAATCCAGTTTCCTCTAATAACTATCAAGAGGCATATGAGGAAGAAGACGAAATCAATATCTCTGATCCTAGTGTTGATCGATTCTATCGATTTGAAGGATATCAAATATTCCAAGTAAGAGACGACGAGGTATCAGTAGCAGAAATATACGATACGGACAAGTCTAGACTAGTTGCTCAATGCGATAAGAAAAATGGAATAGACCGAATCATCAACTTTACGTTCGATGAATCTCTTGGTTTTGCCATTCCTGCTGAAATGGTAGATGGTTCAGATGTAGGTATCCAGCATTCATTTCGCGTAGTCTCAGACTTATTTGCTCAAGGAAGTCCTGAGCTAGTCAACCACAAGACCTACTATTACATTGCTGTGGCTTATGCATACAATCAATTTAAAGAGTACAATCCAAATGATCCAGAATTATTGGATGGACAAACAAAACCATATATTTCCTCTCGTCTAAGTTTTGATGGTACAGCGATTAGCAGTGTAGCGGCTGTTCCTCATAATCCAATGCCTGAGGCGGATGGAACTATTCAGTTGGTGGATTACGGTACAAGTCCTCGTATTACCCGATTGGATGGTTATGGTAATGGTAATCGTGAATTGGAGTTGACAAGTGAAAGCTTGAATACAATATTGACAG
>MDTD01183912.1_pt1 | contig 12078 bp, 8 predicted proteins | sample 811221 | NCBI WGS metagenome assembly MDTD01 (sample SAMN05326646, study PRJNA326480) | marine metagenome | isolation source: seawater | place: Pacific Ocean: South West | collected 2011 | reverse complement strand
TGGCGCGCACGAATTTTATAAACCAGAATTGGCGCGCACGAAATTCAGACCTCAAGGTAACCCTAACTTTGAAAAGTTTTTGGAATTTTTTTTTTCAAACTAAACATAGGATTTTCGTTCGAGTACATGTTCTAGCACATTTCTCGGAAAGACCTTGGAAAAAAAAGTCGCGCGCTCATTTTTCTCGATGGTTCTTTGCAAGATTTTTTGACACGACTATACCAAAGAAGTGAAGACGGGGGGACATCATGTCCACCCCGTATATACACGGCAATGCCAAAGACGTAGTGCAGTTCAGTCCGAGCAAATCCACGGGAAACATGTCCATACCCACGCGCACGGACCGCACGCTCCCGGCCGACACGCTGGGGGCCATCGTTCAGATCGACGTGCCCGAATACGCGGGGGTGGACTTTCGGATCGTCCGGGTGTACAGCGATGGTATGGAAAGGGAGAAACGAGACTTGCGTTCAGATTCCCATGCGCTGACGGTGGACAGGGGGGACATCTTGTACAAGTATCGGCGCGTCAAGGCCGGATATCCCAACTCGAAGCGGCGGCGAATAGCCACCGGTACGGGAAAGCAGTGGTCCATGGGAAAGGTCGTGCCCCTCAACGAGCAAATGCGTTGGCAGACAAAGGGGAGGTTTGTTCGTGTGTGTGGACGGGAATTCCAACTCGACCCCTTTCTTCGAGCCGCCGTGGAACACCGGATCTGGATTCGGGGCAACTGGAAAAACGTGTTGGCGTCGCTGCGTTCTCGGAGCCCCCACAACGACGCCGGGTTTCTCGGCGATTGGGAGTTCTTCGACGTGGACAACTTGGACGCAAAACACGCCGGCAGCGTGTGTCTGGACGCGTGGACCGAGTGGTACACCAAGCCCAACGACGCCATCGAACCGTGTCCGGGCCTCCACCCGGATTTCGGGTTTACCTACACGCCCAAACCCCCGTCGTGCTCGTGCACACGAAAAAAATGTGCCGTGTGCCGCAGCATGGTTCGAGAACCGCCCAAGCGTTTTATGAAATGGGAGGACATGGCCAAGATTCGAACACAGCACGGGGAAAACGCGTTTAAACGGGTGCTGTCTCGCTCTCCCTACAACATTGGCTACAATACATACCGGTCGTACAAGAACGGTCCGCGCAAGCGCAAACGAGTGACAACGCGCATTCTCTCGGACGAGGGGATGGATCGGACGACGCCGCAAATCATTCGGGATCACGTTGCTCCGGTGCGCAGTTGGTTGCAAGCCCATCGCGAGGACCTGAACTCGTTCATCCAGTTCGGACACATATGCGACGACGGGGAATTCAAAGGGTGTGTGGTCGGCGCCCCCAATGTGACGAGTCGCATGTTTGCAGACTTTAAAGGGTCCGAGCACTACCAAGAGGGCATCAACGTCCAATCCTTCATGAAGATGGTGCGACACGTGGAAAAAAAAATCGATTTCCGCCCGCCGCCCGGACAGCTTTGTACCACCGGCGATGTGCGAAAAGGTTCGCGTGTGCTCGTTGTCAAGAGCACCGTCGGCATCCTTCCCAAAATGCGCGTGGAAGGTTCCCATATTCCGTCGTCGGCCACGGTGGTTCGTGTGGAAGAAGGTGGCCGCGTCGTGGTATCGCAAGGTGCCGTGGAGGACGAAGGGGACGTCGAGATTCGTTTTCTGCATCGCTACGGGACCAAGAGGAAGCGCACCTACACGGAGACGCGCAACCGGCCGAGTTTTCTGTATGTGGGCACGCGGTAGGAGATAGCACGACGGCATGAATATTTATACGATAATAGTCGGCACGGTATTATCCGCGCTCCACTGGTGAATGCCGCGAACGCGGCCCGTGGTACGACACAAGTAGCCGTAGTACAGCGTGTAGTGAGATTTGGACGTGGCGCTTCCGAAAATGTCCGCTGTGATGTGCGCGGCTGTTCTCGCGTCCATGCCTGTGTTTTTTTTACTCCGTGTTTCTACAATGATTAGCATGTTGTCTTTTGTAAAGAGTAAATCCCCTTCCCAGTACTTGTGCAGCCGGAATCTTCGGGCGCACAACCGCCAGCCAAGTTTGTACAGTTGGTCGAACTCGACCATGTTTCTCTTGTTGTCCAACGTTAAATGTTATCGTGCTCTCACCGCGCGTCGAAACGCCCGCGTCATTACCAAAATCGATCCGCACACCGTCGCATGCACGTCCACACATAATACGCTTCGGCGTGGGCGCTGAGATCCCCTCCCCTTTCGAGGTATGCCCCGTACGTGCGGCAGAATTTTTTTTGGGTCGGTACTAATTTTTGTTTGCAAATAGCACACAACACGCTTGCGTAGGTTACGCCAGACGTGTATGCGGGGCGTACGCATATTCCCTCCGTGGCGTCTCCTCCGATGCGAGAGATGCATATATGGTCGGCACGGGGAAACAAACGGTGCGCCCCCTTTCGATTGGACAAGTACCGGAGACCCGACGCCCACTGCCGCCGAGAAACGGGACATATTCTTTCATTTGTTTTTTGCACAACAAAGTAATGCGCGCACGGCTGCCGTGGGGAAATACAACAACTCGGTTCCCCCGGGGCGAATAAAAAGAGTTTGGCGGGCGCGGTAAAGTAGAGCCGTATGAGACCGATCACGTCTGCGGGCAAGCGGGGAACGGCCGACTCCAATTCGTCGACGAGTCGCAGGCGTACGTTTTTTTGGGTGCTCAGCGACACGAGTCCTACGCAAATGCCGTTGTGCACTGCGTTCTTCGAGTCGATGTTCATGAGGCTCTCGGCCACGTCGAGATTCCGAAGCACAGGAAAGGAACGGGAGAAAAACTGCGCACAACGGGGGGCTTTTTCCAGCAACTTTAATGCTATTTCGGAAGAGAGCGCCGCGTCTTCCAAACGCGCCAGCAACCCTACCAGCACATACGCGAAATGTTGCACGGAAGCAGCCTCCTGTTCCAACAGTGCGGCAGCGATTTCAGAAGCGAGCGCGGTCTCCACATTCATGAGCGAATCCGCGAGCCTGTGGGGGCAAGACATCATCCGATCTCGATAATGTTCCCACATGTGCCGTGCTATTTTGGGAGAGCGACTCATCATGTACATCAAGGTGGCCACGGGTGTGACTTCGAAGAGCGTGCTGTCTTGGTTGTCGATCGCCGCCTCGAGCCGCGACACCCCCCCAAAGGTGTCCCAGTGCTCGAGTCGCCGGGGACTGGGCGCGGCCATGGAATTTTTTTCCGCCGCGGGTTATGGGTGTGAATTTGAAAGTTTTGTCTCTCTCAATTCGTTTTCTTTTTGCAAATTAATACATTGTGAGCACCCCGAGTTCTACGACACTCGACAAACTGGCATCACGCATCATTGATGATGCTCGGGCAAACGAGTGTACACAGTCATCTGCTCATTCGGCTGCACCTGCAGCCACGAGGGTTTCATGCCCAACCGATGCGCTTTTTCGAGCCAACTTGCAAGATCTCGCGCGTCTAGTTCGGAATATCCCTCGCGCTGGGCATATGTACACACATCTCTTCGAAATCGCGCGTCCATTTTGACGCCGCCGCCGCCCCTCCGAAATTTGATGTAATATACTTTTTGCTCCTCGCGACCGGGCGTGTGTCGAACATGGCTATCGGCCCGAGTCAGATAGGATGACAGGGACGACAAAGACGAAGGAAATGTATCCATGGGCGTTGCTTTGTATACTCTCGTTTCACCGAACACGTCATAGCTCTGACCTCCTTTTGTGGGCCCCTTCTGTGGGTAGGTCCAGTACACTTTCATTTTGTCGCCGTCTCTTGCCATCATGTACAACTTCTGGGTGGGTTTTTGAGCAACCCAGTCTCGTAACTTTGGCGACGTTACGTGTTTCAAGAATGTGTCGCGATCAGCTATTTGTAAGAAAAGTCTCCGTGTCTGGCAGGGTTTTCCTTTCCTCAGCTTAATGCTGTACTCGATCATTTGCGAGGCGGCATCTTCCAGTGCCTTTGGATGGAGAGGCGGCGGTCCTGCGTCTCCAGTGAGCTCGCGATACGCATTCAGATATTTGTTGCATCGACCACGAGGCACCCGCAACGCGAAACACAAGACGAAGACGCATGTTACTACCACCACCACGACACCAATGATCCATGCACCACGCGTCACACTCATTTTTTTTTTACTTTATAAATAAAATATCGTCACCACCATGTGGGACAGTATCATGAGCGAACTCGCGAGCCTTCGAAGGCAAGGACATGTCTCACTCAATTTGTTTTCTTTTTGCAAATCAATACATTGTACAGAGTGTTCACCGCGTAGGAAGCGTCGCTGTTCACTTGCCATCCGATGTTGCGGTACCTGTAGCCTTGAACACTTTGGAGTTTGACGACGCTCCACCCCGTCTTGTGCAGCACCTCGCGCAGGGCGGCTTCGGGCACCGTGTACTCGGGGGCATCGACTGTCCCCTCGATGCATAAATGATAAGGCGTTGGAGGTCGCACGGCGGGCACTTGTTTTTTCGGTGCGCCGATGAGAGATAGACCATACCACTCGGGTAGAGGTACGGTGGTATACATGCCGGTTTCTCGCATCATTTGAGCGCGGTCGAATGTGAAAAACCGCGCGGCGAGTTCCTTTTCGGACGGGTATACGGCAATCAACACGCCTCCCGCACGGCAGGCTTCTGCGGCGCGTGTGAAAAAGGCCGTGGCCAGTGCTTGCGTCGAGAAAAAATAGGGCAGTACGAATTGTGCGCTTACAACGTCGTAGAGCTCATTGTCGAAGAGAGACGCCCACGGTTTTTTTTTGCGCAGATCGTGCACCTTGTATTGCACATCTGCTGTTTGCGGAAATCCCATAATACCTTTCCAGCGTTTTAGGTTTGCATTGGCCTTTTGAATGCTTTTCGGCGACCCGTCGATACCGTGAACTACTCCGATTTGCTTGGGATCGTCGAACAGCCACTTTCTAAGATCGGATCCTTTTCCGCATCCCACGTCCAGCACGCGCAGACTCGGTGCGGGGCGTGTGGTGTGCAGCGCCGCACAACACCCGTAGTATTCCAGTGCAAATTTTCCCAGTAACACTTCGACGGCTTCGCGCGTGAGGCGTCCAACGATGAATCGATTCATTTCAAGCGCGTGGCTCCAGTCGTTCGGAAAGCGGCGCTTGCGACACATCGCGACGCGGTCGTACCTTTGGAATACGCTCTCCACACCTTTCCATTTGGTTTCTTTGGTTTTTTTGTTGACGAAGTAGGGTCGCTGGTGCTTCTCGGACCAGAGTTCGACCCACGTCGGTGACGACATGATTTCGACCAGCGGCGGTGCAATTTGAATCTGAATTAAAAAAAAAAGGTTGTGGGAAAGTTTCAAAGTTATTCTCCTTTTATTTTTTTCCGGCGTTTTGTGAGCTCTTTGAGTAAATCCCCGTGCCAATTAGGTTGGACGACGATACGCCGGGCTGTTCTTTTGGCGATCGGAGCGACCGCGGTGGTGGAGGAACCAGCGGCTTCGAGACGTTGCAATCGCGCATCCAGTGCGGCGATATGACGTAAAAGATCTTTGACCGTGGGTTGTGGCTTTTCCGTGGACGATTCCGTGGACGATTCCGTGGACGATTCCGTGGACGATTCCGTGGTCGGTTCCGTGGTCGGTTGACTCACGGAAGATTCGGCGGGTTCGTCAACGAGGATGAATTCGGTGATGTCGGGAGTTGATGGTGCTGCGCCCATGAGTTAATAGTTTGTTAAGAGATGAGAAAATTTGTTTCGAAGCGAGGTCGCCCATCGGCGTTGTGCCAAGTTGGGTTTGCTTCCGCCGCTGGGTTTTCCCGCCGGTTTGCGAGAGTCGCCCGTCTGCAACGTCTGTGTACCCTTGTCCGTCGAGGTTTGCGTAGTTTTGCTTTCGGCCCGAGATCTCGTATCGTTGTCCGCCATGTGCGTTTTTTTGACCAATATATTTTTTTTTGTTTTTTTTTTAATGTTCCGTGTCAAACACAGCGAACACAACACACAGCGACGAAACTCCAATGCCCGCCTTTGTGTCAACATTTGCCGAATTTCAAAAGTGTCTTGGCGAGCACGAGTTGGTGGCCGTAGATTTCACCGCGTCGTGGTGCGGACCGTGTAAAATGATTGGACCGGTGTTTGCGGAACTGTCCACCTCTTTTCGAAACATTCATTTCATTAAAGTGGACGTCGACGAGAATGAAGAGACGGCAGCGCGAATCGGGGTGCAGGCCATGCCGACGTTCGTATTCTTTGCACGCGGGAAAAAGGTTAGCGATCTTGTCGGTGCCAGTGTTGAAAAATTGAAGCAACAACTTCGCGCACTCGATGCGCGCAGTAGTAAAGCTACTGTGCCGACGACCATCCCCGCCGGTGGAAGCGCCACCAACAAATCTTGCACTCGTGGGTGTTGCGGTGAGGAAAAAAAACAGGCACCACCTCGGTCTAAATTTGATCCTCCTGTTTTGGAATGATGTGATTTTTCGCGTTGGGGGAGCACGCACTGAAAAAAAATCTTCGGTAGTACAACAAAAAAAAACCTCAAACTTTTCCCAATCATCATGTCGGCCAAAACACCAATGGTAGAAAATGAATTTTACTCGATGTACGAAAAAAAACGAATTAAAGTAGATGTTGGTTCCATCGAAGTCAAGGAATTGGAAAGAACAAGCAAGACCGGGAAAGTGACAGTGCGGTATCAGGCCGTGGGAACAGACGCAAACGGTCGCAAGGTGTACAAATTCATCAACGCGGCAATGGCTCAGCGCCTGCGCGGTTAAGTATGCGACTGTTTCTGTCGCGAAGGGACGCGAGAACAGCGTTGTCGAATTTCTCCTCGCACATTCCCAAACATCTCGTGGCGCGCTCGATGCGCTCCGATTCGGCCAACAGCCTCTTTTTTTCTTTTTTCAACCACGCGCGAGAGTCCCAAAACTCTTGGCGAAGACGACGGATTATTGGGTCGCGACGGGCCTCTCGGTTTCTCACAGACGTCCAGTATTTCCACTCTTTTGATTCGTCATTGTCTACAATGTTGTCTGGGGCGGCGCGGCACTCCAAACAGCGATTATCGGCGACTCTTCTGAAATAGTCTATACCACACGTCGCATGTAAGAAATGTCCACATGGCAACGCCACAACATTCGCCGTGTCGATCAGCGGGTCCAAGCAAATGGGGCACGTGCGGTGCTGTGGCATGGTAGTGGACATTTCTTTACACGCAAATATTTTTTTTTCTTTCGTATAAAAATAGTGTATAATCTACAAAAAAGTTCCAATGTGTCCCCACACGTCTTCGTCCAACCGCTGCACACGAGGCATGAGAAGCCGCGCCATCAGCCGGTCCGCGTAACGCAATTTCAAACGCAATCCCTTGGTGATTTCGTCGCGCACTTGCACCAACTTGGTCTGGGGCGTCCATTTCGCGGGGCACAACACCGAGTCGCACACGACGCAGGATTTTCCATACGTTTCCTCCATCAGTTGTGTGGCGTTGGGATCCTCGTGTAGCGTGCTCAGCATGTTGAAATAATCCACAAAGTTGTTGCCGCATTTCAGACTTACTTTGACGGGGCGAAATGGGTAATTGCACGCGGCACGGTCAAAACGCAACACCGCGTGTTTGTTGTCGATGGATAGCAGAAAGAGAATGACGTTGTTTCCCTCGCGCTGTGCACAGGGTCCAAGCAAGTTGATTTCCGCTTGCCAACGCCGATGCATGGTTTTGTGTGTGTGTTTTTTTTTTGGTTTGTGGCTTCAAAAAAAAATCTTGGGTACTTAAACGCTGGAATTCATCAACGCCTTTGTGTCGGGTCCGCGAGCGTCGTACCACTCCCGTGCCCAGACGAAAAATGCCCGAATGTTTTCTTGAAGCTGGTCTGGGTTGGCCATCATCAGGTGGTGGACCGCTGTCGGACTCAGTTCCGGGTTTAAAATTTGGTAGGTAGCAAACATGCGGGCCCATAGCCAACAGAATCCGTGGCTCCAGCTGCGCTTTTCGAGCTGGTCCTCCGCACCCTTGCGTTGGTAGGGTGTGGCCGGCTTTTTGATCAGTTCGGCCACAGACAGTTGGTCGTCGTGGTCGTCGTCGTCGTCACTGGGGTGGTCCGAGTCGTCGCTGTCGCTGTCGCTGTCGCTGTCGCTGTCGCTGTCGCTGACGCTGTCTTCCGAGTCGTTGAACGTGAGGGAGGACCAGACGCCGCGCGACTCGGCGTCGTCGGGTTCTGTCCACCTAATTACCTTTGAATCGGATAGTATCCGCCAATGTTTGCTGACTTGGGATGATTCACTAATATTATATAGTTTCAGAGTGGACTTCTTCTCGAGCAGAACCCCGACTGGACGATGTACGCGGGAAACCTCGATAATGGGGCGGTTTCCGAGTTGCGAGAGAAATTTTGCAGACGCGAGTAGCCGGACAGTAGCTTGGGTCGCCCAAATCCCTTTCGTTGTCTCGCGTACAAGAAAGTTGACGCATGTGACATTCGAACCTTCGTCCGCGAACAATGCATACGCGGCACCGTGTTGAACCGTGACATTCTCGAGGAAGCAGTGGGTATTGAGAGTACTTGCCCAGCACCATACGCTGCTTCGCGGACTGTCGGAAATCGTTAAGTTTCTGATTCTTACCTCCCCGCCCGCGTCCTTGATCTGAAATCCGATTCCTAATACAGTAGTCTTCTGTGTACCCGTCGCACCGCAAATGACGATCGGAAAGTCAATGCTAACATGGTTAGCGTTACTGTCCAAGTCGTCCTTGTACTCACCCGGCAGTAATTGAATTTCTTTGATTTCTTTGATGTTTTTGGCCGTGGCAACAGCCCGTCGAATCCCATACCTGTGGGGGACGACGAATCGCTCTCTCAGCGGGTGAATGTATTTTCGTTTCATTTTAAACTTAATTCCCTCGAATGCTATAATCGCAACGGTGTTGTTTTCTTCCCATTTGAGAACGGTGACGATCTTGCCAGCGAGATGTACGCTTACACCCGGCTTAGTCATCGTTTTGGTGTAAAGACAAATGACACGATCTCCGACCGACGGGATTTCGTCTTCTTCAAACAACGACCAGACTCGCACAGTCTCGTCGTGCGATCCCGTAATTAAATGTTTGCCGTTGGCGGTCACGTACGCCGAGTTTATCTCACGCGTGTGCCCCTTGAACTCTTTCACCATTTTCCCAGTCTGAATCGACCACATGCGCACGTGCTCGCCGTCATTGTCGTCCGACCCCGTGACAATATGTTTACCGTCCGGTGTTGCGCATATGGTTATGACTTCTCCGTCGCCGACTAGCATCTTTTTTACCTTGTTTCCGAATTCTGTCAACACTTGCACAACCCCATCTGTGAATCCTGAAATGATATACTTATTGTCGGGAGTTACGCACGTGGATATTAGAGTCCTTTTCTCAGATTCGAATTTTATAGTTCTTCTATATGTTACTAATTCTTTTCCTCCATTTTGAACTGTCCACCTTGCAATCCTATTGTCCTCCGATGCGGTGATAACATATTTGTCGGTTGGATGGATCCATACGAAACACACATTGTCGGTGTGGCCAGTCGTGAGTTTATTCGACCGACCGCCTGCGAAACTACATATATAAATGTCATGGTCATCATCAAAGGCAGCTATGCAATAGTCTTCATCCGGTGACGCACACACCGAAGTGCATAGTGACGACGAGTCAGTCTTACGATTTATGCGCCACGCGCTGTACAGGTGGCCAAAGTGTGGACTGGTTGGATCACAATGCCACATGCGCACGTCGTCAGACCCGGTAATAAGATATTTTCCGTCGGGTGTTACACAGATTGCGGTAATATAACCACGGTGGCCATCGAAAGACATTATCATTTCTCCAGTTTCAATCGACCACATTTGAGCTATATCGTCCGACCCGATGATAAAATATTTGCTGTCCGGCGTCGCACACACGCACCTCACAGCACCGGCCGCATTCTGCACCCAATCACGTTTTTTCTTTGCTGGTTTCTTCTTCTTTTTCTTTTTCTTTTTCTTTGGTGGTTTCTTCTTTTTCTTGTCCGAACTCTGGACACGACGGATCATGTCGTAGCGTTTGCCAAACCACGGTGCCAGTGCCTGCAGGCCTCGGCGGGGGCAAAATTCGGAGGGTGCTTCGTAGACGTAGCGTTGCAGCTTTTCGCGAACGCTTTGGTCCGTGATGCTGTCGGGAACTTGTTTGAGCAAATCGCGCATTTTCGTGTCGAAAATCTCCATGCTGTACATGCTGGTGTCACCGCCGTGCGGCTCGAACCGGGTGCAGGTGCGCCTGACTTTGTTGATAATGAGAAGATTGGCGTGCTGCGAGTCTTCCGAATTGCTCAGAAAGAGGTTAAAAATGCCGATCGTTTTTTGATCGTTTTCCGTAAAGATGGCCATGCACTCCCAAAACATGTGCTGGTGCAGTGACTCGTCTCCCCGCGTGTAGTTGTAGAACAGTGGGGAGTACTGGTACTGCCGGTGTCCGGGGGGCAGGCGCACGGGAGGTTGGTGGTATCGTACCGCGTACACGTGGTCCAGCTTGTTCCACCACTCAAACCACAGATCGACCCCGTGTTTCCGACCGCGTTTCCTTTCGCTGTTTGCGTTTGCCTCCCACTCCTCCCCGTGTCGGCGGTACTCTTCGGCCATCGCTTGCCTGTCCCTTTCTCGGAGAAGAAGCCGAACGTTTTGAAATTGCTTCCGGGCCCCGCGCTCGCGCAAGAGAACTTGGTTGTGTTTGAACAACCGACCGGCGAATTCGCGCAAGTCGTCGTTGAGCGTGCCGGCTTTTTTGGAAATCTCGCATTGCTTTGTGCCCTCCGAGTCCTGTGACACGTGAGCGAGTAACGTGCGGTCGACGGAGACCGCGTGGAGCGCGCAAAAGGCGGCGTTGATGCCAATCATTGACTCTTCCACACGAAGGCGACGTTTGTCGTCCTCGAGCAGCATTGTCTGTGTGTCGAGAAACAAATCGACCAACGCGGGGTTTCCTTCTTTGGCGGCGGAGGATGAGTCCTCGCCGAGGGTCTTTGCGTACTCGCGGATGGCGTTTTTCAAAGAGTCTTCTCCTTTGGACAGCGCCTTGCGCATATTCTTCATCAACGTTTTCACGCCCGAAACGTGTTTCACGGGTCGGCTGATAGAGACGACGTTGTCCAGTTTCTGTTTTTTGCGTTCCTGATTGATTTCGCGGACGGCGTTGCGGATGGCGTCCCACTGGTTGCGCGCGGCGTCGTAATTGTGGCCGTTAAAGTCTTTGAGCACGACCAGTTGGGTGCGAGAAGACATTCTCTTGGCGGCCAGTGTACTCAGGGGGCTCTTTTTGTTCAAGACGAGCGCGGCGTACACCGCTCTGATGCCGGTTTTTGGTTTGAAGAGGATCTCGGCGGCGTCTGTCAAAAAGGGTCCGGTGGAGGCGCTGTCCGCCTCCTCTCCCGCGACGTGCATAATGTCTCTTCCGGCCTGTGCCGCGCCCTCGTTTTCGGGTGTTTCCTGCTGCTCGCTCGCGTCAAAGTCAATGTTCTCCTCCTCCTCCGGGACCACCGCACGGTCTATCTCGTCGTTCTTCTCCTTCTCGTCCGCCGTGGCGACACACGCGTTGCGGCTGCCTTTCTTTTGCCACGTACACTTTGGCGATGCATCACACTGCACCTTCTTTTTCTTTGAGCAAGACTCTTTTTTGACGTTGGCCTTGTATGTGATTTTTCCAAATGTTACGCTGTCTTTGCGCGAGAGGAAACTCTTTTTCGTTTCCTCCAAGTTGTTGTGGCGGTGGAGCAGCATGTCTCGAAACCTCGCAGCGTCGATGCCGAGAGCGTGCTGGGCCGCTTGGAGTTTCTCCGACAACGCGGCAGGCACGTTCGACCACACGCTCTCTCTGCTGGCGTGGTGCTTGTTGGCTTGCAAAAATTGTTCTATCAAAATATTCTTTTCGACCACGATCGCGGCGTTTTGCGACGCTTTCGACACCTTGGGTGGTGGGAGGCAGTTTTTCCCGCTGACGAGGTTGAACGTGCCCGCCATGCGCATGGGGTTGGGCACGGTCGTTTTGGAACACGTGGGCAAAAGCGCAAAGTGCGCTTTGACGGAATCGGCGGTG
>MDTD01019224.1_pt1 | contig 12078 bp, 14 predicted proteins | sample 811221 | NCBI WGS metagenome assembly MDTD01 (sample SAMN05326646, study PRJNA326480) | marine metagenome | isolation source: seawater | place: Pacific Ocean: South West | collected 2011 | reverse complement strand
TTATAAAAAATACACTTTAATATTCGCGACAATTTATCAATTAATAAGATAATTGATAATCGATAACGACGATATTACTGCTGTTTCTGACCTTAAAATATTATCATTAAGCTTAATCGATTGAACACCCTCAAACTCAAGAATCTTTGTCCTTTCTTTTTCAGAAAAATCTCCCTCCGGTCCAATTAATAATCCAATTGGTTTGGAGGTGTCTCGAAATTCAATTTTTTTATTTTCGGTGTTTAAATCTCCAAAGATCAAATTAATATTTTTATTATCATTTAAAAATTTTTCTAATTTTTGAATTTTTTTTATCGACGGCACTGTAAGTCTATTACTTTGTTCAGCAGCTTCGATTAAAATTTTATTTAACCTAACTTCATTAATATTTCTTACTATTGTTCTTTCGGTAATTATTGGGAAAAGCTTTGTTACGCCTATCTCAGTTGCTTTCTGAATCATAAAATTAAAATAGTTGGATTTAATGGGAGCAAAGATAAGCCAAATCTCTCTTTCTTTGTTGGGTTCTCTTAATTGTTTTTGAACTTCAAATTCTACAATACCCTTATTTATAGATATAATTTTTGTGTTCCATTCTCCCCCTTTATTGAAAAGAGAAAATTCTTCTTTTGTTTTTAATCTCATTACTGAGGTTAAATACTTAGATTGTTCTTTATTTAATTTTCCAGATAAATTATTGGATAAACTTTCTGGAAAAAATAATCTAATATTAGACATATAGATAAATTAAAAGTTTTATGAAAAATATCAAAGTAATTATTTTTGATGCATATGGGACTCTTTTTGATGTTAATTCGGCAGCAGAAAATTGTAAAAATAAAATTGGAGAACAATGGGAGACTTTTGCAAATTATTGGAGAACAACTCAGCTTGAATATACTTGGCTAAGAAGTCTCATGAATAGATATGAGGATTTTTGGAAAGTTACAGAAGACAGTTTAGATAAATCAATGAGAGTTTTTAAGATTGATATGTCAATGAAAAATGAATTATTAGATCTTTACAAAGTTTTATCAATTTTTCCTGAGGTAAAACAAACTTTAAATAATTTGAAAGAAAAAAATTATAAAATTATCATTCTTTCAAATGGTACTTACTCTTTACTCAAAGAATTAGTAAGTAGAAATAATTTAGAAAACATGTTTGATGATTTGATGTCTATAGAGGGAGTAAAAAAATATAAACCTCATCCTAATGTTTATAATATTCCAATTACAAAGTATAAAATTGAAAAGAATCAATTTGTATATTTAAGCTCTAATACTTGGGATGTATCTGCGGCAGGAAACTTTGGATTTAATTCAATTTGGGTAAATAGAAGCAAAAATATTTTTGATAATTTAGATTATAAACCATCTATAGAAATAAAAAATTTAAGTGGTCTAAATAATTTGCTTTAATTACCAAGATGAGTTCGGACCATTTAAAAACTGAATTTCCTCACTGGTTGACTGTCTACCTAATATTTTATTTCTGTGAGGATACCTTCTAAATTTTTCAATTGCTCTTGTATGATCAGCCCAAAATTTTTTAATATTTTTAATATCTGGATGATTATTTAAATATTTATCTAATAAAGCATATGCTCTTTCATGATCAATTAATTCTTCACTATGAATTAAAGGTAAGAGAAAAAATAATCTTTCATTTTCGTTAAGTTCTTGCAAATGACCTAAATAAATTCCTTGATTTACTGCTAATCTAGCTTTGTGATCTTGGTCAAATGCCTCTTTCATATCTCTAAACAAGTTTCTAGAAAATTGATCAAATAATATAATTAAAGCTAAACACTCTTTTGGTGTATTCAACCAATCTTCATAGTCTCCTGATTTAGCAAAATTATAGTCATCTATAAAATTGTTTTTTATTTCGAGGTCTAATGCTTCATCCTTTTTAAACCTTTTATCAGGGGATGTTTTCACAAACCAAAAATCTAAAATACTGTAAGCCCTTGGGTTCATATTGAAAGTCTTGATTAAATAATATATGGAACTATATAAAGGTCATGTCAGACATTCAAGTAAATCAAATAATTGAGCCAACTCCAGCGACTGATGGTGCTGGTGTTAAGTTGAAAAGAAGCATTGGAGTTGAGCCAAACTATTTTGATCCATTTTTAATGTTAGATGAGTTTGGATCGGAGAAAAAAGATGATTACATAGCAGGGTTTCCTGCACATCCTCATAGAGGTATTGAAACAGTTACCTACATGTTGGCTGGCGAATTTGAACATAAAGATAGCACAGGCGGAAAAGGAAGAATGACTGCTGGAGATGTCCAATGGATGAAGACCGGAAGTGGAATTATTCATTCAGAAATGCCTGCAATGAAAGAAGGTAGACTACACGGTTTTCAATTATGGATTAACATGCCAGCAAAAATGAAAATGGCTAAGCCTGAGTATCACTATATAAATTCAGATCAAATGTCGGTTCATTTAGATAAAGAAAAAAAAGTTAAAGTAATTGCTGGTAAATTTGAAAATGCTGAGGGTCCAATTAAGAAACATAGTGTGGATCCAATTTATTTTGATGTAGAATTAAAAAAAGGAAAAAAATTTAGTACTAAAATTCCATCAATTCATAACTCTTTTATTTACCTCATCAATGGAGAAATAAAAATTGGTGATAAAATCCACGATAGAGCAAAAGACTCAACTTTAATTCTCTTAACTAGAGGGGAAAATTTGAATGTTTCAGCTGTAACTGAAGCAAAATTTTTATTAATATCTGGAAAACCAATAGGTGAGAAAATAGCTAGAGGTGGACCGTTTGTAATGAACACAAAAAAAGAGATACTTCAAGCAATAGAAGATTACCACAATGGTACATTTGTAAAATAAATGAAAGCAATACAAATTTCAAAAAATGGTGATCCTGAAGTTTTAGAATTAAAAAATATTTCACTAGAAAAACCAAAATTAGACGAGGTTACAATTGAACATAAAGCAATTGGATTAAATTATATTGATACTTATCACAGATCGGGGCTATATCCTCTAAAACTACCCACAGGAATTGGAGCTGAGGGTGCGGGAGTAATTATTGGTGTTGGTTCAAATGTAAATGATTTTAAAGTTGGTGATAGAGTTTCTTATGCTGGTGCACCCCTGGGCTCTTATTCTTCCCATAGAAATTACCCTACTAATAATTTGGTTAAAATTCCTGAAAATATTGATTTTAAAATAGCAGCGACGTTAATGACAAAAGGTTTAACTACCTTTTATTTATTACACAAAACATACCCAGTTAAAAAAGGTGAAATAGTTTTATTTCACGCTGCAGCAGGTGGTGTTGGACAAATATTTGGACAATGGGCCAAAAGTTTAGGATGCGTTGTAATAGGAACGGTTGGTTCAGATGAAAAAATAGAAAGCGCCAAAAATAATGGTTATGATTATGTTATAAATTATAATAAAGAAAGTTTTTCAAAAAAAGTTTTGGAAATTACTAATGGTAAGGGAGTTCCAGTTGTTTATGATGGTGTTGGTAAAAATACACTTGAGGGCTCTTTAGAATGCTTATGTATTAGAGGTATGTTAGTTTCTTTTGGAAATGCATCTGGCCCTTTATCTGAAATAAATGTTCCTAAGTCTATTCAGCCAAAAGGTCTTTACTTCACAAGGCCATCTATGCAACAATATCTTAGCACGCAAGAAGAGCTTAATGAAGCTTCTAAAATGTTATTTGAAAAAGTTACTTCTGGTAAAATAAAAATAGAAATTTTTAAAGAGTATAAGCTTGAAAATGCTGTTAACGCACATAAAGATTTAGAAGGCAGAAAAATTTTAGGTCCAGCTATCCTTATTCCTTAAATTGATCATCCATATCAGATATATGAAGTCTTAAAGCTTTTGTAGAAATTTGTATCTCTCTTATAAAAAAAATTATTGAAATCATTACTGATAAACAACATGATCCAAAAATTATTCTAGCAACAAATAATTCATCTAAATAAAGTGCAAAGACAGTTACCATATTAAAAAGAAAACCGAATGCTCCAAACATTATAGAATACTTAAGTACATCAATTCTATCATTTAAGTTATTAAGTTGATCTTTCCACTCCGGTGGGGTGTGTTTTTCAAAAATATATTCGTCGTGAATTTTTCTTATTAATGCACTTAGGGTATGAAATCTTGTAGAGTATACATTCATAATCAAAGGAATAGCTGGAAACATTAATGCTACTACCGTGTAATCTATATTCATTACGATTAAATTTGCTTATTAAAAAATCTTTGTTATTTAGTAATTTATATGTCTCATATAAGCATCTTCCTTGAATTAACAAGGTTAAAAAAACCAATCGGTTATATGTTATTGTTTTGGCCTTGTGCATGGGGATTAACAATAGCGTATGATTTTAAAAATGGATTAGAACAATTTCTAATTTATATTTTGTTATTTTTTTTTGGATCGGTACTTATGCGTTCTGCAGGATGTATTGTTAATGATATATCTGACAAGGATTTTGATAAAAATGTTCAAAGAACAAAAAATCGACCAATAGCATCTGGAAAAATTTCAGTTAAGCTTGCGGTCTTTTATTCGATTGTTTTATGCATATTAGCGTTTTTGGTTTTAATTAATTTTAATTTTTTTACTATTATCCTTGCAATTTTCTCAATGCCTCTAGCGTTTTCGTATCCATTAATGAAAAGATATACCTATTGGCCACAGTTATTTCTAGGGATTACATTTAATTATGGACTATTACTAGGTTGGACATCTATTATGGGTGCGATCAGTATTACACCTCTTGTGTTTTATTTTGGCGCCATATTTTGGACATTGGCTTACGACACAATCTATGGTTTTCAAGATATTGAAGATGATGAAATAATAGGAGTAAAATCAACATCGATTAAGTTTAAAAATAATCCAAAAAAATTTTTATCATTATGTTATTTAGTTTTTATTTTTTGTTATGTTTTTATGGGTGTATTATTAGAAACTAATAATTATTTTTATTTGGGATCTATAATAATTGCTTTGCATTTATTTTTTTTTCAAATTTATAGATTTGATCAATTGAACAAAGTTCAATGTCTTAATATATTTAAGAGTAACAACTTTTTAGGGTTAATTATTTTGTTAAATATTTTTATAGGAAAAATATAAATGTCTAGTATTCAAATTTTGAAAAGACTTTACCGAGATTATACAAAAACATTTTTGGGGAAAATATTTTTATCAATTTTATTTTCTTTATTAGTAGCAGGAAGTACTTCATCAATAGCTTATTTACTCGATCCTGCAATAGAGAAAATTTTTATTGAAAAAGATAAAACATTAATGCTATTTATACCTATTGCAATAATTGTTGCTTTTTCTACAAAAGGTTTTTCGCTATATATAGCTAGATCGATCTTAATTTCAGTTGGCGCGAACATAAGGAAGATTATTCAAAAACAACTTTTCAAATCTATTGTTTCCTCAGATCTTGAAACAATGGATAAAAAACACTCTGGGAAATATGCTACACATCTAACTACTGATGTATTAATGATTGAAACACTTGTAACTGATACAGTTCTTTTAATTACAAAAGATACACTTACTCTAATAGGACTTTTGTCTGTTATGTTTTATCAAAATTGGAAATTAGCTTTGTTTGCGATGATCATGATACCTTTAGCATCTATATTTGCAAAATCATTAGGTAAAAGAATGGGTAAAATATCAACCGAAACTATGGAAACACACGGAATTGTTTACACCTTTTTTTTAGAAGTTTTTAAAAATCATAAAGTAATCAAAATTTTTCAACGTGAAGATTATGAAAATAAAAGAGCAGATAGCCATTTAGAAAATTTTAAAAATAAAACAATTAAAATAGCAAAGGTTATGATCCGTACTGCTCCAATAATGGAATGCTTAACAGGTTTTATGATTGGAGGATTAATTTATTTTGCTGGGACTTTGGTGCTTGAAAATAATTTAAGTATTAACAATTTTTTTTCTTTTTTAGCTGCAATGATGCTGGCTTATCAACCTGTTAGATCTTTGGCTACTTTAAACATAGGGATCCAACAAGGTTTGTCTGCAGCAAAAAGAATTCTTCCTATAATTGACTCAGAAGTAAAAGACAAGAATTCTGGAAAAGATCTAAAGATTACAAATGGGTCAATTCAATTTAAAAATGTTAGTTTTAAATATGCAAATAAAGAAAGTGATATTTTAAATTCTATTAGCCTGAACATAAATGGCGGTAAATTTACTGCTCTTGTTGGCCACAGTGGAGCTGGAAAAACTACAATAATGAATCTAATTCCAAGATTCTACGAACCACACAAAGGAGAGATAAAAATCGATAATCAAATAATTAATAATTATTCAACAAAATCTATTAGAGAAAATATTTCTCTTGTGAGTCAAGATACTTCTCTTTTTGATGATACTATTAAAAATAATATAAAATACTCTAATCTTGAAGCATCCGAAGATGATATTATTGAGGCCTCTCAACTTTCCTACTGTGATGAATTTATAAAAAAAATGCCCGCAGGTTATAATACAATGATTGGAGAAAATGGTGTTAGATTATCTGGGGGAGAAAAGCAGAGATTGTCTATAGCTAGAGCAATGCTTAAAAAAAGTAAAATTATTTTATTAGATGAGGCAACTTCATCATTGGATTCTGAAACTGAGTCTAAAATACAAATGGCGATAAATACTCTAACAGCTGGAAAAACTACCCTAGTAATTGCTCATAGACTATCAACAGTTATTAATTCAAATAAAATTTATGTTATTGATAATGGTCAAGTAGTGGCTGAGGGAAATCATAACGAATTACTCGAAAATTCAGATCTTTACAAAAACTTTTATGAAAAACAAATAACTAAAAATTAATGTTTATACTTTATAGAATTTTAAGTTATTTATTCTTAATTTTTTCACCACTTATAATTATCTATAGAATAATAAAAAAAAAAGAATCTATAAGTAGATTTTTAGAAAGATATAGCTTTCAATCTGTAACAAGAAAAAAAGGGAAGCTCATTTGGCTTCATTGCGCGAGTGTTGGCGAATTCCTTAGTATAATTCCATTAATTGAAAAGTTTGAAAAAAATTCTAAAGTTCATCAAATACTTATTACAACCACAACTTTAAGTTCATCAAAAATTTTTAACAGGATGAAATTTAAGAAAACAGTACATCAATTTTTTCCTATTGATAATAAATTAGTTATGTCAAAATTTATCAATTATTGGAAACCTTCAATTTTTTTTCTTTGTGAGTCAGAATTATGGCCAAATTTAATTGACACTATAAAAGAAAAAAAAATTAAATTAATCCTTCTAAATGGTAGAATGACTTATAGGAGTTACAATAGATGGAAAAAAATTAAATTTTTTGCTAATGAAATTTTAAATAAATTTGATTTATTTTTTGCTCAAAATATTGAAACTCAAAAAAGACTAAAAAAATTAGGAGCAAAAAAAATAATTTATCTTGGAAATTTAAAATTTTCTACAAGTGAAAAAATAAAACATGAGGTTGTTGATAAAAGAGTGGAAAATTTTTTTAGAAATAAAAAAATTCTGATGACTGCTGCTAGTACTCATTTCAACGAAGAAAACTTTGTTATTCAAAATCATCTATATTTTTTAAAAAAAAATATTAAAAATCTTGCATCGATTATTATTCCAAGACATGTCGAAAGAGCAAATGAAATAAAAGATCTTTTAAGAAATTATTCCTTAAAATCACATTTTCACAGTGATAAAGCAAAAATAAACAAAGATGTAGATATTTATATTGTAGACACTTATGGAGAAGTTAATAAATTTTATAGAATGTCAAAAATCGTATTTATGGGTGGTTCATTAATTAATCATGGTGGGCAAAATCCACTGGAGCCTGCGAAATTTGGATGCGAAATTATTTATGGTCCATTTATTAATAATTTTAAAGAAATATATAAAAAATTGGACGATTTAAAGATCTCAAAAAAGTTTAGCAGTTATAATTCAGGAATTAACATTATAAAAAAAAAATTTAACAAAAAAAATAGAGTTTTTGATAATAGAATGATTACAAAATATGGAGAAACTATATTAAACTCAACCTATAATCGGATACAAAAATTAATTTAAAAAAAGTGATATTTATAAAGCCAAATTTTTGGAAAAAAAAAAATTTAATCGTTTACTTTTTATTACCATTTACATTAGTAACAGAATTTATAAATATCCTAAAAAAATTTTCCTCGGCAAAAGCCCCAAAAATAAAAACAATATGTGTTGGGAATATATATTTGGGTGGTACTGGAAAAACTCCATTGGTAATTAAAATTAATGAAATTTTAAAAAAAAAATTTAACACTTATGTAATAAAAAAATATTATAGTAATCAAGTAGATGAACAAAATTTATTAAAAAAAAAAACTAAATTAATTTTACCAAAAACTCGATCAGAGGGAATTTCAAAGCTAATTAAGGTAAAAAAAAGTTTGGCTATTTTAGATGACGGTTTACAAGAAAAAAATATAAAATATCAAATTTCGGTCGTTTGTTTTAATAGCTTATCAGGAATTGGTAATGGTTTTGTTTTGCCCGCCGGACCCTTAAGGGAAAATTTATCAGAATTAAGAAATTATAATGCTGCATTTATAAACGGAAAAAGAAATAAAATACTAGAAAGTAAAATTAAATTATATAACCCAAATATAAAGTTATTTAGAGGAAATTATATTATAAAAGATAAAAAAAAATTTGATATGGGATTAAAATATCTTGCATTTTGTGGAATAGGATCTCCTGAAAATTTTTTTACTTTATTAAAAAAAAATAAAATTAAAGTAAATAAAAAATTAGTTTTTCCTGATCACTATAAATACCAAAAAAAAGATATTAACAAAATAAAAGAAATAGCATTTACAAATAAATTAGAAATAATTACCACAGAAAAGGATTACACAAAAATAAAAAATTTTAAAAAATTTAAAACTAATGTTGCTAGGATAGACTTGAGAATTGAAAAACCAGTTTTATTCAAAAATTTTTTGTTAAAAAATTTATGAAAATTATAAAATATTTTATTCAGTCTTTAATAATTTTCACCCTATTTTTTTTATTTAAATTAATGGGATATAAAAATGCATCAAATTTTGGATCGAAGATTGGCAAAGTATTTGGAAAGATAATAAAGTCAGATAAAATAATTTTAAAAAACCTTGCTATTATTAAAGAGAGTAAAAAAATTGAAGATAAAAACTTTAGTATGTTAGCTAAAGATGTTTTTGCAAATTATGGAAGAATATTAGCTGAATATATGTACCTTAAGGAATTTCGATTTGGAAAATTAAAAGATTATGTTTCAGTAATTGGAAATGAACATCTTCAAGAAATAATTTTAAAAAATAAAAAAGTTGTTTTTATATCTGGTCATTTTAATAATTTTGAATTAATGGCAATGTTTATTGATGCTGCTGGTATAAATTTATCCACAATATATAGACCATTAAATAATATTTTTTTAAACGAAACTATGGAAAAATTAAGAATAAAATATATATGCAAAAATCAAATTAAAAAAGGTAAAACAGGAACTAGAGAATTAATTAAATCCCTAAGAAATAATTTCTCCGTTGCTTTAATGATAGATCAACGCGTGACAGAGGGTATTAAATGTAATTTTTTTGAAAAAGAAGCTTTTACAACAACTATACCTGCTCAAATTGTAAAAAAATTTGATTGCGAAATAGTGCCTGTTTATATTGAAAGATTTCAAGACGTAAAATTTAATTTAACCTTTAGTAAGCCTATAAAATTTGACAAAAATCGAAGTGTGGAGGATATAACTTTAAATCTTAATAATATATTAGAGGATATGATTTTAAAAAATCCGTCTCAGTGGATTTTAACACATGATAGATGGAAGTAATTCTATTCTTCTTTTTCATCTCTTTTTAAATTAGCCTCAATATATGAGAAGTATGGCTCTTGTAGTTCTACACTCCAATAATTTAAGTTATTTAATGGTATTTTTTTTTTTGAAACTGCACATATTACATGTGTGCCATTTTCAATTATTTCAAAAGAATTTTCCAAGTATTTTAATATAGCTATTTTATCTACCATTATATAAATAAGTATACATGAGAATTGCAATAATTGGTAGTGGTGGGAGAGAACACGCTATTTGTCAAAAAATAAATGAGTCTAAAAAGGTTAACAAAATTTTTTGCATTCCTGGTAATGGTGGAACAAGTATAATTGCGAAAAATATTAAAATAGATTTAAAAAATTTTGATGATATTAAATGTTTTCTGTTAAAAGAAAAAATAGATTTAACAATTATAGGACCGGAAGAACCTTTGGTAAATGGAATTGTGGATTATTTAAAAAAATATAAATTAAGAGTTTTTGGTCCTGATAAATTTTGCTCTCAATTAGAGGGATCTAAAATTTTTACAAAAAAAATTTGTGAAAAAGAAAAAATACCAACTGCAAATTTTAAAATATTTAATGATTTAAAATTTTCTCTAGAATATTTAAAAAAAATTAAATACCCTTTAGTTGTAAAAGCAGATGGTTTAGCAGCTGGCAAAGGTGTTTATATTTGTGAAAGTTTTTTACATGCAAAGAAAGCTGTAAAAGAAATTTTTGGTGGGAAATTTGGAAGTGCAAATGAAATATTAATCGAGGATTATTTAACTGGCGAGGAGATGAGTTTCTTTATTTTATATGATAATAAGTCTCACAAAATTTTTAATACAGCACAAGACCATAAAAGAGTTTTTGAAGGCGATAAGGGCAAAAACACGGGTGGAATGGGGGCATATAGTCCCTCTAGATTAAGCAGTCCAGAGTTAGAAAAAAAAATTATGAATAAAATTATCTTACCAACATTAAATTATTTAAAAAAGGAAAATGGGATTTATATTGGATTTTTATATGCGGGACTAATGATCAAAGATAATGAGCCATATTTAATTGAATATAATGTAAGAATGGGAGATCCTGAATGTCAAACAATTCTTCCATTACTAAATAACGACTTTGTAGAAGTGTTAGAAAATTGCGTTTCAGGAAAATTAGATCAAGTAAAAATGAATTGGAAAAATAAAAAAAGCATATGTATCGTTGTTACATCAAAAGGATATCCTGAAAAATTTGAAAGAAATATTTTGATTAAAAATTTAGAAAATTTTAAAAATAAAGATAATCTTCATATTTTTCATGCTGGAACCCTTTTAAAAGACAAAAGATTCTATTCTAATGGTGGTAGAGTTTTAAATATAGTATCGGTTGAAAATAATTTTGAGACTGCCAGATCCAGCTCTTTAAATGTTATAAGAGATTTAGCGTGGGAGGGTGGTTACTATAGAAGAGATATTGGCTATAAAGTAATTGATAATATATGAGAATAATTTCCGGGCGGGCAAAAGGTAAAAAATTAGAAATGCCTACCAGTAAAAAAACAAGACCACTTAAAGATATTGTTAGAGGTGCTATATTTAATATTATAGAACACTCAAATTTATTATCCTCTAGACTGAATGGTTGTGTTATTTTAGACCTCTTTTCTGGAGTGGGCTCATTTGGACTTGAGGCTATTTCAAGGGGAGCAAAAAAAGTTGTATTTTTTGAGGACTTTGGACCAACTTTGGATTTTCTCTATAAAAATGTTGAGAATTTATCTTTTAATAAAATGTCAGAAATTTATAAAAAAAATATTTATAATGTAATTAATTTTAAAAATATAAATTATAAATTTGATATCGTTTTTTTAGACCCTCCATTTAAAGATAGAAACATAAATATAATACTTAATAAATTAGTAAATTCAAAAGTCTTAAGTGATAAAACGTTAATAATTATCCACAGACATAAAAAAATGATCGACGATTTTGAAGGTAAATTAAATATTCTTAGAGAAGAAATATATGGCTCTTCAAAAATTATTTTTGGATTAATTATTTTTTAAAATCTTAAATGTCTCTTTTTTCACTAGTTCCACTTCAGGTTGGTCTAATGGATTTAATTTTAATAGGTTTGATAACAAAATAACCTCTAAAGTAAAAAAACAAAACAATTCTCCCATA
>MDTD01055957.1_pt1 | contig 12079 bp, 11 predicted proteins | sample 811221 | NCBI WGS metagenome assembly MDTD01 (sample SAMN05326646, study PRJNA326480) | marine metagenome | isolation source: seawater | place: Pacific Ocean: South West | collected 2011 | reverse complement strand
TGTTAAATAAAAAAAATTAAAAAATTTTTTTTTTTTAAATATAATAAAAATATTATCTGAAATATTTTCAGGTAATACATTATCCATATAAATTATTAGCCAAAGTGTTTTTTTGCTATTTTTGCTATTTACTTTAAGATAATTATCATGAAAGTCTCCATTCCTATCAAAAGACTCTTTATATCCCCAAGACAAAACTACATTTTTACACAAAGGGTCATATCTTTTAAAAAAAATATCGTAGGAGCTCTGAAATCCTATTCCGATAATGTTTTTAATAACACATAAAAAGAATTTTATTTTATTACTTTTAATCTTATCTTTAATTTTCAAAAATCCTGGGGTCTCATCCCAACTTCCAAAATAACAGAAAATACTTTTAGATATATTTATATTATCTCTTTGTAATTCTGATAGATATTTTTTAATGTATTTTAGAATATCTTTTTGGTATTTTTCGATATGATTAATATTTAAGTCACTTTTCATTATCAAACCAATTTTTAAATATTTTTAATCCCTTTTCAAAATTGAATTGAAAATTAAATCCTGTTTTTTTAAATTTAGTGTTTTCTGAATAACAACCATGAATGTCTCCTGGAGTAAAACCGACTTCTTTAATTTTTACTTTTTTGTTATAAAGAGAGGCAATTTTATTAATCATTTCGTGTACGAATACTTTTTTTCCTGTACCTAAATTAAATATTTGATTTTTAGTTAATTGTTTTTTTTTAAGACAATGTAAAAAGGCATTTGATACATCATCAATAAATATAAGATCTCTAAATCTGTATCTGCTACCTTTAATTTTTATAATTGAATTTTTTTTGACAAGATTGAGAAAAATAGAAACAATGCCTTGATCAATTCTTGCCATATCTTGACCAGGGCCATAAACGTTGAACAATCTCAATATTGTCCAATCTATTTTAAATTTTTCACATAATATCCTGATATAATTCTCACAAGCGAATTTTGATACTGCATAAAAAGAGATAGGATTACAGTTTAATTTTTCATTCACCTGAGATTTTTTTTGATTTCCATATACTGTAAACGAAGAGGCAAAAATTATTTTTTTTACTTTTTTAAAATTACAAAACTTAATAATATTAATTGTTCCAATTATATTTATATTTACATCTTCATCTGGATATAAAAAAGAACGTGGCCCTGATGATTGTGCTGCAAGATGTATAACTGAGTCTATGTTTTGTATCTTAATTTTTTGTAAAGATTTAAAATTTGTTATATCGGCTTTAATTAATTTACAATTTTTGATTTTTTTGCTTGTATTACTTAATAGATTATCTAGGATTATTACTTCATAATTTTTTTTAAGCAACGTTTTACAGATCTTAGAACCTATGAATCCCAATCCGCCTGTAATGAGGACTTTTTTTTTCACAATACTATATTATCTTTTTGAAAGTAATTAAGAATTTTTCCATTAACTTCTTCGGACCTACAGATATACAAATACAACTGTCCCAAGGTTTCTGGTAAGGTCCTTTGACGTAAATTAGTTTTTTTTTCAATTTTGAGACAACATCAATGGCTCTTTTTTTTGATTTTAAATTAATAAGAATATAATTTCCGTGCTTAGTTCTTACATCTATGTTTGCTTTTAAACTCTTCAATTTACCAAATGTATAATTTCTGGAACTAACAATATTACGTAAATATTTTTTAACAATTTTATAATTATCTAGTAAATATTCTGCTGCTGCTATACTAAAAGAACTTAATTCATGAGCAATTCTAGCTTTAGAAAGCACTTTCATCATTCTTTTGTTGGAAATTGTATATCCAGTTCTTATAGAGGGAAGGCCAAAAGCTTTGGAAAAGGTTCTCAATATAATTACATTATTAAATTTTTTTAAAATTTTCATACCAGTTTGAGATCCAAAAAGATAATAGGCTTCGTCTAATACTAAAATACAACCTTTTGCTTTACATTTTTTAGCTAATCTAGCCATATCTTTTAGATTAATTGAACTTTCTATTGGCTGATTTGGATTTGGAAAAAAAAGAATTCGAGGTTTGCTTTTTAAAAATTTATCAAACTGTTTATAGTTAATTTTATAATTTACGTCATATCCGATGCGAACTTTATTAACTTTAAAGATTTTTGAGTATACTTCATACATAAGATAAGTTGGGCTTAAAAAACCAACAGTATCACCAGGTTTTGTCAATAGATGAAATATATTCTTTATTCCTTCGTCAATGCCAGAGTGGACTAAAACCTGATCATCATCAACTTTATTAAATTTTGCAATTTTTTTGTATAAGTTGAAAATTTCTGGGTAAGTGCTGAAAAAACTTCTTGGTTTATTTTTAAGAACATCATTAACAAAATTTTCTGGCCATAAATCTACTTTTTCATTTCTATCAAGTCTTAAACCTTGGCTTAAGTTCCTTCCCTCTGAAACTCGCATTCTTTTTATATTTATTAAATGATTATTATACATTTTCATAATGCTTATATACTTACACACTTATTGCAAGGCTCTATTAAACCTCTTTTTTGCATTAAGTGTTTATTTCTTAAATCTTCATATTTTTGTGACTTCCAAATTTCAGATATATTTTTTTCAAAAATGTTACCTGCAGATAAAACAGATTTGAAATCTATTTCACACGGATTTGTTTTTCCATCCCACCAAATATACATTCTTCTCCAAAGTTCGGAACAAGACTGTTTAATGTGATTTTTTTTATCATTATATACGTCTTCCCAAGGACAGTAATCAACAAAAACTACTTGATCTACTAAATTTTCCCATAGATTTTCCATCTCTTTAAAATTTTGAAACTCATTCACTTTGACTCCAGAAACTCTAGTGATTATTTTTGCATTAGAATATTTTTTTTCTTTAATATTATTAAATAATTCTATATTTTTTAATACTTTTGATAATTTTCCTCTAACTCTAAGTTTTGAGTATAATTCCTCGTCTGCAGCATCCGCAGAAAAGACAAGAGTTCTAACATCGTTACTCAAAATGGCATGAATTTTATTTTCATTCAGTAATGAAGCGTTAGTATTTATTTTTAAATTTAAAAATTTTCCGTTGCTATATTCTAACATTTTTCCAATTAAAGGATTTGATAAAGGCTCACCTCTTGAAGCTAGTGAAATAAATTCAATGTTATCTTGACATTGGTCCACTGCCTTTTTGTAAGTTTCTAGCTTCATATGCCCCATAAAACCAGATTTTTTGTCAGTAAATTCCTTATTCGTTTGAAAACAAAATACACATCTATAATTACATATAGAAGTAGGTTCAATCTGCATATAAGGTGGATAAGCATCAGATTTTAAAACTTCTGGATAAATATCATACCTATATCTATGTAGTAAGTACTTCAATAAATTTTGATCTTCGATCAATTCGATCTCTTTAAATATTGTATCTGTGATTTTAAATTGAGTTTCTTTATTTTCTTTTTTTTCAAATAAATCATTTTTTAGGTTTTTTATAATTTCATTTTGATTATCAACATATTTTTTTTTACAAGGTTTATAAAGAAAATCTTTAATTCTAGCAATTTGAGCATCGTGATCTTTTTTATCGACTTTGATTTTGCTTAAATTAATAAAGCTTTTTTGTTTATTATAAATATCTTTACTTTTTTTTAATTCCATTTTTTTTTAACCAATGAATAATTCCAGGGATTTGCCAACTATAATCAATGTCACACGCACCCCAGGATTTTAAAGGATAAATTTTTTTACCCATCCACTTTTGTGGAAGTAAGTTTTTAGATAAATCTTCTAAATTCTTTGGTCTAATAGTAGATAATGACATATCCGCAAAATAAACATCACCTTGTGAGTCTCTATCACAATTTAATGTTTTTGGATTTCCAAAATATTCGAATTTAACAAAAGGCTTTAGTAATCCTTTCTTGTCAAGCTTTCTTGCTCTAAGTGGACTCCACATATTATAGACAGATGTACTTACCACGGAGTCTAGATTTTTATCTTTTTGTAATATTGTAATTGATTTATCAATCATTTTTGATGTTATCGCGGGAGCATTAGCAAACAATAAGGTTAATAAATTAATTTTTTTACCTTCTTTAGAAATTATATTTTTTATTTGGAAATATGCATTTTGGAAAACATCTTCACCTAGCGCTTTGTCTGTCGTAAGATGTTTTGGTCGATTTAAAAGCGTAACTTTATTATATTTTACAATTTTTTTTTTAATTACTGGACAATCAGTGGATACAAAAACCTGTGAAATTTTTTTTGAGTTTAAGGCTGCTAACAAAGGATATTCAAACAACTTTCTGCCCATTATATTTTGTATATTTTTCTTTGGAAAACCTTTGCTTCCTTTTCTTCCAATTATTAGTGCATAATTCATAAATTATATTTTATTTAATATTAGTTTTAGTTTTTTAAAAAAATAATTCATATTTCGCCTATCACTATAAGTTATTCTTAAAGTGTTTTGGAATGAATTTTTCAACCTTATTTTATTTTTTCTTACTAAAATTTTGTTTTTTTTCAATTTTTGGTAGATTTCATTTAAATTTTTTTTAAAAATTAAATGAAAGAAATTTGTTTCTGTTTCTATTAAGTTAAGATTAATAGACCTACATTTTTTTCTTACTAACTCTTTACTTTTTTTAATCTCATCTAAGTAGCTTCTTTGAAATTGTTTATCTCTCAATAAAACTGAAGCAATCTCAACGGATAGAGATGAAATATCTGCTAAAGGTTTAATTTTTTCTATAAGATTTAAAACACTTGGGCTAGCTAGCATATATCCCAATCTTAATCCTGCTAGGCCTAAAGATTTTGAAAAACTTTTAATAATAATTAAATTATTATTTTTTTTTACTAAATGTTTTAAACTCTCATGATTTGAAAAATCAACATAAGTTTCGTCTAGAATAAGAAATATTTTTTTTCCTTTAATTTTTTTTATTAAATATAAGATTTCTTTTTTTTCAATTATTTGACCATCGGGCATATTGGGATTTGCGATATAAACAAGATCGGTAGTATTATTTATGAGATCTTTAATAAAGGGTGGTTCATCAACTGATCTAAAAACCTTATTAAGTCTGAATTGAAATATTTTTGTATATACATCTAGCATTGCATAAGTTGGAAATAACGAACTTATATTTTTTCGTTTGTTATTTTTAAAAATTTCAAAAATATATTTTAATGCACCATCTGCACCAGGTGTAATTGAAATAAATTTTTCACTAATTTTTTCTTTTTTTGCAATAATCTTTTTTAAAGCATTTAAATTTTCTGGATAACTTTGTAATAATGAACTAGAAATTGCTTTTTTAAATTTATTTAAATATTTTCCATTAAACTTAAAATTTCTCTCATTTTTATCTAATCTTAAAAAATTATTTCTTCTTAAATTATCGTCAGTTTTTTGTCTTATAAGTAATTTTAATGATTTCATCCTACTTTATCCAGATTTGATTATAAACTTTTGAGATAATGTTTGATTGCTCTTTTTTTTGAAGTTTAAAACCAAGATTTTCAAGTTTCGATTTTATTTTATTTTTTTGTAACTCAAAATCTTCATTTACTTCAATTAGAAAACTTTTTGTATTAGCGATTGAATTTGTAGCACCGTCCAATATCAAATGTTCCAAACCATCAACATCAATTTTTACATAATCTGGTAGAGGAAACTTAAACTCATCACAAATTCTATCTAATGAAATTCCTAAGGTTTTATATGAAAATTTGATTTTCATTTTATTGCCATCATGTGAATAATTTTCTCCAAAAGTTGACAAAGCGGAACCATGGTCAATTGTTGACATATTGAATTCTGAGACTTTTGAAGAATTAGTTAACGCCAATGGAACAATAGTTATGTTATCATTTAAATTGTTTTCATTTATATTTTTTCCTAAAAGTTCTAAATTTAAGATAGATGGTTCGAATGCAAATACTTTAGATTTATTTATCATAGCTGCATAGCAGGAATAAATACCTACATTTGCACCTATATCATAAAATATTCCATCTTTTTCGAACGTATTTATCCAATTTAATGTCTCTGGTTCTTTAGTGTGAAAAGAACTTGCTCGAAAAAAATTAACTCTATTTGGTGTAAATAAAACTAAATTTTTATTTTCTTTAATCTTAATCTTAAATTTTTGTAAAAAAATAGTTTGATGAATTGTTTCCAAAAAATATCTTCCTGCATTAAAACTCGAGAAAAAAGAAAATAGAAAATATAAAACTTTTTTATTAAATTTTTTAATTAAAGACTTCAACTTATTATTTATTTTTTGATTGACTCAATTAACTGGAGTAACCCTTGACCAAGGTCAAAATGAACATTTGGAGTATATTTTTTTGCTAATCTTGGTTGATAAGAATATGGAGTTCTTGAGTAATGACCACTGTCTTTTTTATCTTTAAATTTTAACCTTTTTTCAATACCAAGAATTTCAGACAGCATTTTCATTACGTCATATACTTTTAATGACTGTTGTCCTGTTAAGATAATATTTTGATTTTTAAACTTCTTCTCCAACATTTCAACGCTAGCGTCTGCCGCATCTTCTACATGTATGTACTCTCTCCTAGCCTCTTTATCACCTTCATAAATTATTTCATTTTTATCAATCGCAGCTTTTATAATTTTGTATAGTCCGTTTCTATTATCTGATCTTGGTCCATAAATTGAACCATAACGTAATATTGTATAGTCAAGATTGAATAATCTATTATATTCCTCAATGAAACTCTCCGCTGCCTGTTTACTACATCTGTAAAAATTTCCATCTAAACTATAAACATATATTGTGCTAGCAAACATAATTCTTTTAATTTTATATTTTTTACATAATTCTAAAATATTAAGAGTCCCAATTATATTTACATTTGCGGTAATTTGGGGTTTATTTTCAGCTTCGTCAATATCTGAGATAGCTGCAAAATTATATACTACATCACTCTGAGAAATAACTTTTTTCAGATCATCAATTTTAAGAATATCTCCGACTACCATTTTTTGTTTTTTAGAAATCCATTCAGATTTTTTTTTATCAAAAATCGTTACATTATGACCTGCTTGAGTCAGTTTATCAGCAACATGAGATCCTAAAAAACCGCTTCCACCTATTACTACAATTTTCATAATTTTTATGTTACTCAGTTATATGAATTTTGTCTGTTGAGTTCCAGAATATTTTTCATATGCTTTATTGTATTTTTCTAAAATTTTAACGTTTAAATCCTCTTGAGGTTTAAATTGTCTTTCTACTTCAGGTAACGAGCTTGCTAAAAAAGAGGAAAAGACTTTTTCTCTAAATTTCATTAAATTTATATTGAATAAATTAAAAAATTTTTTTGATAATTTTGAATAAACGAAAGGTTCGAAGTTTTTAATAAATTTTCCAATTTTTCTATAATATCTCGCATCGTATGCATTTGGAGGTCTATCTAGTCTGATACTATTGCTTAATAATTCAAGTCTTAATTTGTTTTCTAAAAATGTCAAAATCTCTTTAATCGATTTTTCATAGTTTTTATCTAATTCATTATAATAAATTATTTTATGTTGTTTATTTTCATTAAAACTTTTCCAACTACTATGGTGATAAGCACAAAAATCAAGAGTAGTAATATCACAATCTAATATTTTTCTATTAGGTAATTTGTGCATATTTGTAGAACAAATAAATTCTTCAAAATCCATATTAGATAGCCTAAATTTTGATCCAGCAAAAGTTATCGCACCTCCTGATTTGCATAATTTATACCAGGATAACAAACAATCCCTAGGGTCTCTAATTATGTTAAGAAATATTCCGTGGCTTAAAATTTCATTTACAATTCTTACTTCCTCTGAATTTTTATCATTAATTTCTATGAAATTTTGTAAATCTTCTAAAAGGCATTTTATTTCGATTAAAGGTATTTTATTCTCATTGATTGTTTGATTATACCAATCGACAAATTTCTTTTTAATACTTTTGTCACTTGGTATTAGCAAATTGTCTAAAGCAAAATATGGATTCTGAACACAGAATATTTTAGGAAAATTCTGTCTTAATGCAGTCATTAAAAAGTGCGATCCACTTCTTGGGTGGCTTACTACTAATATAGGATTTATACTCATTTAGTTATTTTTTTTTTCATATTTATCAATAATTGAGTCTAATAATTTTACACACTCTAAAGGCCATTTTCCGATAGCTGTTTCAGCAGCTAGTACCAACCCATTCGCACCTAGCTCTAAACAATTATAAATGTCGTTAATCTCAGCTCGTGTTGGATATGGTTTTTCAATCATTGACTCTAAAAGATTTGTTGCAACGAATACTTTCTTTTTATTTTTTTTGGCAATTTTTTGAATTTTTCTTTGAACAACTGGAACATCCAATAGACCAATATCTTTTGATAAATCTCCTCTATCTATTAAAACAGTGTTGCAGCTCTTAATGATGGAGTTAAAATTAGTTATCGCACTTCGAGTTTCTATTTTAAATATTTTTTTATATTTTGGTAAAATAGAATTAAAATATTTAACATCATTTACATTATTGGTAAAAGATAAAGCGTATTTTTCAATTCCGATTTTTTTAGATATTTTGATCGATTCTAAATCTTTTTTAGTTAAGGGTGAAAGATGAATTTTCTGATTTTGGATATGAACTCCTTTGTTATTTTCTAAAAATCCTTGTGAAATCACTTTTGCTACACAATAATTTTTTTTAATAGTGCTAATTTTTATGATTAAATTTTCAAAACCTATTTCCAATATCTGGTTTTTTTTAAGTTTATCAAATATTTCAGGATATAAATTAAAACTTTTTAATTTGTTTTTTTTTTTTATTTTAACTATTTGATTTAATTTAAGAAATTTTCTTCCTTTGAAAGAGGTTCTAATTTGAGCGCCCTCAGTATCCAAACATATTGGTAAGTTTGAATATCTTCTGATTTTATTATAAACTTTTTTTATTTCGTTAATTTTTGTATGAGACAAATTTATTCTTAAGGTTGTAACTCTAGTCCCTTTAAGATTGGTCAAAAAATTTTTATTTATTGAATTAGGACCAACTGTACATAAAATTTCAATCATAGAGGACCTCTTTTACTTTTTTAAATTTAAAAATTCTTAAGTAAGGCATCGGAAATCCAAATAATAATAAAAAATATTTGAAAATCTTAATTTTTGTAAATATTTTATTAAGAAATTTGCTTCTTAATATTTCACTTAGGTAATCTTTATCCTTTTTCAAGACTAAACTGAATCCATTTTTTTCTGCAATTTGAATTAATTCTTTATTTGTAAATTTATATCCATGATGTCTCTTGACCACTATATTTTTTCTTCCTGTAATGTTAAGATAAAATGAGATTAAATAAGTCTCAAATTTTAAGATGTATTTATCAAAAATACTTGTGTAAAAATTATTAGAGCTTGAGCTAGAGTCCAAAATTAAGTCACCGTTTATTTCAATTGATCTGTTAATATTTAAGAAAAATTTTTCGAGTTCTTCGTTAGAAAAAACATATATAAGACCTAAAGCTAATGCAGTTTGATATTTTTTATGAAAATGTTGATTCAATATATCAATTTTAAAAAAGTTGAACTCTTTAAAAATTTTTTTTGAAATATTGTAACTTTTTGGAATTCCAAGATCAGAACAGTCTATATCAAAACCTTTATTAATTAGTACTAATTCATTAATACATCTACCACTTGCTATAGATATAATTTTTTTTTCTTTATCTAAATTTTTATTTAAAAAATTATTGTAATAATTAAACCTTCCCCTTAAGAATCCTTCAATAAAAACTTTCTTATTTTCATAAAATTTATTTTCTTTGTAACCTCCCATGGATTTTTCAAAATCTTCATAGGAATTATGCTTTTGAATTGTATTTTTTTTCAAATTATCAAATTCAATTGAGTATTTAAACCATTTTCTCATTTTGCGAATTTATATATATAGGTTTAACCCTCTAATTAATTGAAACTAGTAAGCTTAAAATCAGTGTAAAAAATTTTCCTACTGTAATTTAAGAAATTTAGATTGATAAGTTTTATAAAGAATTTCAATTATCAAAGAAAAAATTGTTGTAGAAATAATACTGTACGTAAAAAACGGTAAGGCTAGAGTATAACAGGTTAATAGACCTATAATTGTTAACCCATACATGCCTGATACCCATACTCCAAAATTTGATATAACAAAAAATATTAACGCGCCTACCAATGCTCCAATTAATCTTGTAGTAATATTTTTTGCAAAGAAATTAGCAATTAAACCAATTAAGAATACGCTACCCCAAGTAAAAAATGTTCCAGAATGATAACCAATTATAAAATCAGTTATTGCAAAACTAATTAATAATGCAGGTAAATATCTTAATCCGAATATCACTGGAACATAAAAACTGAGAGCTAACAAACTAGTGAAATTCGGTGGATGAGGGATAAACCTACTCAATGAAAGAGCAATAAATATACCAATGCAAATACTAATTTGTTTCATTCTACTAGTATATCCTTTTTAAGCCTATATTAAAAGAACGATCCATTTGAGAATAATCTCTTGTAGTTTCATATTTTTCATCCAAAACGTTGGTAATGTTGAAAAATAAATTGTAACTGTTCCAAAGATTGTATTTTATTGAGAGATCATTTACAAAGTAGTCGTCAGTTCTTTCATCTTGATAAGTCCTGTTCCCATTTCCGTAATCTCTCGCTGTATCTGACCATTTAGAGTTTAAAATTAAACTTAAATTTCTGTCGTTTGGTGAAGTAAATCTTGTTTGCAAATTAATCAAGTTTCTAGGGACTCTAACCATTTGATTATTTGTATAACTCTGGTTTCTATTTGGGTCATCGGCTTCAGCACCATCATAAGTAGAATTGTAAGTATAATTAACTCCAAAATCCAAATTCTGAGAAGCTTTCCAAGATGAAGTAAATTCTAATCCTTGGGATTTTACAACACCATCACTATTTTGCGTAGTATACGCTGCCCCAGAACTATTATTATTTTTCCATCCCTCAAGTAAATTATCATATTCTAAATTAAAATAAGTCAAATCTAATTTTAAATTATTGTCTGAAAAAGTTTTTTCAATACCAATATCAAAACTCTTACTATTTTCTGCTTTTACAAATGGGAGTGAGCTTGCATTTGAAGCATAAACAAAATACATCTCGTATAAAGAAGGAAATCTAAATCCAGTTCCGTAAGAACTTTTAATTTTTGTAGATTTATCATCAAACAAATATGCAAAGGATACTCTATGAGCCTCTTCATTCCCTGCTACAGAATTGTCATCAAATCTTGAGCCAAATGTAGCAAAAATATTATTGCTGAATCTTTTTTGATAATCAAAATAAGTTGAGAGCGTATAATATGACTCGTCTTTTCTGCCGCTTGAATTAGCGTTATATCCTATACTATCATCTTCTCTTTCTAATCCGAAAATAATGCTATTATCTAAATCAAAGTTATAATTTCCTTTATAAGAGTATGAATATCTATCACCATAATAGTTGTCTTTTTGAGTATTACCACTTCCTGGAGCTGCCTGATATATTCTTTTTATGTAAGTATTGGCTAGGGTAAGTGTATTATTAAATTTTTCATTTAATTGATATTCAAAAGAAATATTTCCTGAAGCTTGAACGCCGTCTTCTTCTTCATTATGAGTAGCAGTTGCAGTATTTATTTCTTTGTCATATTGCTTGTTAGTTTCAGAAAATCTTAAGTTCGATTTAAAATTAAAATTATTAGACAGCGATTTTCCATAACTAGCAATTAGAGAATTATTTGTGTAAGCATCTTTTTCATCATTGTGAGTCATTGCAGACATACCATCAGTGTGAAATTTTTCAAAACCTAAATAATAATTACTTATCTCATTGGCTCCAGATAGACTTGCTGAATAGTTATGTGTTTTGAAAGATCCAGCATTAAACATTAGACTTTTTTGCTGACCTTCTTTTCCCTTTTTTGTAGTAATATTAATTGTACCTCCAATAGCTCCGCTACCATAAACAGAGCTCTGATTACCTTTTAATATTTCTACTCTCGAAATTTGGCT
>MDTD01120625.1_pt1 | contig 12081 bp, 14 predicted proteins | sample 811221 | NCBI WGS metagenome assembly MDTD01 (sample SAMN05326646, study PRJNA326480) | marine metagenome | isolation source: seawater | place: Pacific Ocean: South West | collected 2011 | reverse complement strand
GCAGGACCTGCTGCCACGCGCGGACAAGCTCGGGCAGAGCATCGTCCGGCACCGCGAAGAAGCAGACGGTTTCGGGCCCGAGCAATGCGGCCTGAGGCTCGCTGACGAGGGTCTCGATCCCTCGCGCGGCAGCGAAGTCCTGCCAGTCGCCCGCACGGCGACCCACCAGCCTCACCGCCGTCCCCGCGTGGGCGAGCGCAGCAGCCAGCGCGCAGCCGAGCCGCCCGGGGCCGATCACCAGCCAGGGTCGCTTGCCGAGCTCGGTCACGCTTGGACCTCCTGCGGCTCGCGCAGGACGCGATGGAGCTGGGCCCGATAGCCGGCGATATGCAGCTGATGGAGCAGGCTCGCTGCTTCCTCGTCCGTGCACGGATGGAACCAAGCGGCGCCTGAACCGCTGAGCTGGAACGGGGCGAAGCCGTGCAGCTGCGTCCGCACCGCGGCGAGCGCCGGGTTTGCCTGCAGCGCCGCCGCTTCGAGCTCGTTCCCGCTCGGCTGTGGCGGGAAGCGCTCGCTGCCTGCAGGCTCGGGGGCAGGGTGGAACTCCGGCGCACCCAGCGCGGCAAAGACCTGCGGGGTGGATGCGTGGACCTGGGGCAGCACGACCACGATCGACTCGAGCTGCGGTTCGGCCTCGGCGAGCACCCGCTCGCCCCGGCCGCCCAGCAGCACGGCCGGGGCATCCATCAGGAAGAAGGGCACATCGCTGCCCAGCTCCAGGGCGAGCTCAAGGCAGCGATCGCGGCCAAGTGGTCGCGAGCTGGTGGCCTCGAGGACGCGCAGGACTCCGGCGGCATCGGCCGAGCCCGCACCCAAGCCCGAGCCTGGGGGCAGGCGCTTCTCGAGGGTCCAGGCCCAGGTCGGCGCCACTCCGCCGGCGGCGCGCCAGGCCGCATCTGCCCGCAGCACCAGATTGGAGCTGTCCTGCGGCACGCCCTCGCCGTCGGATCCGGCCAGGTTCAGACCAGTCGAACCTTCCTGCCAGGCCAAGCGGTCGCCTCCGTCGAGGCGCACAAACCAGGAGCGCAGCTCGTGAAAGCCATCCTCGCGCCGCCCCAGAACCCGCAGGCTCCAGTTGACTTTGCAGCCGAGGCACAAGCTGCCCATGGCTAGCGGGTCGATCCCTCCCGGGCGTCACCAAGCTGGAGGTTGTCGATCAGGCGGGTTTCCCCCACCCGCACCGCAGCCACGGCTCGCCACGGCCCGGGGTTCTCGCCGTCGGCCGGACGGAAGCTGCGCTCGTCCACGACATCGGCATACTCGATGCTGGCCAGAGGCTCGCCGCGCAGGGTGTCGTGCATCAGGCGCTCAAGAGTGGCCACCCCACGCTCGCCGGCGACAAAGCGCTCGCGGCAGAGACGCAAGGCGCGGGAGACGATCGGCGCTACCGCGCGCTGCTCGGGGGACAGGAAGGCGTTGCGGCTGGAGAAAGCGACTCCGTCCTTCTCGCGCACGGTCTCGCAGCCCAGGACCTCGATATCCAGGTCCAGGTCGGCGGCCATGCGCTGCACCAGCCAGAGTTGCTGCGCGTCCTTCTCGCCGAAGTATGCCCGCGTCGGGCGACAGCGCTGAAACAGCTTCAGGACGACCGTGAGCATGCCCTCGAAGTGGCCCGGGCGGTGATAGCCCTCGTAGAGCTCGCCGCCTGGCCCGGAGCGCACCCGGGTCTCGTAGCCCTCGGGATACATGTCGAGGCGATCCGGCAGATAGACCGCATCGACGCCAAAGCTCGCGAGCAATGCGCAGTCTTCGTCCTCGGTACGCGGGTAGCGCTTGAAGTCCGCGCCCTCGTTGAACTGCAGCGGGTTGACGAAGATGGATGCGAGGCTCACGGCGTTCTCACGCCGCGCCGCTTCCAGCAGCGTGCCGTGGCCGCGATGCAGCGCCCCCATCGTGGGCACAAATCCCACCGTGTCCTGGGGCGGCAAAGTGTCTCGCCAGGCACGCAGTTCGGCATGGCTGCGAAGGCGGAGTGGCGTCGTCACGCGCTCAGTCTAGAGCCGCGAGATGCTCCGAGACGGACTGGCCGTCGACCCGCAGCCGCGGCACCAGCTCCGCCCAGGGCGCGAGCACAAAACGGCGCTCTCGGAATCGCGGGTGCGGCACCGTGAGCTGCGGCTCGCGGACGGACCGGCCGCCGTACCACAGCAGGTCGAGATCGCAGGTCCGAGGCCCGTTTCGCACCGAGCGCTCGCGCCCGAGCTGACGTTCGATCTGCAAGCAGGTGGCCAGCAGAGAGAGGGGCGCCTGGGAAGTCTCGACCCGGGCGACCGCATTGAGGTAATCGGGCTGACAGGGCCCCCCGACGGGAGCCGTGGAGTGAAAACGCGAGACCGCGGTAATGCGCACGCCGCGCTCGGCCAAAGCGACCAGGCTCTGGCGCAACTGTTGAGCGCGGTCGCCGAGGTTCGCGCCGAGAGCCAGAAACGCCTCGGTCAAGGCTGCTGATCTTGCGAAGACACCGAGTGGCGTGCCCGCCATTGCCCGGGCAGCGCCCGCAGCGCAGGCACCAGGGTGAAACCCAAGGCGGCGCCCAGCAGGCAGAATGCCGGTTCGATCAGCAGCAGTCCGAAGACGATGACGGTCTCGGCCGTCGCGCGGAACGGATTGCGGCTGCGGGTGAGCCAGGAAAAGAAGTGCGGGTACGGAACCCGCGAGACCATCAGCACCGCGACGAAGACCAGGATGAAGGGCAGGGTGCGCAGGATGAACTCCTGGATGCCGTGCACCACTTCGGGCGCCAAGGGCAGCAGGAAGTCCGGATCCTGAATGTTGAAGAAGAACAGGACCAGAGCGGTGGGCAGACCGGCCGCTGCGGGCGAGGGCAGACCGACGAAACCACGGCCGCCCGCCTGCTGTGGATCTTCCTGTTCGTGCTCGACGTTGTAGCGTGCAAGGCGCAGCACCGCGCAGACCGCAAACAGAATCGGCGCCACGAACAGCAGTCGCGGGTGCGGCCGCGTATCAAAGACCGGCTGCTCGATGATGACCAGCGTGCGCGCCATCAGCGCCGGCGCCACTCCGAAGGTGATCGCGTCCGCCAGGCTGTCGAGCTGAGCACCGAAGTTGCTGGCCGACTGAGTGAGCCGAGCCACCTTGCCGTCGAGCGCGTCAAAGATGGTGGCGAGCACGATGAGCCAGCCCGCGTACTCGAGGACCGCGACATCGTCTCGGCGCAGGGCCTCGGAGGCCCAAATCATGGCGGCCACGCCACACGCCAGATTGCCGAGCGTGATGAGGCTTGCCGGTGAAACCGAGGAACGAAGGCTGGGGCCTCCCTGCATGGCCGGAATTCTAGCGCGGAAGCCGAAGTTGCGAAGCCGCTACCCTGGACTCATGGCACTGCACGAACGCGCTTGCGAACCCTGCCGCGGAGGAATCCCGCCCCTGAGCGAGGAGGAGTGGGCCCCTTTGCTGGCGGAGCTTCGTGACTGGGCGGTGGTGGAGGGTCACCACCTTGCCAAGGACTGGCGATTTCCTGACTTTGCCTCGGCCCTGGCCTTCGTGAATCGAGCCGGGGCGCTGTGCGAGGAGGCGGGCCACCACGCTGACTTTGAACTGAGCTGGGGCCGGGTCGGCGTGAAGCTGTGGACTCACAAGATCGATGGGCTGGCCGAAGCGGACTTTGTGTTGGCGGCCCGCTTCGACCTTCTTTAGTCCCTAGAGCGCGTGCGGCTCGATGGGGACGCAGGCGCGCTCGTGGGACACACCGTCGCGGTAGCGGACCTGCAGACTGGGCCGCACCGCTTGCCCTGACCAGCGCAAGCGAGGGAACCGCGTGACCCCGGGGCGGGCCCCCAGCGCCTGCCGGGTGGCGAGTACCTCCTGTGCGCGCACCCGGCCGTCGCCGTCGACGTCGTCGAAGACGGTGAGCTCGAGGGACCAGCACCGCGGCGCGTCGGCGCGAGGCTGCACTTCGAAGCTCACCCCGGTGAGGCGGCTCGCGCTGCCAGCCTGATGGACCGCACCCCAGCGCAGCGAAGCGGAGGCGAACTGAAGCTGATGCGCGCTGGGATGGGCGGAAGGAGCGACGCACCCGCCCCCGGCGCCGAGGCTGAGCAAGAGGCCGAACAGCCAGATCTGGTGCCGCGCGATCATCACAGGAACAGGCCCTGGATGGAGTGGTTGAGCAGAACCCAGGAGTGGTGCAACACCTGAAGCTGCGCCGCCGGGGCCCGACCGCCAGGGAGCCAGGCGGACGGCACCCGCGCCAGCAGACTTCCATTGGCTTGGCGCTGCAGCTGAAGCGGCGGATGGCCAAGAAGCTGGAGGCGTGCCGCCGTGGGGAGGACGTCTTTCTTGAGGTGCGGGAGGTCGGCGCCCAGATCGAGGACGCGGACGAGCCAGTCCCCCGCCGGATGGGCCGGCGCCTCGACCCGGACCTGGAAGCCGTAGTCGTGCACCGTGAGCCAACGGGCCCCCGTGCTGCGCGCCGGCGCCCCAGGCTGCTGGGCGTGCGCGAACCAGAGCGAACCGCCCAGCAGCAGCGCGAGCAGGACGAACAGAAATCGAAAACGAATATGCATGGATGGATCCCCCTAGAAGTTGCCGGAGAAGACAGAGCGATCGCCGTCCGGGTACTCGACGGTGACCTCCCAGGAATCGGCGAACTCGCTGGAGTTGCCATGGTTGTCGACTTGCGCGATGCGCACTTCGTGCGTGGGCTGCCCGCCCGTGTTGGCATGGACCTGCTGCACCAGAAGATCCGGGGGTTTGCCGTCGGCCTGGAAGCCGGGCACCGAATTGCGCTCGCGATAGGCCCGGTATGCCACCCCGGCCATGGGCTTACATTCCTGGCGAGTGCGAAAGATGACCGTGCTGGCGCTGACCCGGACCCCATCGCGCTGCACCTGCGACGCGATGACTTCGAGACAGTCGGTTTGCACGATGGTGAGCTTGCAGGCCCCCAACAGCAGCGGGGCAGCAAGGATCGGAAGAATGAAGAGTCTCATCGTTGCAGGGAGGGAGAGGCCCCCCTCCACCCGGAAGACGGACAGCGCGGCAAAAGGTGACAGCCCCCCTCCGCCTCCAGCGCGTATGCTCGATCCCGATGAAGCTTCGCCACCTCCTCCTTCCCCTGGCGCTGCTCGCCCCCACGGCAAGCGCGCAGGAGGCTCTTCCGGTCACCGGCCTCCCCGCCGAAGACCCCGTCACGCAGGCGATCCTCCACGCCGAGGACCTGCAGGTGATGGACCACCTGGAAGAGCTCTCCGAGGGCATCGGCCCCCGCCTGACCTCCTCGGACAAGCTGACCGAGGCCTGCGCCTGGGCCGCCGATCGCTTCCGCGCCTTCGGCCTGGAAAACGTGCGCCTTGAAGAATGGGGCACCTTCCCCGTGGGCTACAACCGTCGCGTCATGGACGGCCGCATGGTCGCGCCGTTCAAGCGCCGCCTGGTCTTTGCCTCGCCCGCTTGGGGTGCAGGCACCGATGGCATGCAGGTCGGCCCCGTCCGCATCGCGCCGGCCAACGCGGAACAGCTCGAAGCCGCGCGCGGCAGCTTTGGCGGCGCCTGGGTGCTCGTGGCCAACACCCGCCCCCGCTTCGACCGCGCGGCGGACAGCGAGGACTTCCGCGATCAGCTAGGGCGCTTCCTTGACGAGGAAGGCATCCTCGGCACCATTCGCGCCGGCCGCCGCGAGCTGGTGCACACCGGCGGCAACTACCGCATCTCCGCAGATGCGCTCCCCACGCGGGTCAGCATCACTCTGCTGCGGGAGCAGTGGCAGGAGATGTTCTCGATGCTGGAGCAGGATCAGGAAGTGCAGATCGGCTTCGACATCGAGGCCGAGTTCGTGCCGGGTCCGATCCCGCTCTACAACGTCATCGCGGAGATCCCGGGCGAGACGGACGAGCTGGTGATCGTCGGCGGCCACATCGACTCCTGGGACGGCGCCCGTGGCGCGCAGGACAACGGCACCGGCACCTCGACCACGCTCGAGGCAGCGCGCCTGCTGGCAGCCAGCGGCGTGCGCCCCAAGCGCACCATCCGCTTCATGCTGTGGTCCGGCGAAGAGCAGGGCCTGCTGGGTTCCCGCGCCTACATCGAGCAGAATCCCGAAGAGCTCGACCGCATCAGCTGCGTGCTGGTGCACGACGGCGGCACCAACGCCTGCGCCGGCATCTACGCGACACCGGGGATGATGCCGATGTTTGAAGAGGTCTTCGGCCCGATCGTCGAGCACTTCGCCGACCACGAAGACGAGGACCTGCGCTTCCGGCTGCGTCCGCTGGAACGGCTGCCGCGCGGCATCGGCTCCGACCACGACGCCTATCTCACGGCCCCCACGCCGGTTCCGGGCTTCTTCTGGGATCAGCGCGGCCAAACCAGCTACGGCTTCATTCACCACACGCAGAATGACACGATCGAGCACGTCCGCCCGGACTACCAGGAGTTCACTTCGCGGGTCGTGGCGGCCGCCGCCTGGCGCTTCGCTAACACCGAGCAGATGGTGCCGCGCGGTGACATGTTCGGTCCGCCTCCCAAGCGACTGGGCGTGCTGCTTGCCGATGACGGCATCACCGTGTCGAGCCTGACCGAAGGCGGCAAGGCCGAAGCCGCCGGAATCGAGGCAGGCGATCAGCTGCGGCAGATCGGCGCGGTTTCGATTGAGAGCCAGGACGACATTCGTCGCGCCATTCGTGAAGCGGAAGGCGAGACCGAAGTGATCGTGCAGCGCGGCATCGAAGAGATCGTGTTCCGGATCGTCTGGTAGAACTCGCTACAGACGACACGAGCCGGGCCCCGAGCCCGGCTCATTTTTTTTTGCCGGTTCGTTCAGACCGAATTCAGGATTCAGCTTGGGTTCAGGGCTCTTGGGCGATGGTGCGTTCGTGGGCAAGCCGCCCGCAAGAACTTCCATCTCATCCAAGAATCATGAACAACAAAACGAGCCTTCGCGTGGCTGCCTACGCCGCGACGATTTCCTTCCTGGGCCTCGCTGCCCATAGCTTTGCGAGCTCCTACCAGAGCTCGATCGGCAAGACCACGGCGGACGCCCTGTTGGAAGCGACGCGCCTCGACGCGCACTCGGACTTCCTCGAGGCCTTCGCGATCGCGCTGAATGAGCCCTTTGACGAGTTCCCGGACGCGATGCGCGAAGCCTGGGCTGAACGCACCGAAGAGCTGGAGCTGGCCGAAGACCAGTATGAAATGCGCCTGCAGGTCTTCCATCAGGTGGGCCACGGTCGCTACCTGCCCGAGCTCGACCCCGCCGAGTTCGACGCGGCGCTGACCAACACCTACTTCCCGTTCCCGGTCGGCCAGACTTTGGTCTACGAAAAGACGACCGCCGAAGGCGTCGAGCGAGTCGAGGTCACCGCGCTCGCTGACACCATCGAGATCGACGACATCGAGTGCCGCCAGGTCCAGGACACCGCCTACCTGGACGGAGTCCTGCTCGAAGACACCATCGACTGGTACGCCCAGCACACCAACGGCGACGTCTGGTACATGGGCGAGATCTCGAAGAACTACGACGAGGACGGCTTCCTCGAGGACATCGACGGCTCCTGGCGTCACGGCAAGGATGGCGCGCAGGCCGGCATCCTGATGCCCGGGACCCCCGTCATCGGCCAGCTCTACCGCCAGGAGTACTGGATTGATGAGGCCGAAGATGTCGGCCGCGTCGTCGCGACGAACGAAACCGTGGTCGTTCCGGCCGGCACCTTCACCGGCTGCCTCAAGACCGAGGACGGAACCGCGCTCGAACCCGACGCGCGCGAGTTCAAGTACTACGCACCGGGCGTCGGCCTGGTCCTCGAAGTGGACCCGGAATCCGGCGAACGCCTGGAGCTGATTCAGATCATCCCCTGATCACAAAGCCTTATGCATCCCGAGCTTAGGCTCGGGATGCTGCATTCATCCTGGATTCAGCTTTGCGTGCTAGCTTGCCTGGGAACCACTTCGCTCTTCCAAACCCCTGTCGCTCCTCATGTTCCAGCGCCTCATTCTCCTTCCCCTCGCCGCAGCGGCCCTCGCGCTGCCCGCTCCCGGCCAATCCCATCCCCCGCCCGGCGCCGCGAGCGCCTATGCCGCGCGCGAGGCGCAGCGCCTCGAGGTGCAGCACCGTTTCTGGATCCGCGCCGGACGCGAGATCAACGCCGGAGGCCTCGATCTGCGCGCCCGCCTGCGCGAAGCCTGGAACGACAAGATCGAAGAGCTCGCCGTCGTCGAGGCCAGCTATGCCATGCGCCGGCAGCTGCTGATTGAGTTTGGATCGGGCAGCTACCGTCCTCTCCTTCCGCCGAGCGAGTTCAGCGCGGACATCACCCACCCCTACATGCCCTTCGTGCCGGGACGCACCCTGGTCTATGAACGGCAGACGGCCGAGGGTCTGGAGCGCATCGAGACCTCGGCGCTGCAGGAGGTGATCATGATTCAAGGGATCCCGTGTCGGCCGATTCGCGAGTATGAAACGCTCGACGGCAAGCTGGTCGAAGAGTCGATCAACTGGATCTCGCAGCGCGTCGACGGCTCGGTCTGGTACTTCGGCGAGATCGCTCGCATCTACGAGGACGGTTTCCTCAGCAGCCTCGACGGTTCCTGGCGCTACGGCGTGGACGGCGCGCAACCCGGCGTGCTGATGCCCGCACAGCCGCAAGTCGGCCAGGTCTATCGCCAGGAGTTTCTGCTGGGTACGGCCGAGGATGTCGCCCGGGTCCTCGATACCAACGCGACCGAGACCATCTCCGGCCACACCCTGACTTCCTGCGTCGTGACCCAGGAGGAGACGCCGATCGAGCCGGATGACCTGGGCACCAAGACTTACGCGCCAGGCGTCGGCCTCGTGCTCGAGGTCGATGTGGCCACCGGGGGCCGTCTCGAACTCGTCGACGTCATCGACTAGCGCCCCCCATGACGCGCATTCTGCTGGTCGAGGACGAGCCACGGCTCGCGCGCTCGCTCGTGATGGGCCTGCGCGACGAGCAGTTCGTGGTCGATCACGCCGAGGACGGCGAACAGGCGCTGTGGCTGGCCGAATCCGGCCAGCACGCCGCTGTCCTGCTCGATCTGCGCATTCCGAAGCTGGACGGACTCGAAGTCTGCCGCCGCCTGCGCGCAGCGGGCTCGACGGTCCCGATCCTGATGCTGACCGCCTGCGACACGACTGAGGAGATCGTGCAGGGCCTCAACCTGGGTGCCGACGACTATCTCACCAAGCCCTTCCAGTTTGCCGAGATGCTCGCGCGCCTGCGCGCCGTCCTGCGTCGCCCCAGCGGCCGCCGCAGCCCGCGGCTTCAGGTTGCGGACCTTGAACTCGATCCCAGCGGGCAGCGCGTCTGGAGAGCGGGCCAGGAGATCCTGCTGAGCAATCTGGAATACCGCGTGCTCGAGCATCTGATGCGCCACGCCGGTTCCGTCCAAAGCCGCGCGCGCATCGCCGCGGCGGTCTGGCAGGACGAACTTGGCCCGGAATCGAACGTGCTGGAGGTCATCATCTCGCACCTGCGACGCAAGCTGGATCAGGACCACGATCAGAAGCTGCTGCACACGCGACGTGGGGCCGGCTACGTCCTCAGTGAGGCCCACGCATGAAGTCGCTCACCTTGCGAAGCCAGGTCGTCGTCTGGTTCGTCGGCCTGACGGTCGTGATCCTGGCGGTCGCCGCGCGCGCGATGTACCTCGAGACTCGGGATCATCTGAGCGCCGCGCTCGATCAGGGCATGGCCGCGACCGCGACCACCCTGGTCGCCCTGAGCGATTGGGATGAACACGCCGAAGCGGTCGAGTTCGAGCTCGACGAAGACCTGGCAGCGCGAATGGCCGCCTCGCGCCCCGGCTCCAGCGAGGAGATCCTGACCTGGCCGGAGCGCGCCCCGGTCCACACGCGCGGCCCGGAGCTGCTCGCGCCGCTGCCGGAGCCTGACTGGGCAGCTGACGCCGACCTGCGCGCGCGCGAGTGGGTGGAGTACACCACGGCCGAAGGCCCTCAAGGCAAGGTGCGGATCTGCTCGATGCTGGCCTACACCCCGCCCGACCCGGAAGAGCTGGATGCGCACGAGTTCACACTGCTCGTGCGCGTGCAGGAGAGCCTCGCGCCGCTCGAAGCCGAGCTCGCCGCCGTGCTGCGCTTCACGCTCGGCTTCGGTCTGGTGGCGCTCGCTGCGGCCATCCTGCTCGGCTTCGCGCTGGCGCGCCGGGTCACGGGCCCGCTGCAGGCGCTCGGCGAGGCCGCGGCTCAGGTACGCGCCGGTCAGCCGGCTCGCCTCCCCCGCCGCGGCGTCGAAGACGAGGTCGATCGACTGCGGGACCACCTCGAGGACGCCTTCCACCGTCTGGACGAAGCGCTCCGACGCCAGGCGCGCTTCACTTCGGATGCCGCGCACGAGCTGCGCAACCCGATCGCGGTCATTCAGAACGCCGCCGAAGTGGCGCTTCGGCGCGAGCGCACGGTCGAAGACTATCGTCACTTCTTCGCCGACGTGCTCGCCACCGCCACCCGCATGGGCCGAGTCGTCGATGCTCTTCTTCTGCTCGCGCGGCTGGACGCGGTGCGCACCGCGAGCCGATTCGAGAGGGTCGACCTGGGCGAGGTCGCGCGTGACTCCGCCTCCGCCATCGCCGAGGGCAAGGAGCGGATCCAGCTTGAGGTCGCGGAGGACGCGATCGTGCAGGGCGACGACGGCCTGCTGCGCGTGCTGGTCGACAATCTGATCTCCAATGCGCTGCGCTACTCGCCGGGCGATCAGCCGGTGCGCCTCACGGTCACGCGCCCGGATGCGGAGGGCGTCGTGCTGGAAGTGAGCGACCATGGCCCGGGGATCCCCGCCTCGGCGCGCGCGCGCATCTTTGATCGCTTCTACCGCGCCCACGACCCGGCGCACCAGCAGGACGGGGCCGGCCTCGGCCTTGCGATCGTCTCGGAGGTCGCGAGCGTGCACGCGGTGCAGGCGCAGGTTGACAGCACCGATGCTGGCACGACCATCCGGGTGCGCTTTCCTTCGCGCAGCCGCGCCGCTTAAACGTCGAAGTCGTCGAGCAGGCCGGCGGGCAGCAAGCGAATCGTCCGCGTGATCGAACCACGCTCGACGCTCTGGAGTTCAAGGCGCACGCGCCAGGAATCATCCTCGCGCTCATCGTCGAGGCGCAGGCCGCGCCACTCCACTTCCTCAGCAGGCTCGTCGAACTGCGTCCCCAGGTCGTGGACCGTTTCGCCCGGATCCACCTCGCCGTTGTCGTTCTCGTCGGCGAAGACGATCAGGCGCGCCGCAGCGATGCGGTCGCCGCCCCCGAATTCGACCTCGACCTTGGACAGGGTGTCGCCACGCCGCTTGATCTCGTAGTGATCCTCGCCGCCATCGCTGCGCTTCACCTCGATATCGGTGATCGCGATCATGCAGGAGGGTGCGAACAGGAGAGCAGCCAGGGGAAGCGCGCGGAGCATGAGCAGGGTTACGCGGCGCCCAGCCACGCGTTGGCTGGCTTTCTCCGGCTCACCCGGCTGCCCGACTAGGAGGCGGTGCGCTGCATCGGCGCGCCCGGGGCCGCCCGGCCGGTGCGCTCGACGTAGCCTTTGTAGCCGTCGTGGTAGACGGTGCCGGAGCCGTCCTCGAGCTCAAGCACATGGGTCGTGATGGCGTCCAGGAAGTGACGGTCGTGGCTCACCAGCAGGATCGTGCCGGTGTAGCTTTCGAGCGCATCCAGGAGCGCCTGCTTGGACTCGACGTCGAGGTGGTTGGTCGGCTCGTCCAGCACCAGCAAGTTCGGCGGGGGGTAAAGCATCCGCGCCATCACCAGCCGCGCCTTCTCGCCTCCGGACAGCCACTCGGTCGGCTTCTCGAGGTCGTGCTCATCAAAGCCAAAGCAGGCCAGGCACTTGCGGAGGCTGCCGATCGGCTCGGCGGGAAACTCGCCGAGCATGGTTTCCCAGACGGTCGACTTCGGATGCAGCTGCTCGGTGGAGTGCTGGGCGAAGTAACCGACCTCGAGTGAGGCCCCAAGCTTGGCCTTGCCTTCGTCGGCTTCGAGCTCGCCGAGCACGATCTTGAGCAGCGTGGACTTACCTGCGCCGTTGACGCCGAGCACCGCCCAGCGTTCCTGGCGGCGAATGTGTACGTCGAGGTCGAGGAAGACGAGGTG
>MDTD01055815.1_pt1 | contig 12081 bp, 6 predicted proteins | sample 811221 | NCBI WGS metagenome assembly MDTD01 (sample SAMN05326646, study PRJNA326480) | marine metagenome | isolation source: seawater | place: Pacific Ocean: South West | collected 2011 | reverse complement strand
CTGGAAAATCTAATTTCTCACTTTTCGGGCGAGGAAGAAGGCAAGCTTCAATCGGAGAGTGAGGAGATTCGACGCCGGTCTGCGATTTTACAAGCATGGTGTGGAGCGGATAACGAATCCCGTCAAGAGACGCACAGTCGGTATGGATCACTATTGCTGGCAGCATGCTTGGCACTTGGGACCTTGTCGGTTGCATTGGCTGTTACGGTTAATCCGCTTTGGCTATTAACGACAGTGATCCCCGGGATCCTGTTCGGTTTAATGCGTAAGTGGCAGGTTCCAATACATCAACAGTCGACAACTCGACAGGAAATCCAACGGGTTAACCACGAAATGTTTCCTGAGTCGGGCGAATGGTCCCGGCAAGAGGTGCTCGAAGCCCTTGATGATCTTTGGAATGCGCAGGCTGAGATTAAGGAGAAACAGCAAACGAATGGTCGTATTGCGGGATACCGGGAAACTCTACTCGGCATTGAAAACGAGTTAAACAATGTCGTTGCTGACCTGAAGTCAAAAGCCGATGCTTTGGGGTTGGAACTGGCGGGAATTGACGATGAATTAGCATTGGTCGGCATGGTGCGTGCTTTGAATCGGTGGGGTGAAGAAAGTGCTGAGCTTCCCCGTGTGATCGCTAGGATCACCCCCAAAGAACAAGAGTTAAGTGTTTGTAGGCAGACAATCGTGGAACGCTTACGAGCCTTTAATATCGTAGCTGGCAGTGACGTTGAGTCCTTAAGAGCAGACGTTGTTTCGGCGCGTGGAATCTGGGATCGCTGGAGTGAGGCTCGCAACGAGTTGTCAACTTGCCAAACTAATATTGATCATAAAACGGAGAATCTGAAGCGGGTTTCTGATGACCACGCAGAGTTCCTAAAGAAGTTTGGGGAAAGCGGAGTGACTCCCGGGTTACTAAAAGAATACGAAACGCAATTGTCTAGCTACGCTGAATTGAGCGAAAGGAAGGCTGATTGTTTGCTGAGGATTAAAACAGCGGAAGGTAAATTGGCTGATTCCCCCTTGGTGGAGCAGCTTTCCTCAGCGGAAATCCACGAAAAACTGTCTGATCTAAATGATGCCCAGGATCGCCTTGAAGATGTGATGGACAAAATTCGTGATATTGAAAACGAGATTGAACAGATTCAACAAGGCACGCAATTGACCGACGCGTTAAGCCGACGTGAGGCAAAGGAAATTGAATTGCAGGATCACTTTGGTGAGACCATGTCAAAGCTGGCATCCTATTCCGTACTCGATTGGTTAGTCAGGGAAACGGAAGGCGAAAATGCGTCGGTGGTGTTCAATCATGCTAGAGCGAATCTGGACAGGATCACTCAGGGCAAGATGACTCTGGCTATGAATGTGACCAGTGAAGGTGAGCAGTTTGTAATCAACGATGCATTAGGGAAGCAACGTCAATTGGATTCGCTGTCGGTCGGCGAGCGTGTTCAGGTGTTACTGGCAGTGCGAATGGCTTTTCTCAGTAGTGGTGAAACGGCAGCTTTGCCTATCGTTGTGGACGAAGCGTTAGGAACGTCTGATGATCAGCGAGCTAGAGAGATCATTGGGGCGTTAGTGGAATTAGCCAAAGGTGGACGTCAGATCTTTTATTTCACTGCGCAAAGTGATGAAGTCCAAAAGTGGCAGGACGTCTTGTCGGCACAACAAGAGTTGTCGATGAAAGTAGTCGATTTGGATAACCAACGCTCGATTTCCGCAGACGAGTACGAAGAGACTGTTGGTCAGGACCAAATATTTGATCAAGTGCCAAATCCGCATGGAATGTCACATGCCAAATACGGTGAGGTGCTGAGGATTAGCAGGGTCAACGTGGAAAGTTTCGACGTGGATAGGCTGCCGTTGTGGTACGTATTAGAGGATGTGGAATCCATTTATACTTGCCAGATACGTAGAGTTCATACAGTGTCACAACTGCGGCATTCGCTGGATCGTGATGAGGTTCCTGTCCTGTCCAAAGAAATCGGGCAGTTGGCAATTGGTCGAGCAAAGGCATTGGCAGCGTCGGTCGAGGTGTATCGAAACGGTAATCCCGCTAAAGTTCGATTTGAACATGTGCAGAATAGTGAGGCAGTTACCGATCGATGGTGTGAAGAGGTTTGGGAATTGGCTAAGCAATGTGATTGCAATGGCGAGCAGGTAGTTGCCGCACTTGGTGATCGAGCTCTCAAAGGATGGCAGCAAAAAAATACAGGTGTTCTGGAAAATGAGTTTCGCAGTGCAGGGCTGATATTAGATCAGGATCCTCCATCGCCGAATGAGATCGAGTCGGCTGCCACCGCTGTAATGGCAGCTCACGGACTGGATGTTGTAAACCAAACGGTGTGGTTACTGGAGATGTTGCAGTTCTTATTGGGCGACTACCAATCCGTGGGAGGAACGGATGGATAGAGAAGCAGGTCTTGCCTGTTTGCGAGAAGCATTGGGTGACCCACAGATTGAATTCCGTTCCGGTCAGTGGGAGGCGATTGATCATGTAGTAAACAACCGTGGCAAATTGTTAGTGGTGCAACGAACCGGTTGGGGTAAAAGCGCAGTCTATTTCGTTGCCACGCGTTTGCTGCGGGATCAGGGAATGGGACCAACAATCGTCGTTTCCCCGTTATTGGCGTTAATGAGAAATCAGGTTGATGCAGCAAGGCGGTTGAATCTCAATGCAGTCACGATCAACAGCACGAATCAGGAACTTTGGGGTGAAATGATTGACGGGATATTGAATGACCAATATGACGTCATTTTTATCTCCCCCGAACGATTGTCCAATGAATTCTTTGCTGAGGAAGTGTTGGCGCCCATCGCGAGTCGCCTGGGGATGTTGGTGATCGATGAAGCACATTGTATTTCAGACTGGGGTCACGATTTCAGACCGGATTACCGTCGCTTAGTGAATGTGTTGAGATTCGTACCACCTCAAACTCCGGTTTTGGGGACAACTGCAACAGCCAATGATCGGGTTGTAAATGATATCAAGAGTCAGCTTGGTGATGTTGAGATTCAACGAGGGCCATTGATTCGCGAAAGTCTGGCATTAGAAAATGTTCAGCTCAAAGATCAGGCGGCGCGAATGGCATGGTTGGTCGAATTTATACGGCAGCAAGAAGGTACGGGGATTGTCTATGTTTTAACCAAGCGGACAGCCACATCCGTTGCAGAATGGCTTAAGGGAAACGGCATCAAGGCGGAACCCTATTTCAGCGGAGTTAGCCTTCCGACGCATCCCGAATCGAATTCCTGTCGGGACTATTTAGAAAAGAAGCTGCTCGGCAATGAAGTCGATGTTTTGGTAGCCACCATTGCTTTGGGAATGGGTTACGATAAGCCGGACCTTGCATTCGTCGTGCATTTCCAAACGCCGGGATCGATCGTCGGTTACTATCAACAGGTCGGTCGTGCTGGTCGCGGGATTGCTAAGGCGATTGGGATCCTCATGAACGGCTTTGAAGATGCAGAGATCCATGAGTTTTTTCGGCGCACCGCGTTCCCTGATCGGCAAACGGTTAATAAATTGTTAAATCAACTCTCGAGAGGTGAGGGGTATTCCACTCGCCAGCTCGAGGGTTATTTCAACATGAGTCACACGAAGTTGCAGGGGATTCTAAAGTTTCTAAGTGTCGAGAATCCGTCTCCAGTAACAAAACAGAAAACCAAATGGAAACGTACTCCCGTACCGTATGAATTGGATACTGAACGTATTGATCGGCTGACTAGCCAGCGAGAGGTTGAATGGCAAGAGATTCAGGACTATGTAGCAACTCAGGGATGTTTGATGTCATTTCTCCAAAAGTCATTGGACGATCCAAATCCTCAGCCCTGCGGGAAGTGTGCCAATTGTCTGGGAGAACCCGTCGCCAAGGTTGAGTTAGATGCCGAGTTGGTTAATGCGGCCAAACGGTTTCTTCGTCAGTCAGAAACGGAATTGAATCTTTTGAAACAAACGCCGAAGGGTGCATTTGTGGAATATGAGATCCCCTACTATATCCCACAGCATCATCGAGCCAGAGTGGGCCGAACGTTGAGTCGTTGGGGAGATGCGGGTTGGGGAGCGTTGGTTAAAGATGGAGTTTATGCTGGCAAATTGGATGACACCTTAGTCGAGGCAACTGCCGAACTGTATGAAAAACGCTGGACGCGGGAAGTTGATCCGCAGTGGGTAACCTGTGTTCCCAGTATGCGAACCGGGGATTTAGTTCCTGCATTTGCAAAAAAACTTGCAGCCAGACTTGGCTTGCCGTTTGCGGAGGCAATACGTCATATCAAGCAACATGATCCGCAGCGGGATCAGGTTAATCGATTCTATCGTTGTCAGAATCTTGATGGTGTGTTCGAAGTCGATGATGACATTCCCGGGGGACCAGTGCTTCTGATAGACGATCTGGTCAACTCCGGATGGACGCTTACTGTTGCTTCGGTGCTGTTACGTCGCAAGGGGAGTGGTGAGGTGATTCCATTAGCATTGGCTTCGGTGGGGATGGGGTGATGGAATTATCAACGAGCACTCAGGCGTGTTTGCTGCTTACTACGCGTTTGTCCGCCAGAGATGCATCCGAAGTTCTGACGGCTGAGCAATTCTCTTTACTGCGGGAAAAGCTTGGAGAAGAGAATTCAATCTCGTTACTGCTGGAAGGTAATGCCGAGGCTGTGTTGTGCGAATATGAAATATCCGCGAAATTTGCGAAGCAGATCATGCAGTTGTTGTCTCGTGGTGTCGGATTGGCAATAGCGACAGAGAAGTGGTCCAGAACCGGCGTTTGGATTGTTGGCTGTGAAGATCCTGAATATCCCCTAAGCATCCAGTCTTGCGGAACGATTCCGCCCGTTATTTTTGGGTATGGCAGTCTTGAGCTATTAGATGGGGGAGGGGTGATTGTCGACGAATCCCTGGAAACTAAATTCGGTCCGAATGATTTAGCGACTGTGATAGACGGTCTGAAAACTAGCGCTGTTGGGATCCTCGACTTAGTAAGGAGTCGGGAGATATTGGTCGAATTATTACAGCGTGGAGGGCAAGCCGTTGGAATTACGTATAAGGATATCGTAGCCTATGGCAGTGTGGAGCAATTACGTAGAGCGGTATTAGGTGGGCGGCTTGTGCTGGTATCCTCAAGGCCTCCCGGGCACCAAATGAAAGACAAGCCAATTTATGAAGAGGCCATTAAACAGGCGATTGGCGACCCGCATGTAACTCGCCACGCAATACAAGTGCTTAATGAAAAAGAGTCGGAGGGTAACGACCCTCCGACTCAGCAATTGGACTTAGGTTTTTAGCGAATTCCTAATCATCAAGTACCAGAATTTCTACCTTGCGAAATTCGATCGGATGGCTCTCAGATTGTAGTGAAATGTATCCGCTTTCGAGGATCAGTGAATCCGTCTTTCTTTTCTCAATCAGCTTTTTAGCGTCTCCGTCTCGAGGATCCAATTGAGGCTTGTCATATTCCAATACAACCTCGCCATCGAGAATATGCTTAATGACATTGCCACCGCGAACCTCAATCTCTGCGGTAACCCATCCATCACCGCGGTAGGTTTTGGACGAGGAGCTGATGCAATGCCGAGTTTCAAGCTTTCCATTGATGACTACATTGGTTCCGGGAGTACAGAGATTGGACGTCGTTCGTTTTCCTTCTTTAGCACCGCCAAGTAACTGGACTTCAATGGATACCGGAAATGATTGATTTTTGCTCATCGTCTTCGGGTCCTGACAGTGAACCATAACGCCACTGTTGCGGAATGCCCAGCCGGGGCCATTTTCAGACTGATCGCCGAAAAAGCGATATTCAACACGGAACTTGTAGTTGGAGTAGGGTGTCTTGTAAAAGATATGGCCAAAGCGTTCATTAAACGGGCCATAGGCTTCGTAACCAACCTGCATCACTCCATCTTTAACTCGGAATGTATTACCAAAATTATTCCCCAACTCGTAGCCTCGGATTTTAGGAGTCCAGCCGTCGAGGTTCTTTCCATTGAAAAGTTGCTGCCATTTTTCATCAGCATGCGATGTGGCTGTTAGGGCTAACAAACTGAAACAAACAGCCAGTGATTTTAAGTAGTTCAACATGTTGGGTCCGATATTGCTGAAGGGGTTAGTCGTTCTGTTTATTATGAAGTAAAAAGGTTGGACATTAAACAGGGTGGTTAAGCCAAAATGTCATGGATAACGTGTCCGGAAACGTTGGTGAGTCGTCTTTGGATTCCATTATGGTAATAGGTCAATCTTCGGTGATTGATTCCCAGAGCGTGTAAAATCGTAGCATGGAAGTCGTTCCAATGAACACGATTTTCAACGGCTGCATAGCCGACCCGGTCGGTACTTCCGTAACGCAGCCCACCTCGGAAAGCACCTCCGGCCACCCAGACCGAAAAACCATTTTGATTGTGATCACGGCCAGGGCCAACAACATCGGCTGCAGATTCGGCGAATGGCGTGCGTCCAAATTCACTGGTGAAGAGGATCACAGTGTCTTCGAGCATGCCACGTTGCTTGAGATCCTTGATCAATCCGGCGATTGGTTGATCAATTCGGCCGGCTTCCCGAAGGTGATTTTTTTTGCAATCTTCATGACCGTCCCAGTTCACTCTCGGACTCTGAAATGCCCCGCCCGCAAAAAGCTGCACGAATCGTACTCCATTTTCAAGGAGGCGTCGGGTGAGCAGGCAGGAACGAGCAAAGTCATTGGCCTGTGCATCACCGATTCCATAGAGTTCATGCATGGTTGAGGTTTCTTTATTGAGGTCGGTTATTTCAGGAACAACACGCTGCATACGAGCGGCCAGTTCATAGCTCTTCACTCGCGCTGTTAAGGCATTATCTTCGCCCTGACGGCTCAGTAGATTCGCATTTAGTTTGCTGAGGATCTGACGTGTGGCCTTTTCCTGATCAGTTGAGACGCCGGGAGGCAGTGCCAGATCATCGATGGCGACACCGGAACTTCGCATGATGACACCCTGATGCTGTGCCGGCAGGAAACCATTGGTCCAGTTGATAGAACCACCGGCAGGTAAACTGCGAGCATCCGGGAAGACGACATAGCTGGGCAGGTTGTTCGATTCGCTGCCCAGTCCGTAGGATGTCCATGAGCCAATGACAGGAAATCCATTAAGTCGAAATCCCGTATTTTCCTGAAAAGTCGCTGGAGTGTGATTCGACGTCTCAGCGAACATGGAGTTGATGACGGTCAATTCATCTGCCACCGTTGAAAGGTGAGGGAATAGATCGGAAATCCACAATCCGCTTTCTCCGTGTTGCTTAAATGTGAAATCAGATTGTCGTATTAAACCAACCTTTCCGAAGAAGACGTCGGGTTTTTCTTCCCGTCCGAGGCTTTCATTTAATGTTTTGCCATGCAGGCCGGGAAGATCCGGTTTGTAGTCAAACGAATCCACCTGGCTGTAGCCGCCGGTCAAAACAATTTGAATAACTCGCTTTGCTTTGGCTGTGTGGTGTGGGGGCGGATCCTGAGCTTCGCCCGGCGTGCCCTCCTGGGCTAAAAGCGAATCGTCGAGCATCATCGCGGTAGCTGCTGTTGTTCCCAGACCATACTGGATTGACCTCAGGAAATCACGTCGTGACCTGAACGCTACATTTGTGTTGGATAAAAACATAAGTAATTACCTAGCGGATATAGATGAGTTCGTTGGCATTGATGACCGCACGACAGATTCCGATCAAACCAACGTCATCGTATAACGTGTTGATCAGTTCCAGTTCATCCATGCTGACGGGACGACAAAATGCTTCTAGGAAAAGTGTACGAATTTGTTGAGAGCGGTCAGTTGGGTGTAATCGCCTGAGCTTTTCGGCGTAGGCCGCTGCTGCCCGCATTGAAAAGGAGTGATTCATCAACGAAAGCGATTGTAGAGGCGTCGTGGTAGTAGCTCGTTGTGGAGCCTTTGCGCTGGGGTCAGGGCAGTCAAACACGTCGAGAAATCGATTCCTACCTGAGCGTATAAGAGTTCGATAAATGGTTCTACGGTTAAACGATTCGCCGATCGGGTCGAAGACATTGTAGAACTGTGAATTTGCAACGAAGGTCGTAAAGTCGTAGTAGCCAGGCCCGTGCATATCTGTGGAGAGCTGTCCGGAGATGGCCAAAACCGTGTCTCTCAGGGCTTCTGCTTCCATACGTTTTGGGCTGTAACGCCAGAGCAAGCGATTGTCAGCATCCTTCTGGAGTCCAGTGCTGTTGCTATTGGAACGCTGGCGATAGGTTGCTGATGTGACGATGAGTCGTTGGATGTGCTTCAGACTATAGTTGTTGTCAATGAGTTCCGCTGCGAGATATTCGAGTAGATCGGGATGTGATGGTTTTCCCCCATTAAAACCAAAGTCGTTAGGAGTCTCTACAATTCCAGTCCCGAAGTGATAATGCCATAGACGGTTTACGATCGTGCGAGCAAATAGTGCATTATCCTTAGTAATCCAGTTAGCAAAGGCAATTCGTCGTTGGGAATCAGTGGCCGAGCCATCGAGCTGAAAATCTGCAGAGGAGGCCGCCACAGCATCGACACCACCGGCAGGTACCGCTTCGCCACGTTGTTCCGGATTGCCCCGCACAAGGACAAAGGTATCATCCGGCTTTTTGGGAGTGATGGCATATTGCGAGAAATCTCCGTAACGATTTGCAATGTCGAGCAATTGAACGGATTCAAACTTGAGGTGCTTTGTAACAAATTCCGGCAGTGCGGCAGTAACCGCATCTCCGTCGGATGGTTTTCCGGCGGCCTGTAGTTTCGCTTCAGTCTCTGCCCGGGCTTTTCGCAATCGGTCCTCCATGATGCGATGGCGATGCATATAAACTTCTTTGAGCCGCAGGTTTTCCGCTTTTTCTGAATCCGACATCTGTTCAACAAACGTCATTTTCCCATGGTAGACCGAAGCCAGAGAGGCAGTGAACTGGTAGTATTCCTTCTGCGTGATGGGGTCGAATTTATGATCGTGGCAGCGAGCGCAGTTGACCGTTAGTGCCAGGAACGACTGGGAAACGGCAGCGGTGAGATCTTCGAGTTGATCCTGACGCACGACCCGTTTGAATATAGGACTGCGTTGGCTAAATCCAACTTCATCCCATGTGCCGGCACCAAGGAATCCGGTGGCAATGCGTCCAAAAGATGAATTGCCCTGCAGCAAATCGCCGGCTAATTGCAGACGGGCAAATTCGTCATAGGGAAAGTCTGCGTTGAAGGCGTTGATGACCCAGTCACGATATCGCCATGAATGAGTTCGCAGTTTGTCTCGTTCAAATCCCTGACTTTCTCCAAAGCGAACCACATCCAACCAGTGTCGAGCCCAACGCTCACCATATTGAGGTGAGGCAAGAACCTTATCAACCAACTGTTCATAAGAATCCGGACGATCATTGTCCAAAAAGATGGCAACGGTCTCCGGTGTAGGGGGGAGTCCGGTCAGGTCGAAATAGAGTCGTCTGATAAGGGTTCGTTTGTCCGCCAAAGCTGAAGGCTTAAGCTCGGCTGCCCGTAGGGTTTGTTGGATAAATGCATCAACGGGATTATGTGTCAGCGTGTCGGCCTGTTGAGGCAAGTTCGGTCGTTGTAATGGCTGCAAAGCCCACCAGTCATATCCGGCTCGCGAGGGACTACTAAAACTAAAGATGTTTATCGGAGAGGTACCCCAGTTGGCCTTCTGGTCGAACCATGTGGTCAGCGTCTTCTTTTCGTTGTCGTTAAGTGGATGTTCCGGAGGCATTTCATCGTCAAGGACTCGTGCAAGTAAGAGGCTCTCTGCCGGGTTATCCGAATTCAGTGCTTTCCCGAGTTCACCACCAGCTAGAAATCCTTCTTTGGTTTGAAGATTGAGATTTCCTTTGAAGTCATTGGCGTTGTGGCATTCGATACAGTGTTTTACCAGGATTGGCGCTACCTGTGCGTCAAAGAAAGCGTCGTCGGCGTAGATGTTACAAGCCGAAATGAGTAGGTAGGTGACGGAGAGAAATGTTGGGCGCAACATGAATATTGTGACAGGCGAAGAATTAGTTTTGTGTGCTGATCAGGTTAATCATTGCTTTTCCCATGTGATCACCAATGAGAAAGTGTGTTTCAGCGTTATGGTTCCAGTGGTATCCCTGACGTGATGGTGAGTGTTCGGCTGAGCGGAAAAACGGTCGTGTCTCAACGGTGAAAACTGAATCCTTGAAATCCTCGTGCTGTGCGACATTGAGTTGGGCATTTAAGATCCCGAGTCGTCGGTCGATCTTCTGGTCTTTTCCACCAAAGCCACTGTTGGCGATGACAACCGGAAGGTTGGGAGTATCGAAAGCTTTGCGCAGATCTATGATCAGGTTTTTCAAGTTGTCTTCGTACTCGTTGACCGTGTCATGTTTGAGCCCGTCATTCCAACCCTGGTGCCAGCCAAAACCAGCGATTTGAAATCCCTGTCCCCGATAGTCCGGGAAATGTTCCTCCAGGTTTGCAAGTACGTCATTTACGTGTTTGATCATTTGAGTGTAGAACGGGCCGACGTCGCCGCCGCTGGACGGTGGGCGGAAATCCCCGGCGAGGCTTTTTCCTCCCCATGCTGTTTTGATGATAAGAATCTGCTCTTTGAAATGACTCCCGACAACGTGACCGAATTGCAGTTCCGGACCAAAGAACTGTTTACGAGCTCCGAAACCGACGCTGAGCTCGCCTGTGCGTCCAAGATATTCGATCCACACATCTTCTCGTGTTGCCCAACTGCCATCGGAATTAACCGTGTGCTTATATTGTTCGGATGTACGCTGATCTTTGACTAGATATTCGAGTGTACCTTTGCCATCATTCTGGTCGGGATTGGCATCAATGACTCCGTGCCCTTCCATGTTAGATTGACCGGCAAGTATGAAGACTTGGATTGGTCTGCGAGGTGCAGCGTGCACAGGCTCCAGACTTGGGGCGGCTAGGATCAGGATGATGAAGCTGAAGCGAAACATTTGGGGGCTAATCATAATACGAGATATAAAGTGGACCCGATGGAAAGGGTTTAATATCTCATTTTTTGAGTGGAAATACCAGCAACTTAAACGACTCAGCATTCGCTTTATGGGACAACACGATTGGTTTGTTCAAGTTGGTTTAGAGCTCGATTGATTACGCGTACGACGTATTTTCCGGCTGCGTACAGGTCTTGACGTGGTTTTAGGGCTTTGTGCAATTCAGCTATGACGGGGGTTGCCTGTTCGTCGATTTGGTCGAGAACTATGGCGGCATGGAGTCTTTCCCATTGAGCACCCTCGTGTAGTTCACGGACAAGAACAGGTAAGGCAAGTTGCGGCCGATTTAAACGACAGAGTGCCCGGGCCGCGGCGGTTCGCACGACCGAGGATGGTTCGGATTTTAGTAAGGCCTGCAACTGATCCGCCGAGTCCTGAGCGGGCGTGCCGATATTAGCAATTCCTGTTGCAGCCCAGTACCTTACAGCAGCATCCGGGTCTTGTAATGCCTTGATTAACTTTGCTTTGGCGGTTGGGCCTTCGGAGGCCAAGCGTGCCGTTGTGCTGATCCGATGCACGAGCGTCTTATCATCGGTTTTCCTTAGGATGTCAAATTGATTGCCGAGGATAGTTTGACGCTCTATTAGAATTGGTTCAGCGATCAATCCGAGATCTCTGGTTTCCTGCACCCACTCGATGTGTGCGGTTCGTAGTGTTTTGAGTTCGTCGGAATAGCTTGGGTTTTCTGCAAGGTTGTTTAATTCATGAGGATCGACCGAGGTGTCATACAACTCTTCGACAGGTTTAGTGTCGGAGAAATAATATTCGGCGGCTGCGGCGAGTTTACCCTGTTCATGAAGATTGCGGAGGTCCTTCATGGTCGCACCTTTTTCAGGTGTATTCATGTATTGATAGAACGTTTTTAGCGGTTCGTAATTGCGTATGTATTTAAAGCGTTTATTGCGAACCATTCGAATGATGTCATAGCGTTCATCCATCCGGTCCCGCGCTCCATAGACATAATTTCGAGGATTGGGTTGATTGGGGCCTAGAAAAGGCTGTCCCTGCATATGTGTTGGAATCGTAACACCCGCCAGATTAAGGACGGTAGGGCCAAAGTCGATCGAACTCACAAGCCGCT